>QWCN01013645.1_pt1 | contig 14345 bp, 13 predicted proteins | sample 1972711 | NCBI WGS metagenome assembly QWCN01 (sample SAMN09866707, study PRJNA288562) | Human gut metagenome isolate term1_stool, whole genome shotgun sequencing... | isolation source: gut | host: Homo sapiens | place: USA: California | reverse complement strand
GCCTTGACGGCGGCGGGATAGAGCGGGATGATACGCTCTTTGCCCTTGCTCTGCGCGCGGATGAAGCTCGCGCTCAGGCTCACGTCCTCTTCATTGAGCGAAATGAGCTCGGAGACGCGGATGCCCGTGGCGTACAGCAGTTCGAGCATCGCGTGGTCGCGGTAGCCCTTAGCGTCCACGCACTGGGGCTGGTCAAGGAAGAGCTCGACCTCTTTGCCCGTGAGGATCTCGGGGAACTTGTGCTCCACCTTCACCGCGGCAACGCCCTTGGCCGGGTTCGCGCTGACCTCTCCGGTCATCTGGAGATAGGTGTAGAGCGACTTGATCGACGCGATGGAGCGCGTGATCGTCGCGGCGGACTTGCCCTTGCCGCCCATCCAGGCGACATAGCCGCTGATGACCTCCTGCGTCACCTGCGGCAGCGGCATGGGGCGGAACTCGTCCAAATACACGGCGAACTGGTGCAGATCGCGCATATAGGAGCTGAGCGTATTCTGGGAGGCGTGCTTTTCCGTGGCCAGATATTCTTCGTATTGCGCCAAAAGGTCGGCCATGATCGCACCCCTCCTTCCTAAAAAACAGCTCAAGACGCCGCCAGCAGCAAAAACTGCGGCACGAGCCACAGCTCCAGCAGAGCGGCAAACAACAAACACACACAACAAATGCCAAAGCGGTACCAGTACGCGCTCCCGTAGCTGACTGCACGTCCCCGTCCCCCGCCGCCAAGCGAAAGCGACAGCAGCGCGCGGGACTTGTCAAGCGACGCGTTCCCGAGCAGCAGCGTGCACGGCAGCACCGCCAGAAGCCGGATGCCGAACAGCGCCAGCAGCAACGGAAAGCTCCCCCGCCCGAGCGAGAGCGCAAAGCAGAACAGCGAGTACGATAGAAGAAACCCCTGGCACGCACACACGAGCGGTACCGCCACAATGCCGATGGACGCAAAGCCCAGCAAAAACACGATACCCGGCGCGCGGAAATAGCACAACAGCGTTTCGCCCAGCGTCCTTACCGAAAACGGCCTGTTCACGCCGCCCGATAAAAACGCGTCGAAATACTGTTTCAGCTCGCCGCCCGCGCTCTGCAGCGACCGGAGCGCAAACACGTACCCAAGGATCACACCCAACACAATAAACGCCGATAACACCAGCATCGGCACAGGCACGCGCTGCGGCAGCGCGCCGCGGCGGTCTCTTCTGTTCGTTCGACTCAGCAAGTATGTCACCCCTCGTGAAGGGAAGCGGCATTCTGCCCACGGAGCAAAACGATAGAACGTACCTATAAATATAGGCCGTTTGCACTCTTTTCGCAAGCGGAATTGCCAACTTTTCCCATTTTTGTTAATTATGTCAAAATATTATGTAAAGTATATTATGTAAACTATCGAAACAAATTGAAAAAGCGGCAGCATTTTACCAAGATATGGGGTGGTTTTCGTACCCGTTCCCCATATCTGGAAGCAGTTCTCCGCTTCACCACCCAAGTCAGAAAAAGTCATATTTTCCCGTCGCTCTTGCTCCATTTGTGCAAGTTGTTACAGCTTTTCGCGCCGCATTTCCTCCACCGCCGATCAAAAACATGTGAATACGCCTATTGCTTTATGTTCACCTGCGCTTGCGGCGAGCGCGCGCCTTGGCGCCTCTCCCCTTTTTCCCGTTTCTTTGTAGTAGGAGCGGCGTCACCGCGCCGACCGCCATCGCCGCCGCCAGCTCGAGCGACCGCTCCGGCGTCAACCCATCATAAACAAAAAAGCCGATCACCTGCATCGTGACCCACGCGCTCGCCGCGCAGACCGCCGTCATCATCGCACGCTTGCTTGTCTTCCTCGCTCCGATCATGCAGCCCAAAAACGCCGCGACCGCCGCGCAGACCAGCACCGCGCCGTTCGCCATCTCCTCGCTGATCGCACCGCGCAGTATCAGCGCCGATGCCAGCATCAAAAGCACCAGCTCCGTGCCGCAGCACACAAGCGTACCCAGCGCGCATTTTTTCGCGTACCACGCGGTGTTCACCGTCTTTTCCACGCAAAAACCTCCCCTGCATTCGCCTACATGAGCGTATGTCAGGGGAGGTTTGTTTATGCTATGCAGTTGTCGATCTTACTTGATCTCAGGATCGTAAGAGGGCTTATCCTCGGACTTTTCAGTCTTTTCCGCCTTGTCCTCAATCGGCAGGGCCACCGTCTTGGCCTCTTCCTCGGTCTGAGGCTTTTCCTCAGCCTTCTTCTCCGCCTTGTCAGCCTTCTTGGCCTTGGGTGCAGCCGCCTGCTCCATCGACTCCGCAGACTGGATGCCCCACTTGGCGACCTCGATGCGGACGCGGTCCTCAGAGGTCTCGAACACAACCGTCGCGTCGTTCACCTGAACGATGCGGCCGACCAGACCGCCGATGGTGGTGATGCGCTCGCCCTTCTTGAGGCTGTTGCGCATGTTTTCTGCCTGCTTTTTGCGCTTGTTTTCCGGGCGGATGATCAGGAAGTAGAACACCGCGATCATCGCAACCAGCAAGATAATGCTATCCATAGTACAAGTTCCTTTCCAAAACAAAAGATATTGATATTATAACGGATATTTCACTATTGTGCAAGGGGTTTATCCAAAGAATCAAACTCTTTCCGACAGCTTCGTGCTGTACTCCGCTCGGAAAGCCGCAAACTCTCCCTCGTCGAGCGCGTCGCGGATGCGCTGCGTCAGCTTGTTGTAGAAATACAGATTGTGCATCACCGCAAGGCGCAGGGCCAGGATCTCCTCCGCCTTAAAGAGGTGGCGCAGGTACGCACGCGAGAAATTCCGGCACGTCGGGCAGTCGCACTGCTCGTCGATCGGCTGCTCGTCGAGCTTGTACTTCTCGTTTTTGAGGTTGATCGAGCCGCTCCACGTGAAGAGCTTGCCGTGGCGTGCGTTGCGCGCCGGCATCACACAGTCAAAAAAGTCCACGCCGCGCGCCACGCCCTCGATGATGTTTGACGGCGTACCGACGCCCATGAGATAGCGCGGCTTATCCTGCGGCATATAGGGCTCGACCGCGTCGATGATGTCGTACATCGTCTGCGTCGGCTCTCCGACCGCGAGGCCGCCGATGGCGTAGCCGTCACAGTCGAGCTTTGCGATCTCCTTCATGTGCCAGATGCGAAGATCTTCGAACGTCGCACCCTGATTGATGCCAAATAACATCTGCTGCGGGTTAACCGTATCTGACAAGGTATTCAGCTTGTCATGCTCGATCTTGCAGCGCTCCAGCCAGCGCAGCGTGCGCTCACAGGATGCCTTCGCGTACTCGTAGCGTGCCGGGTTTTCCACGCACTCGTCGAAGGCCATCGCAATGTCGCTGCCGAGATTCGACTGAATGCGCATGCTCTCCTCCGGCCCCATGAAAATGCGCCGGCCGTCGAGGTGCGAGGCGAATGTCACGCCCTCTTCTTTGATTTTGCGCAGGCCCGCAAGGGAAAATACTTGAAACCCGCCGCTGTCGGTCAGGATAGGGCCGTCCCAGTGCATAAACTTGTGGAGGCCGCCCATTTGGCGCACCACATCGTCGCCGGGGCGCAGATGCAGGTGGTACGTGTTGGAAAGCTCGATCTGACAGCCGAGGTCTTTTAAGTCCAGCGCGCTCACGCCGCCCTTAATGGCCGCCTGCGTGCCGACGTTCATAAAAACCGGCGTCTGCACTTCCCCGCCGTGCGCGCATTTGAACTTACCGCGCCGAGCCTTGCCCTCATATTTGATGACTTTGAACATAGAATCCTCCTCAGGAAATGAACATTGCATCGCCGAAGCTGAAGAAACGGTATTTTTCTTTTACCGCCTCTTCGTAGGCATGCAGTACGTGCTCGCGGCCCGCGAGCGCCGAGACCAGCATGATGAGCGTGGACTGCGGCAGGTGGAAATTCGTCACGAGTGCATCCATCACCTTGAAGCGGTAGCCCGGGTAGATGTAGATGCTCGTCCAGCCTGCGGACGGCTCCATGTGTCCGTCCTCCTGTGCCCAGCTCTCGAGCGTGCGGCACGACGTTGTACCGACGCAGATCACGCGTCCGCCGCGCGCCTTCGTCTCGTTGATAAGCGTCGCCGTCTCAGGCGGGATAACGCAGTATTCGCTGTGCATATCGTGCTGCTCGATGTCGTCCTCCTTGACAGGACGGAACGTACCGAGGCCGACATGCAGCGTCACATAGCCGATGTTCACGCCCTTTGCCTGAATTTTTTCCAACAGCTCCGGCGTGAAGTGCAGGCCCGCCGTCGGCGCGGCGGCGCTGCCGTTGACCTTGGAATAGACGGTCTGGTAGCGCTCCTGATCCTGCAATTCCTCCTTGATGTAAGGCGGCAGCGGCATCTTGCCAAGGTGTTCGAGCACCTCGAGGAAAATACCCTCAAAGTCGAATTTCACCATGCGGTTGCCGTCAGGTAACACGTCCACGACCTCCGCTTTGAGCTCGCCGTTGCCGAACTGCATCTTTGCGCCCTTGCGCAGGTGCTTGCCCGGCCGCACGATGCACTCCCATGTTTTGTCGCCGCGGTCGATGAGCAGAAGCACCTCGCACGCGCCGCCGCCCGGTAGGCGCTGGCCCAAAAGGCGCGCCGGCAGCACGCGGGAATTGTTCAAGATCAGGCAGTCGCCGGGGTTCAAAAAGTCCGGCGCTTTTCGAGCGGCGTCTGCGCGATCAGCTCCTCGGGCAGGTAATAATCAAAATCTTTTGTCTTCATGTTGTTTCTCTTCCCTCATCGGATGCTGACATCCGTGTAGTAAAACTGCAGAATATCGCGGTAGGAATAGCCGAGGTTTGCCATCGAGTACGCCCCCCACTGGCTCATGCCGACATTATGCCCGTTACCGCTGCCGGAGATCACAAAGCTGCCGCTGCCGGACGATGTCGTCGTCCGCTGCACAAGCTGCGATGTGCCGCTCGACGTGATGACGTACACGTTGCCGGACAGCGCCGAGCTCTTCCCGCTGCTGTCGATCGCGCTCATAGCGCCGAGCGAGACGCTCTCTCCCGTGTCGTTCACGCTGTAAGCATTCTCGCCCGTACCGCCGCCGATCGTAAAGCGCTGGCTGCGCAGATTCAGCAGCGTCCGGCATGCCTCGCGCGAAACAGTCTTGCTGCCGCTCGTACCGGTAAAGGTGACAGAATAGACGTTACCTGTGTCGGTATAGGCCGAGACATAGGCGTTTTTCACCGTACCGATGCCGTAGCCCCGGTTATTGAGAAGGCTCGTCAGCTCCGACGCGGTAAACGTCGTCGACCAGTTGTACCGTGGGATGATCGAGGCGATCTTGCCCTCATAGGGGTCGATCTTGCCCTTGAGATAGCCGACGTCATTGCCCCAGACGTTCAGGCTGTCCTCGCTCGCGCCGCCGTTGCTTGAATAATACACAGCCTCCTGCACGAGTCTTCCGCTGTAGTAGAGGAACTCCCCCGCCGTCTGGTCGACCGCAGCATCGGAATTCGCACCGCTCGCCGCCGTGCCCTGATAGACCTGACAGTGCGTCGTCGCGCAGATGTCAAAGCCCTGCGCGCGATGCTTCGTCTGACAGACCGCGTAGGTGCGCGCACAGACCGCCTGCGCCTTGAGCGCCTCGACCGGCCAGTCCTTGCTCATTTCCCAGGGAATGACGCATTTGACATAGTCCTCGAGATCCACCACGTTGATGACATTGATGTTCCCGCCGCTCACGCGCTGGTATTCAAAGCCGCCGTAGTAGCGGTACGAAGCCGCCGCTGTACTGCGCCGCTGTGCGCGACGCGTCGTCGTAATCGTAAAACGTGCCGGAAAGCTGCACATGATAGGTCGTATCCGTCGTCACCGTGATCTTTTCATACAACTGCGGCAGCGTGCCCAGCTCTTCAAAGCTGCCGTCCGCGTCAAAACACCCCAGCGCGTAGCCGCCGAAGGCCGAATAATTCTGAAGGTTCGCCGCGCTCATCGCGTCCGAGCCGTACTTGAGCCCCACGCGGAGCGTCTCACCGTCCGTTGCCTGCGCGAGCGTGCACAGTGAAAGGCACAGCAGACAGGAAAGCAGGAACGTTCTGCACCATTTTTTCATAGTATCCTCCACAGCCAGTTTTGCAGAAGCGATCGCTCTGCGCCCGGCTGAACATATCCATATGAATCGTATTTTACATTATACGACAGTTTCCCTCTGCTTTCAAGCAAAACTGTATCTCTTTTTGGCCGCCGCTCCCCCCTACCGTTTTGGCGGTCAAGCGTCATGGAAAGGAGTCCTTTATGAAACCCTGTGTGTTTACCGGCAGCGCCGTCGCTATCGTCACACCGTTTTGCGGCGACGGTGTCGATCTCGAAGCCTTCGACCGTCTCATCGAGCGCCAGATTCAAGGCGGCACCGACGCCATCGTCGTCTGCGGCACAACCGGCGAGGCCGCGACGCTGAGCTACAATGAGCGCATGGCGCTCATTGAGCGCTGCGTGCGCACCGTCGACCGCCGCGTGCCTGTCATCGCGGGCAGCGGCACGAACAGCACCGCGTCCTCCATTGCGCTCTCCAAAGCCGCGCAAAGCGCGGGCGTCGACGCGCTGCTCACCGTCACGCCGTACTACAACAAGGCCTCGCAGAGCGGCCTTGTGCAGCATTTCTCCGCCATTGCGGACGCGGTCGACATTCCGGTCATCCTCTACAACGTTCCTTCCCGCACAGGCGTCGGCTGCACGGCGCAGACCTATCAAGCGCTTGCCAAGCATCCGAACATTGCCGGTGTCAAGGAGGCGAGCGACGACTTCGACCTCATTCAGGACACCCTCAACCTCTGCCCGCCGGGCTTCACCGTCTGGAGCGGCAACGACGGCTCCACCGTCGCCATCATGGCTCTTGGCGGCAAGGGCGTCATCTCCGTCGCCGCAAATGTCGTCCCGCGCGAAATGCACGAGCTGACGCAGCTCTGCCTTGAAAATCGCTTCTTGGAGGCAGGTACGCTCCAGCTCAAGCTGCACGAACTGATCCGCGTGCTGTTTTGCGAGGTCAACCCCATCCCCGTCAAGGCCGCGATGGAGCTTTTGGGCCTGTGCGGCGGCGAATTGCGGCTGCCGCTGTGCCGCATTTCCGAGCGTCATTTGGAACAGCTCGCACATGCGCTGGAACCGTTCCGCCCCGCAGTATAAGCTGATCTTATCTCTTGCTTGTGCAGCATTCATCGTGTATTCACTTTGCATCTGCATAATATTCATCGCGATATTCAGCGAATATTCGCCGTATTCATTTCACCGTTTTCCACCTTGTATATTCAGTCAAAAAAGCAGGACTCTGCGCTGAAAACGCACAGAGCCCTGTTTCACTTTTTCGTTTACGTTTTGTAATCAGCCTTGCTTACGCCTTCACGCGGTGGAAAACCTTCTTACCCTTGCGGACGATGACGCCCTCGCCCTCAAAACGTTCACGTGCAAGGCTCTCGTCGATGGAAGCGACCTTCACATCATCGATCGTCACACCGCCCTGCTGGACCAAACGGCGCGCCTCACCGCGGGACGGGCACAGGCCGGTCGCGACCAGCATCGAAAGGACATTGATGTTGCCGTTTTCAAAGTCGGCATCCGTCAGCGTGCTCGTCGGCATGTTGGCGTTATTGCCGCCCGCGCCGAAGAGCGCCTTGGCAGACTCCTCCGCCTTCTTGGCCTCCTCTTCCCCGTGGACGAGTGCGGTGAGCTCGTAGGCGAGGATCTCCTTCGCGCGGTTGAGCTGGCTGCCCTCCCACTTATCCATCTCGTCGATCTGCTCAAGCGGCAGGAATGTGAGCATACGGATGCACTTCAAAACATCCTGATCGCCCACGTTGCGCCAGTACTGGTAGAAGTCGTAGGGCGTGGTCTTGTTCGGGTCGAGCCACACCGCGCCGCTCGCGGTCTTGCCCATCTTCTTGCCCTCGGAATTAAGAAGCAGCGTGATCGTCATCGCCTGCGCGTCCTTGCCGAGCTTGCGGCGAATGAGCTCCGTGCCGCCGAGCATGTTGGACCACTGGTCGTCGCCGCCGAACTGCATGTTGCAGCCGTACTCCTGGAACATGTGGTAGAAGTCGTAGGACTGCATGATCATGTAGTTGAATTCCAGGAACGAAAGGCCCTTTTCCATGCGCTGCTCATAGCACTTGGCGCGCAGCATGTTGTTCACAGAGAAGCACACGCCCACCTCGCGCAGCAGCTCGATGTAGTTGAGTTTCATCAGCCAGTCGGCGTTGTTGAGCATCATGGCCTTGCCCTCGCCGAAGTCGATGAAGCGCTCCATCTGGCGCTTGAAACATTCGGCATTGTGGTCGATGTCGGCCTTGGTGAGCATCTTGCGCATATCGTTGCGACCCGAGGGGTCTCCGATCATGGTCGTGCCGCCGCCGATCAGGGCGATGGGCTTGTTGCCCGCCATCTGGAGGCGTTTCATCAGGCACAGTGCCATGAAGTGGCCGACGTGCAGGCTATCCGCCGTGCAGTCAAAGCCGATGTAGAACGTCGCCTTGCCGTTGTTGACGAGGTCGCGGATCTGCTCCTCGTCCGTCACCTGCGCGATCAGGCCGCGCGCTTTGAGCTCTTCATAAATTCCCATTTGTTGATTCCTCCTGTATTTCTATTTTACTTCATTTCGGACATTTTGAGACGCTTTCGGATAGCAAAAAACGCCCTCTGTCCGTTTGGACAGAGGGCGAACAAATTCGCGGTACCACCTCTGGTTCGCCGTTTTCTCGCAAAAACGGCCTCACGGAGTGCCGACACACTCCCGCGCGATAACGGGCGCTCCCGGGGCGCGCCTACTGGAAAACTTTCGTTCGGGCGCCGGCTCCGCGGTGTATTTCGGCACGTTTCCTCTCCTTCTTGCACCGGCCGAAGGCTCTCTGCGCAGGAAATCGCTGCTTACTTCTCCGCTTCATCACCGTAAACGCGGATATTGTAACGTAAAGAATCGGTCTTGTCAAGTATCACTTGCACAGCCCGTCGCACAGGAGCGACAGGTTCTCCTCGTCGATCCCCGTCGCTTTCCGCGGCAGGATACAGCGGCCAAAGCCCTTGACCTTTTTGCACGCACAGATGACCGTGCCGTCCGTGAACGCGCGGTTGTCCGAAGGATAGTGAACAAGTCCGTCGGTCTTCAAAAAGCAGGTCTTCTTCTCGCTGTTGCTGAACTGCTCAAGGATCGTGTCGAGCAGCTTGTCGTTCCAGCGGCTCGTTTTCCCCGGCAGGATCAGCAGCTCGTCGCCCTCACCCACACAGTCGAGCACGACGACGCTCTTCTTTTTGAGCTCGGGGTGCGTGTGGATCAGGCGCTTGGCGCCCTTGCTCCCCTGTGTGCCGCCGTCGAGGAACAGGAAGCACACCTCACCGCGGTAGCGCGGCGTCAGCGCCTTTGCGACCTCCAGCAGCGCAACGACGCCGGAGGTGCTGGCATTTTTGTTGTTCGTCTCACTCTTGCCATATTTGGGGTAAAAGAGCGTCACGACCAGCAGCAGCAAAAAGAGAGGCAGCGTCATATTCGGCATGTTGAGCGCGAACGTCACGCCGAACGAAATAAGGAAGCTCACCGCCAGCGCCAGCAGCGGCATCAGCGCCTCGTAGAGCATGTACGTCGCCGGTCGCGTCGGGCAAATGAGCGGCGGCAGGACCTCGCGCACGCCGGTGTCGTAGTGCGCCGCGAGAACGATCTTTGCCTTCTCGATGTCGCCGACGACCACATTCGTCACATTGCCGCCCGCCGAGAGCGCCGACGTCCCGCTCTCGAGCTTCGGCGAATAGCCGAGCTCCTTGAGTGTGTAGACAAGCCAGGTGCGGAAGTCCACTTTTTCTTTCTCCTTGCGCCGCACCGGAAAATCCCGCTCGATGCGCTCAGCAAATTCGTTCATCTAATGTTCCTTTCTTCGAAAAAGCGCCGCATCGCGGCGCTTTTCTCTGACATGTGATTTTGCTTTACAGTAGTTGATTTTTAAAGTTCTCCGCCGCGCAGAGCAGTTCCTCTGCCCCTAAGAGCATCGTCTCGCTCGGGTGGTCTCCCCCGCTTAGGCGGGCGATCTCGCCGCGGCGCGCCGCGCGGTCGAGCGCGACGACCTTTGTGAGCGTGCGGCCGTTTTCCTCGCCCTTTTCCACGCCGAAGTGCGTGTCGGCCATCGCCGCGAGCTGCGGCAGATGCGTCACGCACAGCACTTGCCGTGTGCGCGAGAGCTTGGCGAGCTTTTCCGCCACGCGCTGGGCAGCCCTGCCCGAAACGCCGGTGTCGACCTCGTCGAACACCATCGTCATCACGCTGTCCTGCTCGGCCAGCACGTTTTTGAGTGCCAGCATGATGCGCGACAGCTCGCCGCCGGACGCGATCTTCTGGATGGGGCGCAGCGCCTCGCCCACATTGGCGGACATCAAAAACGCCACGGCGTCCACACCGTCCTCGCCCATGTCCTTTTCCTGAAAGTCGATGGCAAAGCGGAGCTTCGGCATATCGAGCTCGCGCAGTTCCCGGGAAATACGCTCCTCAAGCTCCTTTGCCGCCGCGTGACGGCGGTCGGAGAGGGCCTGCGCCGCTTCGCGCGCAGCCTTTTCCTGCTTTTTGAGCGTCTGCTCGAGCTGCTGCGCACGGTCGTCTGCATACTCGATGCGGTCCAATTCCTCACGCGATTTTTCAAGATATGCAAGCATCTCCTCGACGCTTGAGCCGTACTTCTTTTTCAGCCGGTAAAGCTGGTCGCAGCGCGACTCCACGGCGTCGAGCTCCTGCGGAGAAAAGTCGTATTCATCCTTCTTATCGCGGATCGTTTCGGCAAGGTCATACGCTTCACAGCGCAGCGCTTCCAAGCGTTCCGAGAGCGTGATGAATTCATCGCCGAGGCTGCGGAGCGAACGCAGCGCATCCTCCGCCTCCTTGATAGCGGACACCGCGCCAAGGCCCTCGTCCCCACCGTTCAGGCAGGCGTCCGCCTCGGAGATGGCGGAAATAAACTTTTCGCCGTTGCGCAGAATATTGCGGCGGGCAAGGAGCGTCTCCTCCTCCCCCTCCTGCAAGTCCGCGCGCTCGAGCTCGCCGATCTGATGGTGCAGCATGTCGACACGGCGCGCTTTTTCGGCCTCGTCCATCTTGAGCGCGTCGATCGCGCGGCGCGTCTCTTTCATCACGTCATAGCGCGTACAGTACGCTGCCAGCTCATTTTCCACGCGGCCAAAGCGGTCGAGGTAGACAAGGTGCTGCTCTTCGTCGAGTAACTGCTGTCCGTCGTGCTGGCCGTGGATATTGAGCAAGCTCGCGCCGATACGCTTGAGCTGCGCGACCGTCACTGGCCGTCCGCCCACGCGGCAGACGTTTTTGCCGTCACCGTACAGCTCGCGCTGCAATAAAAGCGTTCCGTCCTCCTCCGGCGTAAAGCCGTTTTCGGCGAGTCCCGGCAAATCTGCCGGGACCGCGCTGAACGTCGCGCTGACAAACGCCTTCTCCGCGCCCGTGCGGATAAGCTCGCGCGACGTGCGCTGGCCGAGCACCGCACCGAGCGCGTCGATCACGATGGATTTGCCCGCGCCGGTCTCGCCGGTGAGCGCGTTGAACCCGCGGCCGAACAGAATGTCCGCCCGCTCAATGATGGCGATATTTTCAATGTGCAAAAGCTCAAGCATCGCTCATTCTCCTGCAAAATTTTGTTCTTACTTGGTCTGGCGCTGTCTCTGCATGTCCTCGATCTCCGAGCAGAGCTCGGCGGCGGACTCGTTTTCGCGCATCACGATCAGCACCGTGTCGTCACCCGCGACGGTGCCGACCTTGGCGGAGATATCCATCCCGTCAAACGCCGCGCCGGCCGCGGGGCCGAGGCCCGCCATCGTCTTGATGAGCACCAGATTCTGCGCGCAGTCGACCGAAACGATGCTCTCGCGCAGGATGGTCTGCAGGCGGTCAGCCAGATTCAGGCGCATCTTCTGCGTCGAAACGGCGTAGCGGTAGGTGCCGTTGCCGGTCGGCTCCTTAATTAAGTGGAGCTGCTTGATATCGCGGGAGATGGTCGCCTGCGTGCAGGAGATCCCCTCCTTGCGCAGGCTGTCGATCAACTGCTCCTGCGTTTCGATCGCCGAAGCGGCAATGATCGCAAGGATCTTTTCTTGTCTTTCATTCTTCATTGCTGGTTCCTCCCATCAACATTTTCTTTTGTAAGATCTCGCAGAAACTGCGTTTGCTCAGTCGAACGAGCTTGGTGTCGAATTTCGAGCGGCGCACTTCAATACTGTCGCCGCTGCGCAGTGAGAATGCGCGCCCGCCGTCCACGCTCAAAAGGACGGGCTTGTAGCTGTTTTTTTCCGTCTGCACAGTGATGACCCGCTCGGGCGAGAGCACGTAGGCATTGGCATGCACGCTATGCGCGCAGATGGGCGAAACAATGAAGTTCCGCGCCGTCGGCTCGACCACAGGGCCACCCGCCGAGAGCGAGTAGGCCGTCGAGCCCGTCGGGCTCGCGACGATCACGCCGTCGCCCGCCACGTCCACGAGCTTTCCCTGCTCGGTGAAGATTTGCAGCCGGATCACGCGCGAGATGTTGCCGCGCGCGATGAGCGCTTCGTTGAGCGCAAGGTTCGAGTAGATGACCCGCCCGTCGCGCTGGACACTCACGTCGAGCATCATGTGGCTCTCGATCTCATACTTTCCGTCACACAGGTCGCGCAAGCGCAAAAGGTCTTTGCTCTCAAGCTCGGCCATGAAGCCGAGGCTGCCGAGGTTGACGCCCAGCACCGGAATGTCGCGGTGCGCGGCGGTTTTGGAAAGGTGCAGGATCGTACCGTCGCCGCCAAACGCGATGATCATGTCCGCACCGCGGATCTCCTGCTGAAGCGGCTCAATGTTGAGCCCGTAGCCCTCCGGCGGCTCCTGATTGCGAAACGGCAGGCACACGACATTCGGGCAGCCAACCTCGTCGAGCACGCGCTTGGCCTCCTTCGCGACGCGAAGCTGCGCGTCGCGGTAGGGATTCGGGCATAAGATGACTTTTCTCAGCATCCCGCGCCCTCCTTCCCGTGGTCGAGCGCCGCGTGTGACTGCTCCACAAGACCCTGGAGGTCAAACGTCTTCTCCACCCAATCGCCGCTTTCGAGATACCCGAGGTATTCGATGTTTCCCTCGGGTCCGCGAATAGGAGAGAATGTGATATCAAGCACTGTAAAGCCAGAATCCTTTGCATGTGTCAGGAAGTTTTCCAGCACCTCAAGGTGTACGTCCGGGTCGCGGACGACGCCCTTTTTCCCCACCTTTTCGCGTCCCGCCTCAAACTGGGGCTTGATGAGGCAGGCGACATGTCCGCCCTCTTTTAAGACGCGGTGCACCGCAGGCAGGATCAATTTCAGCGAAATAAACGACACGTCGATGCTGGCAAAATCCAGCTCATCAGGAATCTGGTCGCGGTCGAGATAGCGCGCGTTCGTGCGTTCCATGCACACAACGCGCTCGTCGGAGCGGAGCTTCCAATCGAGCTGTCCGTAGCCGACGTCGACGGCGTAGACCTTTGTCGCGCCGTTTTGCAGCATACAGTCGGTAAAGCCGCCGGTCGACGCGCCGATATCGGCACAGATACAGCCGTCCAGCTTGAGGCCGAACGTCGTCATCGCCTTTTCGAGCTTGAGGCCGCCGCGGCTCACATATCGGAGCGTGTTGCCGCGCACCTCGATCTGCGCGTCGTTCGGCACGGCGGTGCCCGCCTTGTCCACGCGCTGCCCGTCCACAAAGACGAGCCCGCTCATGATCATCGCCTGCGCGCGCTGGCGGGTCTGTTCCAGCCCGCGTTCAACGAGCAGCAAGTCCAGTCTTGTTTTATTGCTCATCGCAGCACCTCCGCAGCCTTTTTTGCCAGCGATTCCGCGTCCAGCCCGAACTCACGGTGCAGCTCCTCCACCGTTCCCTGCGCGGGAAACTCCTTTCCGAGGTTGCACAGCTCCAGCCGCTCGGGCGAAATTTTGTTCCAGCCCAGAATGGCCGCCATGCGCTGGCCCATGCAGCCGACGCCCGCGCACTCCTCGGCGACCAGCATCGCCTTTGTTTTGCCGATGACCTCGCGCATGTCGCGGTCATAGAGCGGCGAGATGGCGTTGATCTTCACAACGCGCGCCTCAATGCCCTGCTTGTGCAGGATTTCCGCCGCGCCAAGCACATTGTTGATCATCGTGCCGTAGGCGCAGAAGGTGATGTCCGCCCCCTCGCGCAGCACGACAAGGTTCTGCCGCCCGCTGTCTTCCTTATAATTTCCCTCGCCGCCGCGCGGATAGCGGATGGCGACGGGGCCTTTGATCTCGTTCACCGCACGGTCAAGCATCGTGCGCAGCTCTGCAAAGTTCGACGGACACAGCACCGTCATATTCGGAATTTCCGAGAGGAATGTCGCATCGAAAATGCCGTGATGCGTCTCT
>QWCN01004619.1_pt1 | contig 14361 bp, 10 predicted proteins | sample 1972711 | NCBI WGS metagenome assembly QWCN01 (sample SAMN09866707, study PRJNA288562) | Human gut metagenome isolate term1_stool, whole genome shotgun sequencing... | isolation source: gut | host: Homo sapiens | place: USA: California | reverse complement strand
GTTGCTGTGCAACATTCTTCCACTCCGCCGCAGTGCGCTCCTCGCGGAGCGTTTTTAATTCATGGGACGAAATTTCCTATGAATTAAGAAAGAATCTCGCCTGCGAGATTCTCCGCCTGCGGCGGGTTGCTGTGCAACATCCTTCCACTCCGCCGCAGTGCGCTCCTCGCGGAGCGTTTTTTAATTCATGGGACGAAATTTCCTATGAATTAAGAAAGAATCTCGCCTGCGAGATTCTCCGCCCGCGGCGGGTTGCTGTGCAACATTCTTCCACTCCGCCGCAGTGTGCTCCTCGCGGAGCGTTTTTTAATTCATGGGACGAAATTTCCTATGAATTAAAAAATAAAGGGGATGCTTTTACGCATACACCCTTTATTTCGGCTTTTTTCTGTCTTTCCTTTACCCTGCCTCTTTGTCTTACTTTCCTTTTCTAAAAGACGAATATAGCAGCCCCATAGGGCGGTAAATCAAAGCGGATGGAATAATCCTTATAATGACAGGGCTTCTTCACCGCCATTATTTCCTTCGGGATTTCATTTCCCCAGCCGCCAAACTGCTCTTCATCGCTGTTCAGCAGAAGCTTATATTTTTTCTTTGCAGGCACCGGCACCCGGTAGCTCTCCCGTTTTACCGGCGTCATGTTCAGTACAAATAAAAGACTGTTTGTTCCTGTATGAGAACGGCGCACAAAGGAATAGACGCTGTTGTCCGCATCATCCGCATTCATCCATTCAAAGCCATCCCAGCTGTCATCAATCTCATAGAATGCCGGATACTTCCGGTACAGCTTCAACAGCTCTTTCACATAACTTTGCAGTCCTCTGTTATTCTTCTCCCCAAGCAAGAACCAGTCCAGCTCTCTTTCCTCACTCCACTCTCTTTCCTGTCCGAAATCCTGTCCCATAAAAAGCAGCTTCTTTCCGGAATGGCCAAACATATATGTATAGCCCACCCGGACATTGGCGTATTTATCATCCTGATACCCGGGCATTTTATTTACCATGGAGCATTTTAAATGTACCACCTCATCATGGGAGAGGGGCAGAATATACTTTTCGCTCTCATTATAACTCATGGCAAAGGTCATGCCATAGTGATCCCCCTTGCGGTAAAGCGGATCCAGCTTCATATATTCACAGAAATCATGCATCCAGCCCATATTCCATTTAAAGGTAAAGCCCAGACTTTCCGTACCGATTTCCCCGGTCACATGGGGCCAGGCGGTGGATTCCTCCGCCACGGTAATAAAGCCCGGACAGCTTCCCCGTACAACGGAATTCATATGCTTGAAAAATTCTACGGCATCCAGATTTTCGTTGCCACCAAATTTATTCGGCACCCACTGCCCTTCCTTTTTCCCGTAATCCAGATACAGCATGGAAGCAACCGCATCCACCCGGATTCCATCTACATGAAATTCTCTTATCCAGTATAAAACATTGGCAATCAGGAAATTCTTCACCTCCGGCTTACCATAATTGAAAATCTTCGTTCCCCAGTCCGGGTGTTCTCCCAGCCTCGGGTCGGGATGTTCAAAAATACACTGTCCGTCAAAGCTGGCAAGTCCATGGGCATCCGTTGCAAAATGTGCCGGAACCCAGTCCAGAATAACTCCCACACCCGCCTTGTGCAGTTCATTTACCAGATACATAAAATCCTTCGGGGTTCCGTATCTGGAGGTCGGCGCATAATAGCCCGTTACCTGATATCCCCAGGAGCCGTCAAAGGGATGCTCCGCAATCCCCATCAGCTCCACATGGGTATACTTCATTTCCTTTAAATATTCCACAATCCGGTCTGCAAACTGGCGGTAATTGTAAAAGCCTTCCTTCGTTCCGTCCGGATGCTTCATAAAAGAACCGATATGGCACTCATAAATTGCCATGGGCGCCTTCTGCACATCCTTCTGCGCCCGCTTTTCCATCCATGTCCTGTCTGTCCAGACAAAACCCTCCAAATCTGCAATAATGGAAGCGGTTCCCGGACGATACTCCGCCTGATTGGCAAAGGGGTCTGCCTTATACAGCTTCTGCTCCTCCTGGGTGGTAATCAGGAACTTGTACATTTCCCCCGTCTTTACTCCCGGAATAAAAAGCCCCCAGATTCCCACCGGTCCCAGCTTTTCCATGGGATGCTCCGACTCGTTCCAGCCGTTAAAGCTTCCAATAACATGAACTGCTTTCGCGTTTGGTGCCCATACGCCGAAGTAAATTCCCTTTACTCCCTTTTCCGTGGAAGGATGCGCCCCCAGCTTTTTGTAAATATCATAATGGGTGCCCTGGGAAAACAAATACTGATCCGCTTCCGAAATAAATACCCTTTCCTCTCTGTCTGCCATACCCTCACGCCTCTCAAATGAAATCTTTTTCTGTCAGAATAATCATATCTTCCTCGTCGTATCTTCTTGCAAAAAGGATGTCAAAGAAATGCTTCAATGTCTTTCTGTTTGCATGCCAGATTGCCTCGTCCACAATCTGCTTTACATCTACCACTGTCACTGCATGGCTCAGGGTCTGCATTCCTGCTATTCTGGTATGTAATGCAAGTACTCCCAGCTCGTCAATGGAATATTCCATCTCTCTGGCATACTGTCTGCCGAATGCTACCAGCGTATCATTGCTTAAAGCTTCCACATCCATTCTGGCGGTAAAACATTCTGCCAGCTTCGGATTTTCCTTTAAGAACCGGTTCATTGCCCTCTTTGTATCTTCCAGCACAAGAATGATTCCGATATTATCCTGCTGCAATACTTTGTAAACTGCATCCGCAGTCTGGCTGCTCATTCCTGATGCCTTCTGAATAATCAGGGCACCATTTTTCAACTGATTCAGCGTCTGCTCCGGATTCTTTTTATCCAGACCCGCGCCGGAAATCTTTGCCACCTTTCCGGAGAAATTGCTGTCTGTCATCTGCACCTCGCGAATCATGTTCTTCGCCAGAGTCACAGTATCCATTCCCTCTTCTCCAGTAATGATAACATTGCCAGTATAGGCTGCCATACTGATATTATCAATGGTCTGAACCAGTTTTTCCTTCGCGGAACGGCTCTGGATAAAGGGACCATACAGTTCCTTCTCTTCCTTTGTAAGGCTTCTCACCTTCGCCCGCTCCCTGACGGGTTCGGAGGGTTCTCCTCCGGCAATTTCTTCCGCGGTTTCATCCCCTTCCGGGTATTCCTCTGAGTACTCCTCTGCAGGCATTTCCTGTTCTGCGTATTCTTCGGACGCTTCCTCGTCTGTTACTTCCCCAGATATTTCTGATTCCGCATATTCTTCGGACGCTTCTCCATCTGCTTCTTCCACAGACATTTCTGATTCCGCATACTCTTCAGGTGCTTCCCCGCCTGCTGCCTTCTCCGGCATTTCCTGCCCAGTATACTCTTCGGATACTTCCCCGTCTGCCATTTCCTGCCCGGCGTATTCTTCGTGTGCGTCCCCGGATTCCGCTTCCTCCGATACTTCCTGACCTGCATACTCTTCGGATGCTTCTCCGGCTGCCGCTTCCTCCGGCATTTCCTGTTCGATATACTCTTCCGCTCTTTCTACAGCTTCTTCCTGCACGGCATACGCTTCCGGTGTTTCTTCCGGCTCCGACACTTCTTCTGTGTATTCCACCCCGGGAATTTCTTCTATCTCTTCTACAGCAGCATCCTCTTCAAAGGGCTCCTCCTCCAGAACCGGTTCCTCCACCTCTTCCAGCTCTTCAAATTCCACATCTTCCACAATTTCTGCCCCATCTGCTCCCGCTTCTTCCCCGGCTGCTTCCTGTTCCGCCGCATCGGAAAGGTCTTCCGCTTCCTCTGCCTCAAAGGCAATCTCTTCTACCTCTGCCTCCAGGTCGTCCGTATCTTCACTGTCCGCAACCACCGCTTCTGCCGGCTTCTGATTTTTTGCCGCTGCATCCTTTTCCAGCTTTTCCAGCAAACCGTCCCTTACTGCTGCCTCAAACTCTGTAAACATGGTGCCCGTCTGCTGGAGCACATGCTGTCTGACTTCCTCTTTGCGCTTCTGCTCGTTCTCCCGCTTCATCCGCTCCCATTCCGTCAGAATATCTTCAATACTCATCTGTCCGGTAATCTGCTTTTCAATGCTTTCGCTCTCCGGCACCACAAGGCGAATCTGTCCGTCCGATTCCTGAGAAAGCACCCTTGCAAGAGGCTCCGGAGGCTGGACATTTTCCTGACTTTCGCTGCGCATCTCCTCCATCACAGCTTCCGCCGTTGTATCCTCTGCCTTTTCCTGTACCGGCTTTTCCTCTTCCCTGTTTTCTTCCCCGGTCGGCACGGCTGCCTGTTGACTGCTGCTTTCCGCCTCTGTACTGTCAGGTTCCGGCGCTGTCAGTTCTTTCAGGGCAGGCTCCCCACCATTTTCTGTACCATAAAGAGAGCTCAAATCTCCCGTTTCTCCAAAAAAGACCTCTGAGCTTTCTACCTGTTCCTTCTCAGGCTCCAAATCCTCCGCATCTACTTCCCCGATTTCCGGGAAATCCAGCGATTCCGTATCAGAATTGTACATGGGCTCCATAATTGCCCTTGTAACCTCTGCACTCTTATCCTGCCGGTTCCCCAGTACCTCTTTCAGCCCTTCTGCAAGCTCCTCCTGCAGATTGATGGTATTATACTGTCCGACATCCATGGTCTTAACCTGAATGTCATCCTCTTCCGCCGGGACTTCTGCCGTATCCACCTGCTCCTCTGCCGGCTCTCCATACTGCTCCTCTGTTTCCGGATTCTGTTCCTGTTCCTGTACAGGGAACGAATCCCCGCTCCGAAAACGGCCGTCGTATTTCTGCTGCTGTTCCGGTGTCAGCGGCGCATGAAGCATCTTCAATTCCAGCGCTTTAATAACATACTTGCCCTCTCCGAACCACAGAATCAGCTCATCACATTCCTCCACGCATCTTGTGGCAAGTCCCACTCTGTGATAAAGATATGCCAGCTCGTATGCCCACTTTTCCCGATAATCCCTTTTTTTCAGTTCCTCCAGAACGCCAATCCGCTCTTCCAGACTGACATCCTGAGCTTCATAGAGCTTGTACTGCAAAATATAACGCCCCGGGTCCTTCGGTGCTACCTGTACAAACTCCTTATAGTAATTGACTGCCTGTACAAACTCTTCGGTTTTGATGCAAAGCTCGCAGAGGGAGTAACAGATTGTTCTTCCCCCCGGTCTTCTCTCATATGCCAGAAGCAGCATATTTTTTGCATCCTCATACCGCCTGTTCGCTTTATACAAATCACTGATAATGCAGAGCATCATAACGCTCTTTACCCGGCGCCAGTCTATGGTATCAGCAATTTCCGCTGCCTGTACATAATCCCCCTGAGCAATCAGTTCCTTAATTTCATCCGCTCTTACTTTATATTCATACTTATCCAAGGTAATTCGCTCCCTACTTCTGCTTCCTTTTCCAAAAGGCAATAATCGCCCACTATTACTGTAAGTTTACCATACCCTCTAAGCGATGTCAAAACCAAACAGCTTATCTGACAGGCTGGCAAATTGTTCCAGCGTCAGCGCCTCTCCCCGGATTGTGGCAGGAAGCCCCATCTGCTCCAGAGCCTCCGTTACCTGCTCCTTTGTAAGTCCAAGTCCCGGGGCATTGGTAAGTCCGTTCACCAGTGTTTTCCTGCGCTGGTTAAAGGAGGCACGAATCAGGGCAAACATTTTTTCCTCATTTCCGGTTTTTACCGGCGGTTCCTCATAACGGGTCAGACGGATTACCGCACTTCCCACATTGGGTCTGGGAATAAAACAGTTGGGAGGAACATTTGCAACAATTTCCGGCTTTGCATAATACTGCACAGCAAGAGAAAGGGCGCCGTAGTCCTTCGTTCCCGGTCCTACCTGCATCCTCTCCGCTACTTCCTTCTGTACCATAATCGTAATGCTCTTTAAGGGAATATGCTTCTCAAAAAGCCCCATGATAATCGGGGTTGTAATATAATAAGGAAGATTTGCCACTACCTTGATGGGCTTTCCCCCGTTCTTTTCCTCCACAATTTTCCGGACATCCACCTTTAAAATGTCATCCTGGATTACCGTTACATTGTCATAGGCAGCCAGCGTTTCCTTTAAGATGGGAATCAGATTCTGGTCGATTTCCACCGCCACAACCTCTCCTGCTCTTTCCGCCAGATATTGCGTCATGGTACCGATTCCGGGACCGATTTCCAGCACACAGTCCTCCTTCGTAATTTCCGCCGCCGTAATAATCCGGTCCAGCACACCGGTATCTATCAAAAAATTCTGTCCGTATTTTTTCTGAAAATTAAAATGATATTTCTGCAGAATCTCTATGGTATTCTGCGGTATTCCTAGATTTGCCATGTGAATCCTCTCTTCTTAAAAATTCCAGTACCTCCGGCAGGGAACCACAGATTTTTGCACTGAGCTCCCGCATTTCCTCATCCGGCGCTATCATATCCGGCACCATCACAGGTATCATACCCGCCCGGTAAGCGGAACGGATTCCGTTGGGGGAATCCTCTATGGCGTAGGTTTCTTCCGGCTTTGTTCCCAGCGCGGCGCATGCCTTTAAATATATGTCCGGCTCCGGTTTGGAATGTTCCACCATATCTCCTGTTACAAGAATCGAAAAATAATCCCGGATTTTCGCCTGTTCCAGATGCCGCAGCACAGAGGACTGCTTTGTGGAGGATGCCAGACCGATTTTCCAGCCCTCTCCCGAAAGCCAGCTTAAAAGCTCCTGTACCCCCGGCATGACCGGCAGCCCCTTTTCTTCTATATCATTCCAGAACCACTCTCCGGTTTCCCTGCGGAATGCATCATAATCAAAATCCTCTCCGTAGGCTGCCAGCACAATTTTTTTACTGTCATTTGCGTTTCTGCCGATACATTTTGGAAAAATTTCCTTCATTCCGGGCAATCCGTGCTTTTCTGCCACCGCCACCCAGCTTGCCTCGCATACCCTTTCCGTATCAAACAGAACTCCGTCCATATCAAAAATAACGGCTTTTCGCTTTTCCATATCTGCCTGTTTCCTTTTCTTTTTTCCAAGTTTTCCATGCAGATATGCCCCGGCATCCTGCGTTACTTAAGTGTACACGAAATTTTCCAAAAAGTGAATACAATTATATAAAATCAACAGTTCCGGCTGTTCTCCATCCGCCTGCTCATACTCCTGCATCAATCCTTCCAGACTTCCTCTGTAATATCTGGTATCCACCACGCAGATTTTGCTGTAGTGGGGCGCCAGCAGAGGAATCATGCAGTTTGCATAGGAATCCTTCAGAATAACCAGCGTTCCCTTCCCCGGTCTTCCTGTGTCAATTTCCGCCAGCGCATGATTATCATCCAGGAAAAATCCATACTGATTTTTTGTTTCCAGATAGGATTCCTGATAGAAGGAATCTGCCTCCGTCTGCCTGTCATAGACAATTTTTACCGTTCTCATGGTGGTTTCCGGGAAATACTGTATCCTGTCCTTTCCCCAGTCCAGATTGATTTTCGCCTGTAAGGTTCCCTCAAAATCCTCTGAAACCGTTTCCAGAATTGCTGTATTATAGGGATACCTTACAATACCCTTCTGCTCCGCCCACGCCCGGTAGCCGTAATATGCCCCAAGGCTGGTCCAGTGATGGTCCGTCTTATAGTAAATGGCTTCCTCCTTCTTTTCCTCCAAAGCCCCATACACATCCACATAATTTGCCTCCCCCACCGTTGCCTTTACCTCCGCCAGAAATTCCTGCTGGTCAAAATAAGGCGCATTGGCAGGCAGCTTATCCGTCAGAATATTATCTGCCGTGGGTACCAGCATCACTGTGGCATCCCATCCGTCCACCAGCCGCTTTAAAAGCGTCAGCTTCTTTTCTATCTTCACCCGGGAATAATCCTGGGGCAGATGCTGCTCCAGCAGATAACCGTTTGAGCCTAAATAAACACCGTTGATTTCCTTCCTCTGTAAAGCAATATCTGTTTCTGTCTTTATCCGAATCCATTTATCCCTGCCCACAAACTGGTCTGTCAGATAATCCTCCCAGTCCGCCGTATAGCTGCCGTTCCAGAGGGCTGTCCGGGAAAAAACCGGCTTCTGTGCCAGAAGGCGGTTCTCTTTTTCAGAAAACAGACGGTCAGAGCCAAAGAAATCCGCCAGCGTAAAAATTCCGATAATGGATGCGAGAAAAACAATGGTAAAAACAGCATTTCTCTTTTCCCCGTTTTTCATATTTCTTTCAGCCTCCCTTCGTCAGAATCTGAAATACAGGAACGGATTGTAGGAAGCGTCCACAATTCCCGCAATGGATAAAAGCAGGATTGCCGCCGGAATCACCTTTTCCCCAAACCGGTACAGAGCGATTGCCGCCCCGGTTCTGGACACCCTGACCCTCTCTGTGATACCGCTTCCAAAGGGAGTGGCGCAAAGGGCTGCTATCAGGAAAAGGACTGTATATTCTCCCAACAGATAATATCCCATTCTGTCCGCCACTGCACCATTCGCCCCAAAAAGTGCCGCCACATATCCGGCTATCTGGGCGGGCGTTTCCAGTGCAAACAGTACCCACCCCAGCAAAACCACAATACCGTTATATAAAAAGCCGATTCCCTCCGGCAGCCGCTCCAGAACCTTCCCCAGAAACAGCTTTTCCAGAATCAGCCAGAAAGCAAACCATAAGCCCCAGAGCAGGAAATTCCAGCCCGCTCCATGCCAGATACCCGTCAGCATCCAGACAATCAGAATGTTGATAAGCTGCCGGGGCAGTCCTTTCCGATTGCCCCCCAAAGGAACATAAACATATTCCTTAAACCAGCTGCTTAAGGAAATATGCCATCTTCTCCAAAATTCCGTGACAGAGGTGGATACATAGGGATACCGGAAGTTCTCCGGAAAATGGAAGCCCAGCATATATCCCAGTCCGATTGCCATATCGGAATAACCGGCGAAATCAAAATAAATCTGAAAAGCAAACGCCAGAATCCCAAGCCATGCCGTCATGGCGCTCATCCCGCTGTATTCCATTTTGGAAACCGTTTCCCACAGCTCTCCGAGAGGATTTGCAAGCAATACCTTCTTTCCCAGCCCGATACAGAACCGCTGCATGCCAAGGCTGACATGCTCCGGATTTATCCGTCTTTTATGAAGTCTTTTTTCCACATCCTTATACCGGACAATCGGTCCGGCAATCAACTGGGGAAACATTGTGACAAATACACCGAAATCCAGCAGATTGTGCTGTGCCTTCACTTCCCCCCTGTACACATCAATGGTATAGGACATGGTCTGGAATGTGTAAAAGGAAATTCCGATGGGAAGGGGAAGCTGTAAAAGCGGCACCGTCATACCGGTTATTCCATTCCATGCTCCAATCAGAAATTCCGCATATTTAAAAAAGCCCAGCATAAGCAGATTGATGATAACAGAAGAGCAGAGAACAGCCCTCCTTGCACTTTTTTTCCGGCATCTTTCCAGAAGCAGCCCGTGGAAATAATCCGACAGGGTGGAAAAAAGCATTAACAGTACATATACCGGCTCGCCCCAGGCGTAAAAGAAAAGGCTCCCCAAAAAGAGGATGCCGTTTTTCATCCTCCCGGGAGCCAGAAAATAACAGATAAAAAAAACAGGTAAAAATCGAAACAAAAATACAACACTGCTGAAAACCATTCCGCTCACTCCGTTTCGTATCTTACGTTTCACAAAACAGGATATCTGTGATATTACTCTACAACACTCTTAATTGCCTCAATCGCCGTATCGTTTGCTTCCTGGCACTGCCTGATGGCATCCTCTTCATTCTCCTCGGAAGTGTCAGCACCAAGCTGTACATAGCATACATAATTGCCGATTTTCTCAACTTTGGACGCCTGAATTTTAGGAAGGTTCATCGGGTACTGCATGGTGTCTTCCACCATTTGCTGCTGATATTCCTTCAAAGCAGTTTCCACTGCATCTGCCTTTCCATCCTTCGCCTTCACGACAACCAGCGTATCCACATTGGCGCTAATCATGGGCATCTCTGCCATGAAATCATCATACATATCTGCTGTCACTCCGAAAAAGGACTCCAGCATATCCCCGTTCATGGCTGAATCCGGCCAGTAATCATCCCCAAGCTGCTCCACAACCGCATCCTTTACTGCCTGCATTTCCTCAGACCAGCTGCCCATTACATCCGTGTCATTACCGGAAGCGCCGCTTCCCGTGCCTTCCCCGGAAGAATTCTCCGGAACAGAAGATTCTGTGGCAGAGCTTTCCGGAACAGAACTCTCTGTTGCTGAACTTTCCGTCTGGGTGCCGCTCTGAATTTCCTTATCTGCCTGATTTCCACAGGCAGTCATTCCCAGCATAAGACTTCCCATACATAATAATACTGCAAATTTTTTCATAATATACCTCATTTCCGCGCATTTTTGCGCCCGTTTCTCATCAAAAGCATTTCCGATTTTACCTGTTTTAAACTATGAGCGCTTCGCAAACCAGCACTTCGTGCTTTTCCGGCTGTTTCACAGCCACCTTTCCAAATGCCGCTCCGCGTCCCTTGGTTTTCTCTTTCCATGAAGCAGCTTCGCAAACCCGCACTTCGTGCTTCTCCGGCTGTTTCACAGCCTGTTTGCTCAGTGATGTAGCCAGGAAAACCAAATGCCGCTCCGCGTCCCTTGGTTTTCTCTTCCATGGAACAGCTTCGCAAACCCGCACTTCGTGCTTTTCCGGCTGTTTCACAGCCTGTTTGCTCAGTGATGTAGCCAGGAAAACCAAATGCCGCTCCGCGTCGCTTGGTTTTCTCTGGCTACATCATATCATAGATTATGGAAAAATGCTCGCGGGACTTTCTTAAAAATTTTTTATATGTTAAGATATGGATATTAACATATGCTGCCGCGGGCAGCAGATAGCGAGGAAATATGAGTATTTTAAATGTAGAACATCTGACGCATGGTTTTGGCGACCGTGCTATTTTTCATGACGTTTCTTTCCGGCTTTTAAAGGGTGAGCACATCGGTCTGATTGGTGCAAACGGAGAAGGAAAATCCACTTTTATGAACATTATTACCGGAAAGCTGATGCCGGATGAGGGCAAGGTGGAATGGGCAAAAAATGTCCGGGCAGGTTATCTGGACCAGCATACGGTTCTGGAGCCGGGAATGACCATCCGTCAGGTGCTTGCTTCCGCCTTTGACTTTTTATATGAAATGGAAAGCCAGATGAATGACATCTGCGATAAAATGGGGGAGGCTTCCCCCGAAGATTTGGAAGCCTATATGGAAGAGCTGGGCACGATTCAGGATTTACTGACCATGCACGATTTCTATATGATTGATTCCAAGGTAGAAGAGGTTGCAAGGGCACTGGGGCTTCTGGACATCGGTCTTGACCGGGATGTCACGGAGCTTTCCGGCGGTCAGAGGACGAAGGTGCTTTTAGGAAAGCTGCTGCTTTCCAAGCCGGATATTCTTTTACTGGACGAGCCTACAAACTATCTGGACGCGGAACACATTGCATGGCTGAAGCGTTATCTTCAGGAGTATGAAAATGCCTTTATCCTTATCAGCCATGATATTCCTTTCCTGAACAGTGTTGTCAATCTGATTTACCACATGGATAATCAGGAATTAAACCGCTATGTGGGGGATTACGATAAATTTCAGGAAGTCTACGCCATGAAGAAGGCACAACTGGAAGCTGCCTACAATAAGCAGCAGAAGGAAATTGCTGATTTAAAGGATTTTGTTGCCAGAAACAAGGCGCGGGTTTCCACAAGAAATATGGCTATGTCCCGCCAGAAAAAGCTGGATAAGATGGACGTCATTGAGCTTGCGGCGGAAAAACCCAAGCCGGAATTTTTCTTTAAGGAGGCAAGAACACCGGGACGGATTATTTTTGAAACCAGTGAGCTTGTCATCGGCTACGATACCCCTCTTTCCAGCCCCTTAAATCTTTCCATGGAGCGGGGCCAGAAAATTGTACTCACCGGAGCAAACGGAATTGGAAAAACTACTCTCTTAAAGAGTATTCTCGGATTGATTCCGCCCCTTTCCGGCAGCGTTACCCAGGGTGATTATCTGGAAATCGGCTACTTTGAGCAGGAAATGAGCGGCAGCGGTGACAATAGCTGTATCGAGGAAATCTGGCAGGAATTTCCCGGCTTTACCCAGTATGAGGTGCGTTCCGCCCTTGCAAAGTGCGGTCTTACCACAAAGCATATTGAAAGCCGGGTAAAGGTATTAAGCGGTGGAGAGCAGGCAAAGGTACGGCTTTGCAAGCTGCTGAACCGTCCCACCAATCTGCTTCTTCTGGATGAGCCTACCAACCATCTGGATGTGGACGCAAAGGAGGAGTTAAAGCGCTCCCTCTGTGCCTACAAGGGCAGTATTCTGATGGTCTGCCATGAACCGGAATTTTTCGAGGGGCTTGCCACAGATGTCTGGGACTGCACCAAATGGACAACCCGTATTTTTTAAAGAAGAATAACTATTCGAGCCATCCTGTGAATAGTCAAAAGGAAGAAAAAATAATGAATGTAACCTCTGACAAAAAATTTTCCCTGATGCCCTATTTGTGGCATTATAAATGGAATTACCTCTGCGGCATTATTGTTCTGCTGTTCGTGGATCTGGCAAGTCTTTATATTCCCCAGTACACCGGGGAACTGATTGACACCCTCTCCGGAAGCGGCGCCGATTTTTCCATGGTAAAGCCCTTTTTAATCAGAATCCTGATTGCAGGGCTTGTCATGATGTTCGGGCGCTTCGGCTGGCGCTACTTTATTGTCGGTGCCTCCCGCGGCGTGGAATACCTGCTGCGAAACGATATGTTCCGGCATCTGGAAACCCTGTCTGCCCGCTATTTCAACAGTCATAAGACCGGCGATTTGATGGCGCATTTCACCAATGATTTGCAGGCAATCCGCATGGCTGTGGGAATGGCTGTCATCACCACCTTTGACGCAGTTGTCATGACCCTCATGGTTCTTTTCAAAATGATTTTTTATGTGGATTTCAGGCTGACCCTGCTTGCCTTTCTCCCCTTAATTCTGGTTGCCTTCGGGTGCTATTATTATGGAACGGAAATGAAAAAGCGGCAGATAAAAAGACAGAACGCCTTTTCCGATTTGTCCGACAAAACCCAGGAAAGCCTTGCGGGCATCCGGGTTTTAAAGGCTTTTGTACAGGAAGAGGCTGATTTTAAAGCCTTTGAAGAAGCAAGTATCCATAATATGGAAGAAAACCTGAATGTTGTCCGGTTAAGAGCCGTTTTCGGGCCGCTTCTGGATGTGATTATCGGAATCAGTCTGCTTTTAAACCTGTTAATCGGAGGACGTATGGTTCTTTCCGGACAGATTTCCATCGGAAAGTTTGTTGCCTTCAACTCCTACATCGGTATGCTCGTATGGCCCATGATTGCCTGCGGCGACTGTCTGAACACTTTCAGCCAGGCTGCTGCCGCCTTTCAGCGTATTGCCATGATTTTTAAGGAAAAACCGGATATTACAGACCGTAACGTAACCGCTGAAGCGGATACAGAAGCACCTTTAAAGGGGGATATTCAGTTCAACCATCTGACCTTCACCTATCCGGACGGCGAGCTTCCTGTTTTACAGGACGTTTCCCTCCATATTCCCGCCGGGGAGATGCTTGGCGTGCTGGGGCGCACCGGGAGTGGAAAATCCTCTCTGGCTGACCTGCTTTTACGGGTTTACGACTGTAAGGAGGGGATGCTGATGCTGGACGGCACCCCCATTGACCAGATTCCTCTTGCCGTTCTGCACAGGGATGTTGCCTATGTCCCCCAGGAAAATTTCCTGTTTTCCGATACGCTGGAGGAAAATATTGCTTTCGGACTGGAGGAACGTATTCAGGAAAATCCTTCTATCCGGGATTCCATCCAACAGGCTGCCAGAGATGCATGCATCCATGACAACATCATGGATTTCCCTGAAGGATATCTCACAATGGTAGGAGAACGGGGCGTTACTCTTTCCGGCGGTCAGAAGCAGCGAAGTGCCATCGCAAGAGCTCTGTTAAAGGATTCTCCCATTTTGATTCTGGACGATTCTCTCTCCGCGGTGGATACCGATACAGAGGAGCAGATTCTGGATAACCTGCTGCGTATCCGCAGGGGAAAGACAACCATTGTCATCGCCCACCGGATTTCCACCCTCCAGAAGGCGGACCATGTTGCGGTTCTGACAGAGGGCCGTCTTGCAGAATACGGCACCCATGAAGAACTGATTGCAAAAAATGGTTTCTACTCCCATATCTGCGAGAAACAGCAGTTGGAAGCCAAGCTTCAGGAAATGTAACAGGTTGTAGAAAGGCATGGTTATTATTTATGAATTCACTCACTGACGACAAAATAGAAGTTTCCTACCGGGGAAGTGCCCTGCTGCACCTCCTGTCCTATATG
>QWCN01004615.1_pt1 | contig 14371 bp, 14 predicted proteins | sample 1972711 | NCBI WGS metagenome assembly QWCN01 (sample SAMN09866707, study PRJNA288562) | Human gut metagenome isolate term1_stool, whole genome shotgun sequencing... | isolation source: gut | host: Homo sapiens | place: USA: California | reverse complement strand
AATCACACCAAATTTGAGGTTCGCAGGGTTATAACAGATGTCACCTTTGTGTGTAATTTTGTACTCTTTATCTTCTGATTTTACAAGATGTTCACGGTCATATCTCTCTGTTTTAGCATATATGCCGTCTGTGGAAAGAGTTACATGTGGGTATTCCAATCCCTTTTGTGAGTATGTTTTTCTTTCCTTGAGAAGTTTTTTCAATTTTGTTGGCTTCCATTCGTCACTATATCCCGGCAATCTCTTTTTACCATTAAGAAGCTGTTGCATCAGCGCCTTTTTCTGTCGTTTCTTTTCCTCAATCAGCTTTTCTTTCAACGCAATCAGCTTGTCCTGTGCAGACAAAATCTCGGCAATCTTCTTTTGCTCGTCGAGAGGGGGAAGCATTATTTTGCTTTTAACAAAGCGATCTTGACCAAGTGTGCGGTTACGGCCTGCACCACCTGGTGAAGCTGCGTCTAAAATGTCCGTTCCGCGCTTAGTTAAAAAATAGCAAATCAAATAATCCAGATCAACAGAATTATTGATAGGGCGGTACATAGGGAAACGATGTGAAGCAATCATTCCCACTTCATTATTTGTCGTTTTGCCGAAAGCTTGTTCCCAAGCAAATACGATGTTGAGAACAAAACAGTTGGGTTCTATCCAAAAAACAGATTTGTTTCCCAATTCTTTGCCGGTGATCGGCTCTTTGTAAAACAGTCCTTTTCCGTGAGAGCGAATACCAATTTGAGTATATAAGGTGTCTGGCTCAACGCTCACGGGATTATCTACTTTTTCAAGACAATCGCTAATCGTACATAGATCCCATTCATTTGGGATAACCCCTGCTTTTGTCCTTTTATATCCCTCCGGCACTTCGCCGCGCCGGATTTGTTCAATTCGTTGTTTTATTTGTAGGGTCATAGTTAATCACCTTTATATACGATTGGAGTCTATCGAATATCCCTGTCGCGATAATTCCCGAATCAAACTTATCGCGACTTCATCTACCTTATTTTGGAATGGAATATATATCAGTCCATGAATATCTGAAGGACGCTCAAAATCAGATGCTTCTTTCAGCAGAATAGCAACCTTTTCTCTTCCAAGCTTCGAAAGAAACATTCCAAGTTCTAAAACGACATTTTGTCTTACTCGTGATTTATATGTTGTTTCGCTCTTGGCCTTACCTTCGTCATCAGGGGTGGCAAGAACAATAGCGTAGCCAACATCAGAACCATATTCTTCGAGTTTTTCAATGATTGTCTGACCTGCGGATGCTTGTTGATCTAAAATAATCGGATCCAAATCCCAACGACGGAGCATTGCTTCGAGTTGAGTTCTCGCGATTTCATCATGCCCATAAACAACAAATACCTTTTTATTTATTGCAGGTGCTACGCCATCAAGTACGGCGCGAATTTGATCTTGGCATTTTCCTTGGATAGTATATTTTCCTGTATTATAGCAATTGATGATGCCCCCATTATTTAATTTAATAGTTTTTCCGTGCGGTATATCCTTAACATCAACCATAGAAAAACTATTGCAGGCTAAAATTCTATCGCAAATTTCTTCGTAAGTCATAATACTCTCCTTTGAGTTTGCGTTATTTCTTCTTGCTTTTCTCTACCAGTTTATCGAAATCACTCTGATATAGCTTGTCTTGTGTCACACGGTATTTCTCAAACTCGCTTTCGGCGTGTGCTTTTGCAGTGATCCTCGAAACTGTACCGGCGTCGGTCAATATTTCTCTTCCGGTAAACTCCAAAAACATATCCAGACGTTTCGCCCAATCTTCCATAGTCATTGGGATCTTACGCTTTGCAAAATCCTCTGCCGCATCAAGGAATGCATTGACGATTCTACCAAGCGAATCAAGCTCATCCTTAGTAAGATAGTTCTTGGCAACCGAAACATCGGACTTGAGGATCTTTCCATCGGGAGATCCTTCCCACGATGTAAGTCCCATATGCTCCTTGCTACTGTCAGCACGCCCCATAATCAGCTCAGGTGCCGTATTGCCGGTTATTGCATAATGCATCTTGTTTTGAACGGTAGCGAAGAACAGCTTGGTTGTCGGCGCATTTTTATCGTAATCCACGCTGGTAGAATAGATATCGGTAACCTTCTGATAGAATCTACGCTCGCTCAGACGAATCTCGCGGATTTCTTCCAGCAAACGTTCAAAATAGTCTTCGCCGAGGAAAGCACCATTCTCCATACGCTTGCGGTCAATTACATAACCGGTAATTGCATATTGCTTCAAAACCTGCGTCGCCCATCGCCTGAATTGGGTTGCGCGAATAGAATTTACACGATATCCAACCGAAATGACGGCATCAAGGTTGTAGTGATCGGTCTCTCGGGAAACCTGTCGAGTTCCTTCGGTTTGAACTATTCGGAATTTCCGAATAGTTGAATCTTGATCCAACTCTCCGCTTTCATAGATGTTCTTCAAGTGCTCATTTATGGTCGGAACAGTTACGTCAAACAAAGAGGACATCATTTTTTGTGTGAGCCACAATGTTTCGTCTTCGTAACGAACTTCTATGGAATCGGCATGAGCCTGCTTTTCAAAAATTAAAAACTCAGCAGTGCTGTTTCGTATGATCAAATCTTTTCCTTCGCTCATAAACCAAGCTCCTCCATATACTTCTTCATCTGTGCCTGTACCTCAGCAAGCTCTGCCTCAATATTGGCGATGTTCTGTTTTACCTCGTCAATGTCAATGAGCTCTTCCTCTTCGAAGGTGTCCACGTAGCGAGGAATGTTGAGGTTGTAGTCGTTTTCTGCGATCTCCTCAAGCGTAGCAACGTGACTGAACTTCGGCTCGTCCTCGTAGTGAATATCGGTCTTATACTGAACGTAGGTATCTACGATCTTTTTCACATCACACTCGCGCAGGATATTCTGGTTCTTGCCCTTTTCGTAACGACCTTCGCCGCTTGCATCTATGAAGAGGACCTTGTTGTTCGTGCCGCGATCTTTGCGGAAAATCAAGATACAAGCCGGGATACCTGCGCCGTAGAAGAGGTTGGCAGGAAGACCGATAACTGCATCAAGGAAGTTGAAGTTTTCGATAATGGTGCGACGGATCTTACCTTCGCCGGCGCCACGGAACAATACTCCGTGAGGAAGGATGATACCCATGCGTCCGGTGGAATCGTCCAGGCTATGAAGCATATGCATAACAAATGCATAGTCGCCCTTGGATGTGGGGGGGATACCCCAATCGAAGCGTCTGAAGGGGTCAAGCTCCGCAGACATCTTTTCCTTGGGCTTGCCTTTTTCATCTACCGCTCCTGAAAGAAAACCGCTGTCCCATTTGTCGAGCGAGAACGGAGGATTTGCGCAAATGCATTGGAACTTCATCAGTTTGTCGTCTTTGATGTTACCGGGGTTGGAAAGTGTGTCACCTTGCCAAATGGTAGCGTCATCTACGTTATGGAGAAACATATTCATACGGCAAAGAGCCCAGGTCTGCATGTTCTGCTCCTGACCATAAAGAGCAACCTTACGGCTTTCGACCTGCTTGTATGCCTTGAGAAGAAGACCGCCGCTTCCACAGGTGGCGTCATAAATGCGGTCGTTCTCCTTGGGGGCAATCAGTCTTGCAACAAGTTCGGATACTTTGCTCGGGGTATAGAACTCCCCGCCTTTTTTACCCGCATCGGATGCAAAATTTGCAATCATATACTCATATGCATCTCCGATGATATCAGCGCTGTCAAGCTGATCGGGAGAAAGATCGAGGTCCTTAAAGTCTTCGAGGAGGTTTTTTAGAATCGCATTCTTTTCTTTGACCTCACCGAAATCAACGGTGGAGTTGAAGTCAATAGCACGGAACACGTTATGCAATTTTGCGCTATTGTTCTTTTCAATGTTCGCGAGGGCAATGTTGATCTTTTCACCGATAGCTGTGTCGTTTCTGTTTGCGTAGAGGTAATCAAAGGTTGATGTTTCATCCATAACAAAACGCTCGCGACTCATAGCACGCTTGATACGCTCTTCGTTACCGCCATACTGTTCACTATATTTTTTACGTGTGTACGCATACACGTCACTCAGATATTTCACAAAGAGCATAGAGAGGATGTAGTCTTTATAACGAGAGCTGTCGATTTTTCCGCGGAAACTATCACATGCATTCCAAAGTACCTTTTCGATGTTTTGTTTGGTTGTCATTTTATATTACCTCTTTTCATGTTATCGTAGATTTGGTTCAGAAGCAGGGTGTTGTATATTTTCTTTTCCTCTGCTAATTTATTGAGCAGTTCTTGTTCTCGCTCCGAGAGTCGGAGGAGATCACCTATGATTTGCTGCTCGTGTAAAGACAAAAGCGTTATGGGGAGCGATGAAATCAATCCGGAACTTATGGTTCCGAACGCGGTGCTGCCGCTACTGTTTTGCATCATTGTTATTCTGTTCTTATCGCGTCTTAACGACCAAAATATATATTCGGGTACAGCATAGCGACTATCAACACGAATGATTGCAAAATGCGATGGAACGACTATTCCGCAGAGATCTTGCTGATCAATCAACACAGCGGTGTATGGGGCACTTAATCTGACGAGAATATCTCCCTTGCTGGTTAAGTAATCGTCTTTCAATCCAACCGGATATTCATCTATTTCAATGTGTTTTTTATTGATATATCCTTCGTCTGCGATGCATTTTAAGTTTAGCACTCTATACTCGCAGGTTTGTGAAGACGATATTTTCTTTTTTTCTCGCACCGTTACAAGTCCTGTTCGGACAACTGCGATTTCACCTATCGTCATACGCCCTCCTAAATAATTTGTACTGATGGTTTTGTGACAGATCTTCTGCAAATAAAAATGAAGATTCGACTTCATCATGTATATTGTAACATATTTCCTCTCACCTGTCAATAGGTTTTCAAAATATTTTGTAATGAATTTTTTGTGACTTTTCCAAAAAGCTTTGACTTCGCAAGTTTCGATTACATTTTAAAGTATTTATCCAGCAGTTCGCGGTGGGTTTTGCTTTTCCTCGCGATGCGGAAGGCGTAGTCGCAGGTGAAGTCGATGAGCCATTCGCGTGGGACGATCTCAAGGTTATGGGCTTTGGTAATCTTGAGCCATCCGCGGTTGATCCAACGGCGGATGGACTCGTGCTCGTAGCCGAGGATAGCTTCCACGTCCTTGGGCGTGATGACGTCGGGCAGGTCGTACCACTGATCGTCGAGCCACGGGCGGAAGTCTTCAGGCACTTGGTGTGGGTAGAGGTAGTATTTATCAGATTCGCGTTTGCCGGGGTTATTTGAGGTAAAGGTGACGGGGATAAAATACTTCTCGGGGTGCTCGGCGCTGTCTTTTATAAATGTGTCGAGGTCTTTTCGCATGACGGTATAACGGCGGGTTTTCTTGCCGGAGTCCTTGCAGGGGATCATTCCGTTTTGGAGCATCCAAGCGCATTTTCGTTTGCTGATATGTAAGATCTTGCAGATCTGTTCGGCGGAGAGCTTTTCGCTTTTCTTGGTTTTATTCGTCATGGCTTATCCTCTCCCGCTGACGCCTTTGCCATGCGGTTTCGTCGTCTGTGGTGGCGGCAAGGTAATCGATAAAGTCGGCTTTACTGATCAGACGTTTGCCTCGGTAGGCATATGCGATGAGCTTGCCCTCGTTGATCGCCGCGTGGATGCTGTTCTTGCTCACGTGGATCAGCCTTGACGCTTGGAGCGCGGTGATCACATCGGGGCATTTACGGAGGAGGTGCTCCAGCCCTTTTATCTTTTCTTCGGTTGTCATCGTGTGACTCCTTTCTGCTATGTCAGCACACAGGATATCACAAGGATTTGATAAGTCCAGAGAGAATCGGAGAGCTATTGAAAATTTCATAAAATTATGATATAATGTGTCATCAAGATATTATTTGGTTGGGAAAATCTTATGGGACTTCGAAGTTTTTTTCATAAAATCAAAATAGGCTTTACGCGAAAGGGCGAGTCTTCGATTCCATATACTACGCAGGCAAAAAAGTATGGTGATTGGGGCGAGGATGAATTCGTCTATGCTATTGAGTCGCGTTTGCCTGGCTGCAAAATCAAAAAGAATATCATCATTCAAACCTCGGAAGGAAATGCCGAGATCGACTGTTTAATACTCTATAAAAACAAGTTATTTGCAATAGAGGTCAAGCGCTGGAAAGGTCAGCTCGTTGAACGTGACGGAGACTTCATTCAGTATAAGCGAGACCGCTGGACAGATGAAATACATACCAAAATTCATAAGTCTCCTTTCAAGCAAATCGGACGATCGATCTATTTACTGAGAAAAGAAAATCCCGAAAACGCTTGGGTCAATTCCGTAGTCTTTTTCGAAGAAGCCGTCCGTATTGAAGCTGATAGCGACAGCGTATGGTTCGATGACATTGATGATCTTACCTACCACATTCAAAATGACGGAAAAGTATCTTGGAGTAATAATGCGGAAAGATTTTTTGACAAATGCATTGCTGCCGATTACCTTTACTGCAATTCTTGGGGCAAATCATTACACTGCATTATCTATGACGAATCGTTGCGCTTTACAACGCCGGAAGGTTTACTTACCCGAAACGATATTGATTCGATCTCAATCGTTCACCACTGGTCTTATGATGAACTGAAGATCAAAACGGTTAGCGGACGAGTTTTTAGCGTTAACCGAGAAAATGATTATATCGTTGTAAACGACAACGGATACAAATACAGATACGCGCTTTGTAAATTGGATTACATTAAGTTGGGATAAAAGTGACCGCCCGTCCCTTTGGCCTTGAGAAAGCCGTGCATTTTTCTCGGAAGGGGCAATAAAGCGGTCACTAATTGCTTAATTTTTGCGGAAATTAGGGACAGTGAGGGACAGAGCGAGCCTGCTTTACAGTTGCTCGAAATCAGTTTGCGCTCACGCGCACGAGGGTTCGAATCCCTCTCACTCCGCCAACGAAATCCGGTTAGGAAGTTAGTCCTGACCGGATTTCTTCTTTATTTTCGGCACTTTTTTAGGATGAAAGTTAGGAATGCCTTGAGGTGGTTTTTCTTTTTCCCTTACGTTTTCCCTTATAGCTCCAAAATACCCTTGATATAGGCCTCCATTCGGATTGCACTGGCCTCCTGCATTTGGTTCGTCACATGACCGTAAACATCCAAAGTAAACGCTGCGGTGGCATGGCCAAGGTTACCCTGAACGGTCTTAATGTCATCTCCAGAACGCAGAGAAGCAACTGCGTAACTATGCCGGAGATCGTGGAATCTTGCATCTGGCCTGCCAATGGCTGTGACAATTTCTTTGAAATGTCTTACCACGGTCTGCGGAATCAGATTTCCACCCAACTCATTTGTAAAAACCAAATTCAGAGGATTGGACCAAGCTGCTCCTGCTTTCTCCTTGTGCTCATACTGCTGGAGCTTTCTGTCTCTCAGCAACTGCATAACCCAAGGGGCCGGCTGGATTCGACGTGGCTTATCATTCTTGAGCGAAACCAAACGGAATTGCCCTCCCGCTTTCTTTTCCTTCTGCAGCTGCTTGCTGATCAGTATGGTGCCTCGCATGAAATCCACGCGATCCCAAGTCAGGCCAAGGGCTTCTCCCTCCCGCAGACCTGTAAACAGTGTGATCGTATACAGGAGTTCAAGAGGATGGCCTTTGACAGCATCCAGAAACAGTTTTGTTTCTGCTTCATCCAGTGGTTGCAATTCCTTCTTCTCGATGCGTGGCAAGATGCAGGAGTTGGTAGGATTGAATCGGATATAACCATTGGCAACTGCCTGCTGTAAGGCCTTGTGAAGAATTCCATGGACATTTTTCACCGTCTTGGGTGAAACTGCAGCACGATCCTTCGTTGGCTCTCTCAGACCGTTGTAAAAGCTTTGGACCAAATGGGTATCCAGGGCATCCAATCGAATTGCTCCCAGACCTGGTTTGATGTGGGTACGGATTGTAGCGTTATAGGCGGCAATGGTAGATTCCTTAACGCCTCCTAAATACTGACTTGCCCATATATCCAACCATTCAGCAACTGTCATTTTGCAGGGTGCAATATAGGTTCCGGAATCAAGAGCTGCCAAAGCAGCTTTCAATTTCTGAGAAACTTCCTTTTGCGTCTTGCCGGTTATACTGCGTTGGATCTGCTTTCCGGTTCCGGGATCGAAACCGGCAGTATAACGAGCTTCATAATAGGTATAGTTCTTTCCGTTGATCGTTCTGGTAATCTTCCGGATGGAACCCATACCTGAGGTGGTTCTTTTGCTTTGCGGCATAAATATTACTCCTTTCGTTGCCGCATAGCAGGTACACCTATATTATACCATAAATGCGGTCAATCCGCAACGACTCAGTGCTTACTCAGGTAGTCAATTACTGCTTCCAGGGGAATGCGATAGTTGCGTCCCACACGGACACTATGAATCGCTCCGGAACGGATCAGCTCATAGGCGGTGTTATGACTGACCACCAATATTTCGGCCACCTGCCTCACACAGAGGACAGGTGGATATTTATTTTGTAGGTTAGATGATGTCATAGTGTCAACCTCCTCTGTCATCGAACCAATAGGCTTGGAAAAGAGTGCCGTTGTGGAGTAGAAAGCGACCACGGGCATCCTTGGGGATTTGCTCCGCTGCAGCCGTGCTATCCAGGATAATTTGTGAAAGGATGGTGTCAGCACGGCCACAGATCCGGCAGTTCACGTTGTTCTTGATCTGACCGGAAAGAATGTTGGCATCCGGACGCTGGGTGGCAAGAATCAGGTGGATGCCGAATGCACGGCCTTGTCTGGCGATCATAGAAAGCTTGCTCTCAATCTTGCCGACGATTTCCTTTTGCTCCTTTGTCAATCCGGTCTTGTCCAACACCTCTGCAATCTCATCACAGGCGAAGATATACCGTGGCAGGTTTTCTCCCGTGGCTTCGTTATAACGGTCAATGTTGGGCTGCCCGGAGGTTGCCAGCAAGGATTTCCTGCGTTGCAGCTCGTCCACAAGTTCCGTAAGGAGTGCAAGAGTAGATTCCTCCTCAATGCACATCTTGCATTGCTTGTGCCAAATAGGCGGAAAATCCACACCGCCTTTGAAATCGGCGATGGAAACAACTGCACCTTTCTTGATTGCCTGCATGAGGAGCAGCTTCAGCAGAACACTCTTGCCGCTGCCGGTAGAACCGCCTAAGAGAATGTGCGGGACTTTTACAAGATCCACAGTAACAGGTCCGGTAAAGCTCTCACCCAAAGCCAGTATGAAGGGATTGTGGGAAAGGTATTTATCATTCCAGTCTATCACTTCCGGAAGATCGGTTCTGGCAGGAACAGTGTAGAGCAGAATACGGCTTTTCCCAGACCCGTATTTCATCTTGACGATGGTGATGTCCAGGATAGTCTCAATAGCTGCCTGCTTGTCCTCCCATGTCTTCAGAGGTATGCCTTGGGAACTAAACTCCCAGACTGAAATACGGGGATTTTGTTTATCCTTGTATTTTCGTTTGAGAGCCGGCACCATGTCGGTATGGTTCACAAGACCGATACTTCTCAGTTGATCTTGGGCCGCCTTCTTTCCTAGAGGGAACAGAATGAGTATGGAGAGAAACACACCGCCAACCAGCAGATATACTGCAAAGATATGCTGCATTACCAAGCTGGCTATGGGTGAAAGCAGCGCAGTGGTCTCAGCGGTCAATGCAATCTCATCCTGTTTGCTCCATACTAGGATAGCTCCGAGGATATAGAGGATGACAAAAATGAGTTTTACAGGCGCGTCGGAGGTAGGATTCGGTCTGGGAAGATGTTCCTGGAGACTGGAACGGCGTTGCAGCCGTTCCTTTTCAAATCGTCTCATGGGGAACCTCCCTTGGGGGCATACCCCGGCGGAACTCAACTACCTTATGAATGCGCCGCAGAAATGCGTGCCATGTCTCCAACTCCTTACGCTGAATCTCTTGGTATTGCTGTTCCAGCGGAATGTTAGAGGTGATGTAAACCGTGTCAAAGCAAGCAACGCGGTCACGGTAACGGGCAGGAAGTCGCAAGGGGTAAATATCCAAAAAGTTCAGCATCGCTGAAATGGGCACTTGGGAATGGAATTCCTCAAACACGATCACAGGCTCTCCGTGGTAGTCATCAAAGCGAGCACCGGATTGTCCACTGTAATCGGTGATGCGGTAAACATCCTCCGGAGGGTGCTTTTCATAGATGCTCCGGGTTTTGCCGGTACCGCTATCACCAAAGAGGTAATTCGTCTTCACCGGGCGGTTTTCCTTCCGGAATCTTTCAAAGAGCAACTTCTCCCGCAGAGCCTCAATGTCATTGATCTTAAAAGCAAAGCTGGGATCGTTTTCAATGATCTCTGTGGTGGAGAAACCGTCCTTTACATCCTGCATCAGCTGAGCCATCTTGGGAGATTTCTCCTGTGATGCCGAAGGCAGTGTGCCGAACTCCTTGAAGGTGCCCTCTACACTGGTCTGCGCCTTATCAGTGTCTGCCCATTTTCCTTGCTTGCAGACATAATCCCGAATCTCCTTGGATGTTCCGGTGGCCTTGTCAATGTGGGCCGTAGGAAAACGCTTTTTGACAGTGCCGAACCGCATAGGCGAGGATGAGTATAGGTAAACGTGGGTGTGAAGCGTCCCGGATGCACCGATCTCGTCCGCCAGGCATACATAGTCAGGATTAAACTTCTGAGCGCGGTCGATGATCTCATCGTGGGTCATGCCGTGGTCCAGAGGATTATTGATAGTCAATAACCATTTCCTGGACTGGGCTTTGTTATCGTACATAGCTTTTTCTCCTTTTTTGCTACCGCTACCTCGCTCGCATAGGTAATACTAACCTATGCGAGCGGGGACGCTCCCGCGTTACGGCGGGGGATATTTTTCTTTAGGGAAAAATATTTACCCCCAGCCGCCCCGCGGGATTGTCCTCAGACGAACAGGTGGATTACTCCACGGGGAAGATGCCGCTGGCCTTAGCGGAGAACTGGAGCTTGCCCTGAGACTCATAGCCGGTGACGACCAGGTCGGTAAACTCCACATCCACAAAGCCCTCCGGCTGTTCCATTTGCTGAGGTCCGTCGATGCGCACACTCAGCTTCTCCAGGCGATGTTCAACCAGGCACACCACATAGCGGTAGCCGGTCACGGTCTCAGTCCGTTTGCCGTCCTTATACTCGTAGGCGGGCATCACATCAACCAGCAACATTTTACGACCCAAGCTGGCCGGGTCGATCCGAAGATCACGAATGTTCAACATAGAACCACTCCTAAATAATAGATTTGCATCCACACCTGGCCATGTGCTTCCGCGGGTTACAAGGTTCCTTGCTGACGTCATTATAAACCACAAATTGGCTCCGGAAGTTTCGCATGCGAAACGGTTTTGATAAAAGTTTGCAGCACTTGTTTTTAGGCAAGTGCTGCAATTTGTTACGGCTTGGTTAATGGTCGTAAACCTTTTTTCTCCAATTGGATATTAACATCATCGACAGAATATCCAACATCCATAGCCTCGTTAATAATGGCGTTTTCAGGGAAGGCAAGGTTAAATAATTCCCAGCGTTTTTCTCTGGGTATTCTAAGAGCAAGGCAGATGGAAACAACAGTTTCTCTATCAGGGTGATAGGAATTGCCACGGTGGTCAGTGTTATTAAGCAATCTTGTAATAGTTGTCTTTGATAAACGAGAGTTTAGTGCAAGCCAAGAAGCATTACGACCCTTGGCATCAAGATACTCTTTTACCTTGTTGGCGAAGTTAATAATATTGTCTGGGCTTTGCTTGGGCTGAATCTTACCCAAGGCAAAATCCTCGACTGTTTATTCCGTGATAGATCTTTGCGGGCCGGAGGTGGTCTGTGTGGTTTGTATACGGACTGCTTGTTGGATATTTGAATTCAGGTCAAATACCATAAGCAACCACCTCCTTCGTGAAAATGCGTCAATGTGAATAGTCGTACTACCCACCTCCGACGCGCAAAGCCCATCACCTTAGCTGTCATATAGATACAAAAAGAGTACAGTCAAAAATGGCTGTACTCTTACTGTATGATGCTTGCGCATCTCATGTATGGAATTATTACAGTCTCTGCAATGTCATTTGGACATAGCAATACCGTTGTGAAACTTAGAGACTGTGTTTTGCCAACGCAAAACTAAGATACTGTAGTAATAATAGTTTAGCACAAGCGTTTTCGGAGGTCAATAAAAAATCCCACCTCAATGGGCATAACTATCCCATAGTAGGTAGGAGACTTTAATAATCGGACACTTTAGATTGCTCGCGCAAAACATAGTAAACTTTAGCATGATTATTATACCATATATTTCCTCAAAAGAAAAGCAAACATTTTGTAAACAAATGTTTATCATACGCCATCGTGTTCAATGCATCTAATGCTTAAATTAGCATACGACAGAGAGTCGGTGCTCCCTGCCGTATGCGATCATTCATAGGTGTTTTTCTATTTCTCTTTTATTGTCTTACCATAAGGGCAACATGCACGGTGTGGCATTTTATCCCATCGAGTGATAATTAAAGCAACTCTTTAAATGCGAGAATTTTATGAATCTCGCCTTCAATTTGCTCGACACCTGATGAGATGTTAAGCGCAACATATCTGCAGGCATCCACCGGCCACTCGATACCATTCTTTTTCAATTTTTCTGCAATGATTTTTGTTTTTGTGTCGAGATCTGGCGTTTGGATTTCTATGCACACGCCCCTAGCTAAACAAGCATGTAGTTCCTCCTCTAAATCGGGGATTCTTCCCAAAGAACTATCTCCGGCAACTACAACTTGCTTGTTTTCCAAAAGTCGCCGTTCAACGATATTGAGCAATTCTTTTTGTGATGCCTCTTTTCCGGAAATGTATTGTAATCTATCAATAAGAAGCACATCTGCTTGATGATATTTCTCCCTGAATTCAGGGTTGTTTCCGGTTTTTATTACCTCAATCATCTCTTCCAAAAACTGATTCGCGGAGATGTATATGGCTGTTTTTTGTTCCTTATTGTATGCATTTGCAATGGAATAAAGTAAATGGGTCTTTCCTACACCGGGCGGGCCATAAATATAAAGCGGGTTATACGCGCCGGGAGTTTCACAGATTTTCTGTGCAGCAAGGCACGCCAGCTGATTGGATGGCGTGTTAATAAAGGTTCCAAAGGTATAGTCGGACGGATTCATTTGCGTTCCTCCTCTTCTTTTTCTGTTTCGTACATATTTGGACTTTCTAAAGAAATCTTCCTGCGGCGCGCCTCTAACAGAAGTTCAATCATCTCCAGGTTCTGCTCTTTGTAAGTATTCCCGTTATCGAGTGACTTGCACTTTTCTCTCAGTTCCGCATCACTACATTGCAAAAGTTCTCCTGCCTTCATGCTTGCCAGACTTACATGATAGAACGCTTTCGGATAATAAACCTTGAACCAGGCGAGTGTTGCTGCCATCTTGGCATAACATGCGGCGTGGGCTTTGGGGAACAGATAGTGAATTTTTCGCATGGATTCTACATACCAGGCAGGGACACCTGCACACAGAAGCTGTTGGGCCAGTTTGTGGTTTTGATCGGTGTCCTCGTAGAATTTGCCTTTGCGGACACATTCCATTACGGTCTGTCCTGTTTTAGAAGTGATACCGTGTTTTCTCAATGCCATTAAAATGTCATCCCTAGTGGAAATCAAATCTCGGAAAGAATGGCTCTGCAAAAGCTGCTCTCCATTATTCTCCCATACGTCTGTTCCGCAGGTCATACCACAGATCCGGACGAGGTCGCTAAATTGCATAGCCTTACATTTTTGCAGAATTTTCTTACTGTTGTCTGTAGAGAAACCCGAAATGCCACAAGTATCCAAATTTTGGAACAACTTATAGATGTTAGGATCACTGTAATCAATATCCTCTGACTTTATTCCGGTAATGCGATGCAGCCACCGAATTCGGTCGTAATCGTTATGGGGCAGGAGAATCACCCTGAGAAGTGCGGGTGTTAATTCATATCCGGGCAAAGCGGTTTGCTTTCGGACACCGCACACCGGGGGTGTCAGATCTGTGATGGGCGTGACGTCCTCAAATTTCATTCCCTCCGGCAACAACATAAAGCAGACGGGATTATTCCATTCGCTGGCACAGGCGATCTGCTCCTCTCCCAGAAATTCAACCAGAAAGCTAACTGCTTTTTCCCAAGCAGATGCAGACACGTTGATATCCAAAGTCTCGATCGGCTTCACTTGGGCAAGCTCCAGGCAGGTTTCGTAAGGAATATCGTGTCCATTGCCACGCAGCAAAGCATCACAGTTAGGACAAGTATCTTGGTGCAATTCATAACCGGAGTCTTTGCAGGCCAGTGCTGTATAACCGCAATCGGGACAGCGGTAATGTGCGGGCAGCGGATTGATATCGG
>QWCN01005366.1_pt1 | contig 14401 bp, 9 predicted proteins | sample 1972711 | NCBI WGS metagenome assembly QWCN01 (sample SAMN09866707, study PRJNA288562) | Human gut metagenome isolate term1_stool, whole genome shotgun sequencing... | isolation source: gut | host: Homo sapiens | place: USA: California | reverse complement strand
CAACAGCGATTGTCACCTTGGCTTCCAGTGATTTACCGATCAGCTTTTCATTTCTCTTTTCTTCCAGAACCTTATTAGCTTCCATACGAGTCTGATAGATCAGATCCCACTTTGCCATAAAGTCTGCATCTTCTGTCAATCCGCTTGCCTTGGGCATTTCGTTCAGGAATACACTCTTGGCATCATCGCTTGCAGCATGCGGCAGATAAGACCAGATTTCTTCTGCGGTAAAGGAGAGAATCGGTGCAATCAGACGAGTCAGTGCACTCAGAATCCGATAAATCGTGGTCTGTGCTGCACGACGAGCCACGGAATTTTCCGGTTCGCAGTACAGACGATCCTTGATGATGTCCAGATAGAAATTGGATAAATCAGTGGTGCAGTAGTTATGGATTGCGTGGAATACGATGTGGAAATCAAATGCTTCATAGCCCTCATGTGCCTTTTGGATTACGTTATCCAGACGCATCAGTGCCCAGCGATCCAGTTCCAGCAACTGATCGTCGGATACGCTGTCGCGATCCGGATGGAATCCGTCACCATTGCCCAAGTTACCCAGAATGTAACGGGCAGTGTTCCGGATCTTCTTATAGGCATCGGACAACTGTCCCAAAATGCCCTCTGAAATACGAATGTCAGAGTGATAATCAGAAGAAGCTACCCACAGACGAAGAATGTCTGCACCGTATTTCTTGACAATTTCTTCCGGCATAATGCCGTTGCCCAAAGATTTCGACATCTTTCTGCCTTCGCCGTCAACGACCCAGCCGTGTGTGCAGACAGCCTTATACGGTGCACTGCCCTTATAAACGACAGAAGTCAGCAGAGAAGACTGGAACCAACCACGGTACTGGTCTGCACCTTCCAGATACAGATCAGCCGGCCACTGCAAGCAGTCATACTGTTCCATGACAGCACTGTGAGAAACACCACTGTCGAACCATACGTCCATGATGTCATATTCCTTGGTGAATTTCTTACAGCCGCATTCGCACTGTACTTCCGGAGAAAGAAACTCTGAAAGATCCTTTGTCCACCATGCATCTGCTCCCTCTTTGCGGAACAATTCTGCAATGTCGCGAATAGTGGTATCATTGACAATCGGCTTTTTGCAGTCCTTGCAATAGATGATCGGAATCGGCACGCCCCAAGTACGCTGACGGGAAATACACCAGTCGCTGCGGTCACGAACCATGCCTTTGATGCGTTCTTCTCCCCATGCAGGAATCCACTTGACATTTTCAATTGCTTTGATTGCTTCGTCCTTAAAGCCGTTAACAGAGCAGAACCACTGTTCTGTTGCACGGTAAATGATCGGCTTGTGGCATCTCCAGCAGTGCGGATACTGGGGGACAATTTTTTCTGTTGCCAGCATTGCACCAACTTCTGTCAGCTTCGCAGCAATTGCACGGTTTGCCGCATCGGTGTCCATGCCTTCAAACTCGCCGGCTTCCTTGGTCTGGCGACCCTTGTCGTCTACGCAGACCAGAATGCCAATGTCGTCATAGTTCTTGCAGACTTCAAAGTCTTCTACACCATAGCCCGGTGCAGTATGAACGCAACCAGTACCGCTTTCCAATGTTACATGATCACCGACAATTACCGGAGAAAGACGGTCATACAACGGGTGCTTAGTTTTGATATGTTCCAGTTCTGCACCAGTGAAGCTGCCGACCATTTCGTATTCGGTAATACCAGCTGCTTTCATTGTTGCAGAAACCAGTTCCGCAGCCATGCAGTAGTATTCCTCGCCAACCTTGACCAGTGTGTAGTCATAAGACGGTCCCACACAAATTGCAAGGTTGCCCGGAATGGTCCATGTTGTGGTTGTCCAGATAACAAAGTAAACCTGTTCTTTGGCAATTCCCAGTTTTGCAAACAGTCCCTTGTCGTCAGTCACCTGAAATTTCACATAGATAGAATAACAAGGATCGTTTTCGTATTCGATTTCAGCTTCTGCCAGTGCGGTGTTGCAGTCAGGACACCAGTAAACCGGCTTCAATCCCTTGTACATGTAACCGCGTTTTGCCATTTCACCGAATACTTCGACCTGACGTGCTTCATATTCCGGCTTCAGTGTCAGATACGGATCACAGTAATGTCCCAGACTGCCCAGACGCTTGAACTGTGCCATCTGATTCTTGACATGCATCATGGCGAAGTCTTTGCAGTGCTTTCGCAGTTCTACCGGCGGAATGGCACCATTTTCTACGCCGATAGACTTCATTGCTTTCAGTTCGATTGGCAGACCATGTGTATCCCAGCCCGGCACATACGGTGCACAGAAGCCACTCATATTTTTATACTTGACAATGAAATCTTTCAGTGTCTTATTCAAAGCAGTACCCAGATGAATTTCACCATTGGCATACGGAGGGCCGTCGTGAAGAATGTACTTCGGCTTCCCTTCATTTTTGGCGATCATCTGTTCATACAGATCCTCGTCTTCCCACTTTTGTAAAGTGTCAGGTTCCCGCTTCGGCAGGTTTCCACGCATCGGAAAATCTGTTTTAGGCAAATTTAAGGTCTTATTGTAATCCTGTGACATAGCTTGATCCGGCTTTTTCTCCTTTTCAGCGTATTGCTGTGGCAAAAGCCGCTCCTTTCCCTGAAATTAGTCTTTATCCTGCAAGTCGCCGAATCTGGAGTCATATGCTCCCTGAATTGCTTTTGCAGAAAACGGTTCCGCATCAAACGGATCGCTTGCAGCTGGTGCAGCGGCTACTGCCGGCTTCGGCTGTGCCGGTTCTGTCGCATTTTCTTCTGTCATACCAAAGGTAGTGTCATCTTCTTCCGGCATAGCAGAGAGCATGTTCAGATGTTCCTTGTACATGTCAAAGAGAGCTTTTTTGAAATCAGCGACCTGCTTTTTTGCAGCTGCCAGTTTCTTGTGCTCCTCCTCGATCTCTGCCTCATTCTTTTCAATGAGGGCATCGTGCTGTACAGTTACCTCGTCCATCATTGCATCTGCTTTTTCTTTTGCCTGTGCAATGATCTCTTCTGCCTTGGCGTTGGCTTCGGAAATGATGCGGTGACCCTCCTTTTGTGCACCGAGGAGTGCGTCTTTCAATGCATCTTCATCACGCATGTATTCCCGTACCTTGTCTGCCAGAACCTGAATTTTGTTGTTGCTGTCATCCAGTTCTCGCTGGGCGATTGCAGCTTCTTCTTCCAGCTTATTCAGGAATTCATCAATGTCTTCCTGTTTATAGCCGAAAGCAGCTTTTTCAAACCGTAATTCATGGATTTCGCTTGCACTAATCATTATGGTATCTCCTCTCATAAGAGCCTATGCAGCCTATCCTACATTAGCCCTGATATTTTTGAATTGTGATATGGTATCTTCCTTTTCGGCTGATGCCATCGACCGCGGCAATACGAAATTTTCCGTAGCCACGAATTGAAAACACATCACCCACCTGCATTACAGCAGAAGGTGTATCGATCGTTGCGTGACGATAGGTCAGCCGGCCTTGCCGAATCAACTGTACTGCCTTTTCCCGACTCAGACGTGTTGCCAGTGCGGCAACTGCGTCTGCCCGCAGAGATGCAATCGTGCCTTGTATCGGCAGGAAATCCATTTGCACCGACAGGCAGACCGGATCATCTCCCGTCACGCTGACACCAACTCGTCCAATCTGATGAACTTCCTGTAAAAGCACAGGAGCCACGTGGGCACAGACGAACATTTGTGCCATTTTCGTATCGATCAAAATGTCGCCGATCGTATCTCGTTCCAGATTGCATGCCATACATGCTCCGAGAAAATCCCGATGCGTTGGCGGCTTAGGAACACGATAAGAAAACGTCAGACACTGGATCGGGAACTGTTCCGGTGTAACTGGAATGAAATCCGGAGCAAAACAAAGTATTACACGAGTGGTGTTTTCTGTTCCGCCCCAAGCTGTACAGACTGCTCCTGCCGTATTTGCAATCGCTTCTGCCATTGCGGTATCTTCTGCTGGTAAAAAATCCGTAAAGTACGGACGATTGTCCCGTATGCATCGGTTCACCAGATCGTTCCAATGTGCTTTTAGTTGCTGCACCGCATCTGCCATTTTCATGTTTCGGCTTGCCATTTTTGTTTGTTAACCTACCAGACCGTTGCTCTGCAGTTCGCCAACGAGGCTGTCGCCGTCAAAACCGACATTCTGCGGAATAATCAGGAAAGTCTGGTTGGCTACCGGCTTGATCCGACCATGGGTTGCATATGCTGCACCAACTACAAAGTCAATGATCCGACGCTTTTCATCATCGTCAATCTTTTCCAGATTCAGAACAACAGTCTTATTCTGCATCAAATAATCTGCAACTTTCTTGGAGTCTGAAGTATAGGAAGTTGCCTGTACCAGCACTACCTGAAACTGTGCAGTTGCCTTGATCGTTGCATAGCGTTCATTGCCGCCCTTTCGTTCTTCATAAGAAGACGCACCTCTGCTGTAACTAGAATTGCTGTAACCAGAGGGCTGTGCAGCGTGGCTCTGCGGCGGAGCCTGTTCTGGTTCCGGCGGAGTCATGCTCGGGGTTTCCGGCTCATTATCATCAGCCGGCATAAAGAAGTCTTTCAGATTGTCTATAAAATTCATGATACTCTCCATTCTCCGCATCAGCGGATTTCATTTTATTTCTGATAATTTCTTGCACCGAACAAGGCTGTCCCGATCCGGACAAGTGTCGAACCATAGCGAATTGCGGTGGCAAAATCCCCCGACATTCCCATCGACAAAATCTCCATATCTATATTATCCATTTTTTTGGAGGAAATGTCAAGATAAAGTTGTTGCATTTTGTAAAGAAATTTCTCATCCCCCTCTACTGGCGGGATTGTCATTAGCCCACGTACATGTACGTGGGACAGTTGTCCCGCCAGCCACAACAATTCTTCTAATTGATCCGGTGCAATGCCGCTTTTGGATTCCTCCCCGCCGACATTAACTTCAATCAAGATGTCCTGCACTTTATTGACACGTGCTGCATGCCGGTCAATTTCAGATGCCAGCTTGATGCTGTCTACCGAATGAATCAGTTCCATGTCCTCAATGATATACTTCACTTTATTGGTTTGTAAATGTCCAATAAAATGAACTTTTGCATCTTTTGCATAAAAATCTTTTTTAGAAAGATATTCCTGCACGCGGTTTTCACCCAAGGTGTGGATACCACAGCTGATCGCATGATTTACCGCTTCCGGGGCAACCGTTTTGGTGACCGCCATCAATGTAATTTCGTCTGTCGGCTTACGGTACTTTGCCTTTGCTTCCTCCATCGCATCGACGATTCGTTTGTAGTTTTCGTCGATATAAGCAAAATTAGTTTCCATTTGCATCAATCCCTTCTACAATTATGGAATCATAAAGCATTAAATAACCATCGCCTGCATTCAGTTTAGAAAGCACATAGTCTTTGCCTTCGTAAACTACATCCAGACGTCGGAATTCCACTTTTTCACCGTCCTGCACATAAACGCCCCGGCTGTTCACGGTCTGTGTTTTTTCTTCGCCGGTTTCTTCATCGGTGACGGTTTCTTCTACGTCTTTGAAACGGATCGCACTCCGCGGCACCTTGATGCCCTCATATTCTCCAAGAATCATTTCGACATTTTCAGTTCGATTCTGTACAAAGTCCGATGTTAGCATATCGCTGTATAAAACCACCATGACCTTGCCGTCTTCTCCGGTATTTCGGAGTTCCTGAATGGTGGCATCTGCTGTTGCGGAAGATGTCATCAGACGAATCTTGACAGAATCACCGACCTGATATTTCTGATCCTGATTATCAATAATTCCAAGCATGTACCAGCCGTACTGTGCAATGGATTTTCCCACTGTGTTTTGATTTTGATTCGTTTGGAGATTATTTTCGCTACTTTTTTTAGTAATATCCTGAATCTGTTCCGGCGTGATATTTGCCAGATTTTCCGCAGTCAATACAGACTCCAGCCCATCCACATGGCTGACAAAATAGGCAGAACTATCTGATGTAATAGTGTCTATGGGTGTTGCTTCCTCGCTTTGCAAAGTCTGTATCTGTGCAGTCAAATCAGAAATTTGCTGTGCAAAAGAAACGGTTCCCTTGCTGACAACGATCTGATATGTGCTGCAGGATTCCATAAACTGTTGTTCTGCGGCTGCCATGCCGGAGAGATTTCCAGCGTTTCGATTCTGAATCATCTCTTCGTAGTACTGAGAAATCTGGCGGGATAAATCCGCAGGCTGTGCTTGTTCCAGCGTTCCGGGATTGGAGATACGTTCCAAAACATTCAGCTTTTCCTGTAATGCCTCTGCCTGTTGTTGTTTTTCAATGGTGCTCTCGTCCGGATAAATTTCAGCAATCACATCATTGACTGCAATTTTTCCTCCGTCCGGTACTTGATAACTGATTGCACCAGTATCGCTGTAAGTCAGTACTGTTTCGTCCCGTACATAGACACCCTCGAAGAATTTGGATTCATCTGCTTTGGCACGCATGGCAGTTTCTGTTTCATAGCTAGTATCCACAAGGTGAAAGATGATCGTGCCAAATGTAGCAATGACAGAAGCCGACAGAAGCACTAACAGCACATTATTCATTTTATTGCTGGAATTCATATGCAGATCACCTCACAAAACCAACGGATTTCCAGATGCTTTTGCATCATTCTACAGAATCACTTTCTAAAATGGAAACAGGACGTATGGGAATGATAGTGGAAATGGCGTGCTTGTATACCAAGTTTTGTTTTCCATCACATTCCAGAATGACAATATAGCTGTCAAACCCTTTCACGATGCCCTTAAATTGAAAACCGTTTGTCAGAAAAATCGTAACGCCGATGTGATCCTTTCGGGCTTGATTCAGGAATACGTCCTGAAGGTTCATGTTTTTGTTGTTCATTGTTAGACTCCTTTTCTTTGAGCGAAAAATACCGAATGCGTTTTGCATTCATTTTCTCTTTGTATATAAATGCTCAATTTATATTATAGCACATTTCTCCGGACTTGGCTATAATTTTTTGACACTTTTCCATAATTTCTGGTTTCTTGTCAGATTTGTCTAAAATAATCCACTGAACTCGATCATTTTTGCGGAACCATGTCAACTGTCTTTTGGCATATCTGCGGGTTTCCTGTTTGATTTTGTCGATACACGCCTGCAATGGCATCTTTTTTTCAAAATATGGAATCAATTCCTTATAGCCAATTGCGTGATAAGCAGTCCGAAGTGCTTCGTTTTGATACACATGATAAGCTTCTTCGATCATGCCTTGTTCTATCATTTGATCCACCCGTGTATTGATTCGTTCGTAAAGCACCGACCGTTCATAAGTCAGGCCGATGATCAGGGATTGATAAGGACTTGGGATCTGGTGACTTTCGGCTTTGCATGCGGTGAATGTTTTTCCTGTCAGCGTACAAACCTCAAGTGCACGTATCACACGCACCAGATTATTAGGGTGGATTTCTGCTGCGGCTTCTGGATCCAATGCTTTTAGCTGGTCATGCAGTGCAATGTTGCCGTGCTCTTTGGCGTATTCCAGAAATTTTTGCCGCAGTGCAGCGTCCTGCGTAGTTGGAGCCAGCTGCACGTTGGAAAGCAATGATGAAACGTAAAGGCCAGTTCCGCCGACAAGGACAGGCAGGTGCTTTCGGTGATAGATTTCTGCAATTGTCGGTTTTGCTAACGCCAGATAGTCTGCAACGCTGAATGCGGCATTCACAGGGACACAGCCGATCAGATGATGCGGCACACCCTCTTGCTCTTCCGGTGTGGGCTTTGCCGTTGCAATATCCAGTCCCTGATAGATCTGCATGGAATCTGCGGAAATAACTTCTCCATGATACGCTTTTGCCAGCATCACGCCAAGTGAAGTTTTTCCGGACGCTGTGGGACCAACCACTGCAAGTACTGGTATTTTTTCTGAATCTGTCATGACCTATACCCTCCGCCGGAATTGCTTTTCCAGATCGTATTTTCGAATCACAAACATTACCGGTCTGCCATGCGGACAGTGCCGGACATTTTCATCGTCCCATACTTGCTGTGCCAGCTTCTGCAATTCTTGTATGGTGGAATGGTCACCGGAACGAATGGCAGATTTGCAGGCAATGGTGTGCAGAGTATCGTTGAAAGTGTGTACCTGCGGATCGCGTTTTCCTAGTACTAGGTTGTGTGCGATCTCTGTGACGACCTCGTCAATATTCAGTGGCAGTACGAAAGACGGCACGGCGGTTGCCCGTAATTGCGGCGGACTGCTGCAATCAAAGGCAAATCCCATTTCTGCTAACTTTGGAAGATTTTCCTGTACCGCTGAAAACTCTTCCATGGAAAGCAAAGTTTCGCTGGGGCGAAGCAACATCTGGCTGGTCAGCTTTGACGCTCCGGAGCGAAGCTGTTCAAAGAGCACTCGCTCATGTGCGGCATGTTTATCAAAAATCAGCAGTTTGTCTTCTTCTGCAGCTTCTGCAATGATATAATTCTCAAAAATTTCTCCCAGCACGTGAATCTGTACATGCTCTTGAGCCTTGGGTTCTGGCACTGCTGGGAGTGTTTCTTTTGCTGATACAGGATTTTCTGCAAAGGAACGACTGTTGAGAAACTCATACTTTCCTTCAGACAACTCTGGAATGGAAACTGGCTCCACAGGTCGAGATCTTTCGGTTTGTTCTGTATATGCTGTTTCTTCCGGTTCTTCATCATGAAATTTTGTTTCCGGAAGAACGATTGGCGGAACTGCAATGGTTGCCGAAGCGGTGCTGACCAGTGGGGCAACAGTTTCCCTTGTCGTTTCTTTCGGTGCCGGTTCTGCTGCTGGCTTTTCTGTCGGCGGAAGGAGCACTTCTGGTTCTGGCTCTGAGATCTGCGGCAATGCTGGTTGCACAAATTCCTGTTGAGGTTCTGGCTGTGCAGTCCAATCCCGCTGTGGAACATGATCCATTTGAAACTCATAAATCAAGCCGTTTTTCATCAGGGCATTTTTCACTGCGAAGAATAAACTGTCCATGACTGCTTTTTCATTGGAAAAACGAACTTCTGCTTTTGCAGGGTGAATGTTTACATCTACCTGTTCCGGCGGAACTTGCAGCATCAACACGCAGGTGGGAAACTTTCCGACCATGATCAAATTCTGATAGGCGTTTTCCAAAGCTACGCTGCACTGTCTGGATCGAACATATCTGCCGTTGATAAAGAAATTCTGAAACGTTCGGTTGGAACGGGAATACAAAGGCTTTCCCACAAAACCAGTCACCTGATTCATGCCGTCCTCATAAGAAACCGGTATCAAGTCATGAGCGAACTCTTTTCCCAGAATGGCATAAATTGCAGTGTACAAGTCACCGCTGCCGTCGGTACGGAATTCCGTTCGGTTATCCCGTATCATGCGAAATGCGATTTCTGGGTGTGACAATGCGATTTTCTGAACGATCTGGCTGACGGCGTTTGCTTCGGTCACATCTCGTTTCATGAATTTTTTCCGAACCGGAACATTGTAAAACAGGTCGCGGATTAAAAGTGTTGTCCCGTCCGGACAACCGGTCTGTTCCAATTCTCCTGCTGTACTGCCGGAAATGCTGTAGCTGGTGCCGAAATCATCCTCTTTTCGCTTCGTCAATACTGTGACTTTTGCCACTGCTGCAATGGAAGCCAGAGCCTCACCGCGAAAGCCTAATGTGAAAATGTGATCCAGATCGGTTTTTTCTGCAATTTTACTGGTGGCGTGACGGAGAAAAGCAGTAGGTACTTCCTCCGGTGCCATGCCGCAGCCGTCATCTACGATTCGCATGTAAGTGGTACCGCCATGCTGAATTTCCACTGTGATGTGTTTTGCTCCGGCATCGATTGCATTTTCCACCACTTCTTTGATAACAGAAGACGGACGCTCAATGACTTCTCCGGCGGCAATCAATTCAGAAATTTCTTTCCGCAAAACTGTAATATGCGGCATGACAAACACCTTCTTTCTAAGCGGTATTTTACCGCGGACATGTGAACACTTTTATTAAAGCGTGTTCACATACTAGGACAGCATCGATGTGAGATCAGCCAGTAGTTCCCTGCATTCTGCATCGCTTAATTCTGCCAGATGTGTTTTTTGCAAGGTGGCAATTGCCCGTTCCTGCTGCATTGCTGCAAAACTGATCTGTCCAGTCTGTGCGGTTTGCTTCGGGGCGGATGCTGCTGTCTGTGCTTCCATTTCTGCCAGCAGTTCCTTGGCACGTTTGACAACCTGATCCGGCAGCCCTGCGAGTTTTGCAACAGCAATGCCGTAGCTGTCATCAACGCCGCCGGGAACGATTTTTCGCAGAAACCGAATGGTATCGCCGTGCTTCTTGACAGCAACGCTGTAATTTTTTACCCCGTCGATTTCTTGTTCCAAATCCAGTAGTTCATGGTAATGGGTGGCAAACAAAGTTTTACAGCCGATTTTCCGGCTGCTGATGTACTCTGCTACAGCACGTGCGATGCTGACACCGTCCAACGTGGAAGTGCCTCTGCCTACTTCGTCCAGAATTACCAGACTGTTCTTGGTGGCATAATTCAAAATGTCTGAAACCTCTTTCATTTCCACCATAAAGGTACTCTGTCCGGCTGTCAGATCATCTGATGCTCCGATACGTGTGAAGATCTTATCCACGACAGAAATTTTGGCATACTCTGCCGGCACGAAAGAACCGATTTGAGCCATTAGCGTAATCAACGCCACCTGACGCATGTATGTAGATTTACCTGCCATATTTGGTCCGGTGATCATCAGCATACGCTGTGCTTTGGTATCCAGATAGGTGTCATTCGGCACAAACATTTCCTCTGTCAGCATGCGTTCCACAACAGGGTGTCTGCCGCCGGTAATCTGAATGCTGCCGTCTACTGCAATTTCTGGCTTGGTGTAGTCATTCTCAATCGCCACGTTGGCAAACGAAGCCAGCACGTCAACTTGTGCAACTGCCGCTGCTGTTTCCTGAACTTTTTTCAGCATGGCAGCCAGGCAATCCCGCACTTCGGAGAAAATGCCTTCTTCCAGACGCAGTACGCGGTCTTTGGCTCCGAGAATTTCATTCTCTACATTTTTCAGTTCTTCTGTAATGAAACGCTCGCTGTTTGCCAGTGTTTGTTTCCGAATATAGTCCGAGGGAATCAAATCATAATAAGAACGAGTAACTTCCAGATAATAGCCAAAGACACGGTTATAGCCAATTTTCAAACCCTTGATGCCTGTACGTTCTTTTTCCCGCTGAAGAATTTCATCGATAATCTGTGTGCCGCCGTTCATAATGTGGCGTTGCCGATCCAGTTCTTCATGGAAGCCGTCCCGAATCACGCCGCCGTCTTTCAAAGTGATTGGCGGATCATCTACGATTGCATTTTCTACTAATGTACACACTCGTTCCAGCGGCGAAATTTGTTGCTCCAGCGTTGCCAGCAAGCGGGAATCCCCTGCCAGTTGTCGTAGCTGTGCTTTCAGTTCCGGCAGCTGCTGGGCAGTCATGGAGAGTGACTTCAAATCCCGTGGAGTGGCTTTCTGGTAAATGACTCTTGTCATCAGACGTTCCAGATCATAGACGTTGTCCAGCAGATCTCGGACTTCCATTAACACAAGGCTTTTCTTGACAAATGCATCTACTGCGTCCAGTCTTGCCATGATCTTGACGGGCTGCACCAGCGGCTGTTCCAACCATGTTTTCAACAGCCGTTTGCCCATAGCAGTTCTGGCATCGTCCAACAGCCATAACAGCGAACCTTTTCGTTCCTTGTTGCGAATGGTTTCTGTCAGTTCCAGATTGCGGCGGGCGTTCAAGTCCAGCCCCATTGCTGAAGCACTGTCTGCAACTTCAATGGAAACAAAACGTGCGATGTTTCGCTTCTGAGTTTCCCGAATATAATCCAGCATACCACAGACAGCACTGACATCAGCACCGTCTTCTGTCATGCCCAACAAATCCAAGGAAGGAACACCGAATTGCTGGCATACCAATTCCCGATTTTGTACCGGATCGAAGCAGATGTCATCTCGCAGAGAAACTGCACACTGCAGCCGAACTTTGATAAAATCCATAACGGACTTCAAAGAGAGTGCCTGACTGTTCATTACCAGTTCTGCCGGCATGTAGCGGGACAGCACGTCCATAATGCGGACAGAGAGGTCAGATGCTTCCTGTGGTACTGTCAGGGACATTTCTCCGGTGGAAAGGTCTGCGAAGCAAAGTGCACAGGAACCGTCATTTCCGTAATACAGGGTACAGATATAGTTATTGGAATCATCTTCCAGCATGCTGCTCTCGATCAGCGTACCCGGCGTAACAATACGAATAACATCACGTTCTACCAAGCCTTTGCTCAATGCTGGATCTGTCATCTGCTCGCAAATTGCGATCTTGTATCCCTTATCCACCAGACGTTTCAAATAGAGTTCTACACTGTGATACGGTACGCCGCACATGGGAGCCCGTTCTTCCAGACCGCACTCTTTTCCGGTCAGTGTCAGTTCCAACTCTCTGGAAACCAGAATAGCATCTTCGAAAAACATTTCATAAAAGTCGCCCAATCGGAAAAACACGATGCAGTCACTGTATTTTTCTTTGGTCGCTGCATACTGCTGCATCATAGGAGAAAGTTTTTCTCTGGGGACATCTGCTAAGTTCATGGGATTCACCTCCGATAATCATTTCAGAAGAAGAACAGTTGCCAGTGCAGTTGGTCAGATCCGGGTGACACCGATCCGGATCTTCTCCGTTTGCACACAGGGACAAAATGGTGTCCACTTCCTGCATCATCATATTCATTGCCTGCTTGGCAGTATCAAAAGCCTGCATGTTCGGGTTTTCCATGATCTGCAAATAAAGTGCCTGTATATCCTGTTCCAGTTTTTCCAATTTTTCCGGATTTCGTTTTTCCTCCAGCTTTTCAGTTTCATGCTGATAGGACATTTTTTTCAGATTAAATGCCTGTATATTTTCCTGCAGTTCTGTATCTGCATCATTATCGGTTTTGGCTTTCCAATACGCCTGATAACGTGGGTCTGCCTGAATTGCTTTGCCCAGTTGTCTTACCGCAGCTTCTACTTCTGTCATGCCTGTTCCTCCTCTACCAGTTCGCCAAGTACTGCCCAGTTTCTGGCCTCTGTAATTCTGATATTCTGAAATGTGCCGATCAGGGAGGGGTCACCGGAAAATTCCACAATAATGAACGCACTGTCCTTTCCGACCAGTCTGCCTTTCCGCTTGCTTTCCCCGTCTACCAGTACTCGCAGTGTTCTGCCAATGAAGCGTTTGTTGTGTTCAGAAGCGATGTCCCGCTGCAAGGCAAGCAAACGCTCCATACGATTTTTCTTTTCAGCATCTGTGGTGTGATCTTCCATTTCCGCAGCCTTGGTGCCGCGGCGTTTGGAATAAATAAATGTATAGATGTTATCATATTGCACACTTCGGATCAAATCCAGTGTGCCTTGAAAGTCTGCTTCGGATTCATCCGGAAATCCAACGATCAAATCGGTTGTCAAGGAAAAATCCGGATCTCTTTGCCGAAGATAGTTGACACTCTCCATATATTTTTCTACGGTGTAGCGGCGATTCATGCGGCGGAGCACATCATCGCTGCCGCTTTGTACCGGCAAATGCAAATGGTGCCCGATCTTCGGACATTCCAGAATTGTGTCCAGCAGTTCCGGCGTAGCATCTTTCGGGTGTGACGACATAAACCGAACTACAAATTCTCCCGGAATTGCATTGACTTTTCGAAGTAGCTGTGCAAAGGTCAGCGGCTGCTCCAAATCTTTTCCGTAGGAGTTTACATTCTGTCCCAACAGCATGATTTCTTTATAGCCGTCTGCTACCAGTTGTTTGACTTCATTTAAAATCTGTTCCGGATCACGGCTGCGTTCCCGTCCGCGAACATACGGTACAATACAGTATGTGCAAAAATTATTGCAGCCGAACATAATGGGGACAGAAGCTTTGAACGGGTGCTCCCGTGACGGTACGATTCCCTCATACATGGCATCGTATTCGCCGGTATCACAGGCAAACTTTTTCCCCTGAAAATGTTCCAGAAGCAACTGTGGAAAACGGCTGAGAGAAGCAGTACCGAAAACAATATCCACAAAGGGATAATGTGTCCGGACAAATTCTGCTGTATGTTCTTCCGATGCCATACAGCCGCAAAGCACCAGAATCAGATTCGGGTTTGCCTTTTTGTACTTTTTTACATTGCCGAGAATGCCGTATACCCGATCTTCCGCACTCTCCCGCACGGCACAAGTATTGAACAGAATCAGATCTGCATCTTCATAGGAATCGGTCATTGTATAGCCCAGTTCGATCAGCATGCCGCGAATTCGTTCGCCGTCTGAAACATTCAGCTGACAGCCAAAACTATGCACATGTGCACGCACAATGTCCCGATCTTGAAATAGATAGGGTTGCAACTG
>QWCN01004601.1_pt1 | contig 14407 bp, 12 predicted proteins | sample 1972711 | NCBI WGS metagenome assembly QWCN01 (sample SAMN09866707, study PRJNA288562) | Human gut metagenome isolate term1_stool, whole genome shotgun sequencing... | isolation source: gut | host: Homo sapiens | place: USA: California | reverse complement strand
GGAGATACAAAGCCTGCACAGTCTGTAATGAACAAGGCTGTCATTGATTAACAGCACATCTTACAGATCACCTGCCAGAGTCTGTATGCTGTAACAGGAATGAATAATACACGTTTTCCTGACATATAGTAAAACATGGGAAAAGTGAATTTTGAAAAAATAAAAGAAGATCTGGTAGAGTCCTTCGAACTGCCGAAAGATTTGATGTATGGAGCTGTCCTTGTATCCATTACCGGACAGCAGGAAGTGTTAATTGAAAATTACCGTGGGATTTTAGAATATACGAATAATCATATCAGTCTGCAGACGAAAACCTGCAGACTGACCATACAAGGGAAACAGTTAGAGATCAGTTATTATACGAATCAGGAAATGAAGATCACCGGAGAAATCAAACAGATCATATTTGAAAATTAGGAGGCGGCTTTGTTTCTTTCCCTGATAAAATTTTTTCATGGTTTTTTACGGATACAGTTAAGCGGTTACTCACCAGAACGTTTTTTAAATTTATGCAGCAATCACAATATTTTAATCTGGGATTTAACGAACCATGGTGACGGATATGAATTTAATATCAGTATCCATGGCTACCGCCAGTTAAAGCCTTTATTAAAAAAAACCAAGACAAGACTGAAAATCGTAAAAAAAACAGGGCTTCCTTTTTTCCTGTACCGATACCGGAAACGGAAGATTTTCTTTGTGGGGATACCTGTCTGTTTTATGCTGTTAATGTATTTGACTACCTTCATCTGGCTGATTGATATCAATGGGAATTCACTGATCACAGACAGTACGATCTTAACCTATTTAGAAGACCAGGGAGCCTCTTTTGGCACGAAAAAAAAGGTGATCGACTGTGAACAGTTAGAAGAATCTTTACGGACGGAATATCCCGATATCATCTGGGCATCTGTCAGACTAAAGGGCAGTAAGATGACGATCGATCTGCAGGAAAATCTGATCACAGAAGAAACTGACACCTCAAAACAGACTGCAAAACCGGAGGGTGCGTATGATATCGTTGCAGAAAAAGATGCCATCATATCCTCAATCGTTACCAGACGCGGAACGCCAAACGTCAAAACAAAAAGTAAGGTGAAAGCCGGAGATATCCTTGTTTCCAGCCGGTTAGACATCTATAACGACAGCAATGAGATCACTTCCCATGTCTATGTGACCGCAGATGCTGATATTTTAGGTCAGACCGTTTATACCTATCAGGACGCCTTTCCCCTGCAATATACCAAAAAAGTGAAAAATGGCACACAAAACAGTATTTATAGTCTTGATATCTTTTCTTATCAGATCAGGCTGCCATCGACTTATAAAAAGAAAGAACCGTTCATCTCTTATACAGAGAGCAGACAATTAGCGATCGCAAAAGATTATTACGTTCCGGTCACCTTAGAAAAAACGACATATTATGCCTGTGATTATCAAAAAGTCACGCTTTCAAAAGATGATGCAAAAGCGAAGGCACAGGAAAATATTTCCCTGTTTTTAAAAAAATTACAGGAAAAGGGTATTCAAATAACTGATAAAAATGTTATGATAGATTTTAAAGACAGTAAGTGCTGTATCAATGCCAGGATTACTGTCATTGAAAAAATCGGCAGATACAGACCTGCTGAGATACAAAATATATCTACTGATGAAAGGCAAAACGAAAATGAGTCTGACTGAATTGAATTTTGATATTCCACCTGAGCATATTGCAAACGTATTCGGACAGTTTGACAGTTTTATGAAAAAAATAGAACGGGCATTCCACGTAACCATTGTCCTGCGTGACGGATCGATCAAAATCTTAGGAAGCAATGCCGCAATAAAGACTGCTGCAAATGTGTTTGAACAGCTGCTAGAATTATCAAAACGCGGCAATACCATTACAGAACAGAATGTCAATTATGCCATTTCCCTTGCAATGGAGAAAGATACCTCTGCATCTGCAATCGTAGAAATCGATAAAGACTGTATCTGTCATACCGTACAGGGAAAGCCGGTAAAACCCAAGACACTTGGACAGAAGAAATATGTCGATGCCATTCGTGATAAAATGATCGTATTCGGCTGTGGCCCTGCCGGAACAGGTAAGACCTATCTTGCGATTGCCATGGCAGTCACCGCATTTAAAAACGAAGAAGTAGGACGGATCATCCTGACACGTCCGGCCATTGAAGCAGGAGAGAAGTTAGGCTTTCTGCCCGGTGACCTGCAAAGTAAGATTGATCCTTATTTAAGACCTTTATATGATGCATTATACCAGATCATGGGAGCAGAGAGTTTTGCCCGTAACATGGAAAAAGGTCTGATTGAGGTCGCTCCATTAGCTTATATGCGTGGACGTACTTTAGACAATGCATTTATCATTTTAGATGAAGCACAGAATACAACACCGGCACAGATGAAAATGTTCTTGACTAGGATCGGTTTTGGTTCAAAAGTAGTCATCACCGGAGATGCTACACAAAAGGATCTTGCTCCCGGAACAAAATCCGGCTTAGATGTTGCCCTTCGGGTGCTTCGGAAAGTAGAAGATATCGGATGTTGTGAACTGACAAGCAGTGATGTTGTACGTCATCCGCTCGTACAAAAGATCGTAAAAGCATATGAAGATTACGAAACACAATTAGAGAAAAAGAAAAAAAGACAGGTGGTAAGAAAATAATGGGAGAAAAAATGCCAAAGAACCGTTTTCGTCACTATTGCGCCATTGTACTTATGACGATTTGTCTATCCCTTCTTTTCGCATATTTAAACGGACTTATGATGGACGGAACTGTTTCTTATCTGTTTATCGATGCAGTATATTTAGCGGTTTTATTATATACCTTAGAAACTAACCGGATCCATCTTAGGATCGGTAATAATAGTTTCAACCATTATGGAATGATCGCTGTCTGTTATGGTATCTGCTGCATTGTTGTGACCGGCTGTTATTTTCTTCCGGCATTTACATTTCCGGCTGCCGGGATCGCATTATTTTTAGGAATTTGTTCTAATATCGAGATTGCCACGATAAGCAGTACGTTTTTATGCCTGATCTTATGTATGGCAACCGGAGGAAATTTCTATGAATTTGCGGCATATATCCTGCTTTTGTTTACAGGTGCACAGATGGCAAAGACCATGCAGGAAAAGAAATACCGTCTATGGGGATGTATGATCCTTACCGCAGTATCTGTTGCGGTACCCATGTTGTTTTATTATCTTTCCTATGCAGAAAGCAGATTATCCTTATTGTTCTGGAATAGTGCATTTGCAGGCTTTGTACTGATCTTATACCATATATCTGCAGACAGGCTGTATGATAAAACAGCTTATAGTAAGATTGATTTTATTGAAAAGATCTTAAAAGAAGATTATCCATTAGTACAGGATATGAAGAATTATTCCAAAGCAGAATATGTACATGCCATGAAAGTGGCTACGATTGCGAGAAAATGTGCCGCAGAGATCGGTGCAGATGAAATGATCGCAACTGCAGCCGGATTTTATTATCGTTTAGGTATTTTAGAAGGAGAGCCTTTTATTGAAAATGGGATACATTTAGCCATGGAAAAATGTTTTCCTGATGCGATCATAAAGATTCTTTCAGAATATAACGGGGAAGAAAGGTTGCCCACATCGAAAGAGTCTGCTATAGTACATATGGTAGATGCCTGTTTAAAGAAGATAGAACTGCTGATGGGTAATAACCTTTCTTCTTCATGGAATCAGGATATGGTGATCTATCAGACATTAAATGAACTGTCCGCTACCGGAATCTATGATGAATCAGGACTGAGTATGAATCAGTTTTTAAAACTCCGGGAGTTATTAGTTCGTGAGGAGATTAGTTATGACAATAACGATTGAAGAAGAAACCGAAGTCACATTTACATTTGATTACTGCAAATTAGCAGAAGAAGTCATTACATTTGCCTTAGATGAGGAATCTTTTCCATATGAAGCAGAAGTGAATCTTACTTTGGTAGATAATGATGCCATCTGGGAGATCAACCGTGAATACCGCAATATTGACCGTCCTACAGATGTTTTATCATTTCCGATGCTTTCATATCAGACGGCAGGTGATTTTTCTGATATTGAAGATGATATCGAGGGGAATTTTAATCCTGACACCGGAGAAGTGCTTCTTGGTGATATCATCATATCAATCCCAAAAGTATTTGAACAGGCGGAAGCTTATGGACATTCCGTCAGACGGGAATTTGCATTTTTAATCGTACATAGTGTATTGCATCTGTTAGGGTATGACCATATAACACCCGAAGATGCTGCATTTATGGAAAATAAACAGAAAAATATCTTAAATGCGATGAATATTTTAAGATAACAGGAGGGTAACTTATGAAACACATGAAAAAAGCAATTCTATTTGCAGCACTCTGCTGCCTGACCTTTGCAGGTTGTGGAAACAAAGACAGTAATATAGAAGATCCTGTTTCCACGGAAACGGTCACTGCTGACACAGAACAGACTGCTGACACAGAACTGCCGACAGAAACCACAGAAGCTGCTGTGACAGATGCAAACATGAATCCATTGACAGGTGAAGCTATGGATCCTGCACTTGCATCACAAAGACCGGTATCCTGTATGATCGGTAATACCGTAGATGCTATGCCACAGTATGGTACTTCTTATGCAGATGTTATCATTGAAGCACCGGCAGAAGGTGGTCTGACACGTCTGATGGCAATTTTTCAGGACTATGCAAATCTTCCGACGATCATGTCTGTCAGAAGCTGCCGTCATTACTATGCATATCTGTCCAATGAATTTGAAGCAATCTATGTACATTATGGACAGGCAATCTATGCAACAGAAATGTTAAAGAGCTGTGATGACTTAAACGGATTAGACGGTGATCTTGCAGATGTTACATTCTTCCGTGATAAATCCAGAAAATCTCCGCACAATGCCTATATCAATGGTGAAAGTATCGTTGCCGGAATTGAAAAGAGGGGCTATCGTACACAGCATGCTGACACTTACCAGAACCGCCTCAAATTCAACAAAACAAATACCGATATCGCAAATGGTGAAGATGCAGCCGTTGTAGCACCGGGTTACACAGTCAACAAACCTTGGTTTGTCTACAATGCAGACACAGGTCTTTATGAAAGATACCAGTACAAAGCAGCTCATGTAGATGGTGGCAATAACGAACAGCTTGCATTCAAAAATGTCATTTTCCAGGTATGCGATTATAAAGTAGAACCAGACGGAAAATACTTAGATGTCAAAACAGCTTCTTACGGTGGTACAGGAAAATATATCACAAACGGAAAAGCTATGGATATCACATGGGTAAAAGAAGTAGAAGATGGTGTCGGCAGATATTATGATGCTGATGGAAATGAACTTCTTTTAAACCCGGGTAAAACATGTATCTGTATCGTCTTAAATGATGCAACAGATAAGATGGGTGTATTTGCAACAGAAGCAGATTTTGAAGCATCCAAATAAAAAATGATCTTATATGTATAAATGAGAAAAAAATGCGAATACTCTTGACTGGTGATAATTATGAAAAAAGTCAATCGTATCCGCATTTTTTTTATTCTTACAGTTTTACTTATCGTAAGCCTTTACCAGTTTATGATAACGACTCCAAAACACGCCCCGGAAGAAACAGCAACAGAACAGATCGCAGCCGAAACACAGGCAGCAGGATCAGAAACAGAACAGAGTATCTTCACAAGCAGTACGGTGATCGATTATCAATATCTGATCGTCGAAGAAAGTGATTATCTGACCGTATATTCTGCCGATGGCACTACAGTATATGAATATACAGATATCCGTTATTCTGATCTTGACGATCATCTGCGTCATAAAATCCGCAATGGGTACTATATCAAAGACGATGCCGAATTGTTTGGTTTTTTAGAAAACTATAGCAGTTAGACGTTGAATGTTCGATTTTCTTATGCTAAAATGTTTTGCGTAGGCAAAAAAACGGTTATCGCCCATAAGAGGCTTACAGACGGTAACTATATCGAAAAGGGTGAAGAATTGAGATCGATCATCATTATCGGTGGCGGTGCCTCAGGCATGGCAGCTGCAATTGCGGCTGCCAGAAATGGTGCTGACACTGTGATTATAGAGCATAAAGACAGAGTAGGAAAAAAGATACTCTCGACCGGAAATGGAAAATGTAATTATACGAACAAAGAGCAGGGATTACGCTATTACCGAGGCGAAAACCCTGCATTTGTATTGCCTGTATTTGAGCAGTTCGGTTTTAAAGAAACCATTTCTTTCTTTAAAGAACTTGGCATTTACCCCAAAGAACGCAACGGCTATTTCTACCCGGCAAGTGAACAGGCAGCAGCCGTTTTAGATGTGTTGCACATGGAATTACGGAGATTAGGTGTTTTCATATATACAGACTGCACACTAAAATCCATAAAAAAGAATAAAAATAAATTTACAGTTCTCACAGATCAAAAGACGTTTACGGCAGATGCCTGCATCTTTGCCTGTGGAGGAATGGCATTTCCAAAATCAGGAAGTGACGGAAGTGCCTATCCATATATAGAACAGTTCGGCCATACATTTACAGATATGGTACCTGCACTTGTGCAAATGAAGGCAAAGCAGTCATTTTTTAAATCGATTGCAGGAATTCGGTCAGATATTTCGATCAGATTATACATAGACCGACAGTTCGTATGTGAAGACAGAGGCGAAGTCCAGCTGACAGAATATGGTATTTCCGGTATTCCATCTTTTCAGGTCAGCCGTTATGCGGCGATTGCTTTAAAACACCAGCAAAAAGTACAGGCAGTCCTTGATTTTATGCCGGCATTATCAGATATGGATCTGCAGCAGGAATTGTATACACGTTTTACATCTTTACATGGAAAAACAGCAGAAGAGGCACTGATCGGTCTGTTTCCGAAAAAACTGATCCCGCTTTTTCTAAAAGAAAACCAGATCTCATTGCATGATCCATCGGATCAGATTCCGGTAAAACAGATCAAAAAGCTATCTGATTATCTAAAAAACGTAACGATCGATATTACTGACACAAAGGGTTTTGATGCTGCACAGTGCACTGCCGGAGGCATCTGTACCAAAGAGATTTATGCAGATACCTTAAAATCCCGCATTGTTTCCGGACTTTATTTTGCAGGAGAAGTCATTGATATCGATGGTATGTGTGGCGGTTATAATCTGCAATGGGCATGGTCGTCTGGCTATGTTGCCGGCACACATGCAGCATGTGATAAGCAGTAATATAATTCGTAGAATCACGGGAGTACCTAATCCAAGAAAGGGCAGATATGATACAGATTCAGCAGTTGAAGCTTCCGATCACACATTCGAAAGAAGCATTAGAAACAAAAATTTCCAAGGTATTACATATATCAAAGGAACAGATCCTTTCTTATCGGATCACAAAACAGTCTTTAGACGCAAGAAAAAAACAGGATATCCATTATGTATATACGATAGAAGCAGACACAGCCATTGACGATACCGCACTTGTGAAACGGCTGCACAATGATTCTATCCGTTATATGGAACGAAAACCATATCAGTTTTTGATTTCTGGCACGAAAAAGTTACACCATCAGCCGGTCATTGTCGGAAGTGGACCAGCCGGACTTTTCTGTGCATATATGTTAGCAGGTGCCGGCTATGCACCGATTGTCTTAGAACGTGGGAAAACCGTTAATGAACGTCAGAAAGATGTTACACATTTCTGGAAAGACGGCATCTTAGATCCTTCTTCTAATGTACAGTTTGGAGAAGGCGGAGCCGGTACATTTTCCGATGGCAAACTAAATACGTTAGTCAAAGATACCTTTGGACGCAACCGGAAAGTACTTGAGATCTTTACTGCCCATGGCGCACCTAAGGAGATCTGCTATGAGGCAAAACCACATATCGGAACAGATATTTTAGCAAAAGTGATCCCTGCTATGCGGCAGGAGATCATATGCTTAGGTGGAAAGTTTTTATTTGAAAGCTGCATGACCGATATTCGAATTACAGATAACCGCATTTCTGCCATAGAGATTGATCATAAGACATGGATTGAAACAGATATTGTAGTCTTAGCGATTGGACACAGTGCAAGAGATACCTTTCAGATGCTTTATGACCGTAAGATACCGATGGAGGCAAAATCATTTGCCGTTGGCTTTCGGGTAGAGCACCCACAGGAAATGATCAACCAAAACCAGTACAAAGAAGCCGCAGCACTTTTACCGCCTGCTGCCTATAAAGTAACCGCAAAGGGTCTGCACGACAGAGGTGTCTATTCCTTTTGTATGTGTCCGGGCGGATATGTTGTCAATGCTTCTTCAGAGGAAAAACGTTTAGCCGTCAATGGCATGAGTTATTATAAACGTGACAGTGCAAATGCAAACAGTGCGGTCATCGTATCGGTCACACCAGATGATTTTGAAGGAGATACTCCGCTTGCCGGTGTGAAATTCCAGCGGAAATTAGAAGAAACTGCCTATCGTATCGGTGATGGTGCAATCCCACAGCAGTTATACGGAGATTTTAAACGCAGACAGCTTTCCGCTTCTTATGGCAGTTTTTCTTCTGTCACCTGTGGAAATACGGCTTTTGGTGCACTGCATGATTTGTTTAAGCAGGATATCTATGAATCCTTTTTATCAGGAATGGAACAGTTTGGCAGAAAAATCTCTGGTTTTGACAGGGAAGATGCGATCCTATCCGGTGTTGAGAGCCGGACTTCTTCGCCTGTAAGAATCCATAGGGATGATACATTCCAAAGTGCCATCAAAGGACTTTATCCCTGCGGAGAGGGTGCCGGCTATGCAGGCGGTATCATGTCTGCAGCTATGGACGGCATCAAAGTAGCAGAAGCAGTTGCCTCTTTCTATCAGCCGATGATGGATTAAACTATATATATGGAAGGAAGTACAGTTTTGAACGATGAATATACACCAATGATGCAGCATTATCTGGCAACAAAAGAAGCCTATAAGGATTGTATTTTATTTTACCGCCTTGGTGACTTCTATGAAATGTTCTTTGATGATGCTAAAATCGTATCGAAAGAATTAGAACTGACCTTAACCGGAAAAAGCTGTGGAACGAAAGAACGTGCCCCGATGTGTGGTGTTCCATACCATGCAGCAGAAACCTATTTAAACCGGTTAGTCAAAAAGGGCTATAAAGTAGCAATCTGTGAACAGGTAGAAGATCCGAAAACAGCAAAGGGTATCGTAAAACGTGATGTGATCCGGATCGTAACACCCGGAACAAATACTGACAGCCAGTCTTTAGATGAATCCAAAAATAATTATATCATGTGTATCGTCTACGTTGCAGATAAATATGGAATTTCCATTGCAGATGTCAGTACCGGAGATTATTTTGTCACAGAAGTAGATACCGAACGCAAACTCTTAGATGAGATCAATAAATACAGTCCGGCAGAGATCATCTGCAATGAAGCATTTTATATGAGCGGCGTGGACTTAGATGATATTAAAAACCGCCAGAATATCTGTGTCAGTGCCCTAGAAGCATGGTATTTCAGTGACGATACAGCAGTCGGAACATTAAAAGAACATTTTAAGATACATAGTTTAGAGAGTATCGGTTTAAATGACTTTGCCTGTGGAAGTATTGCAGCAGGTTCTTTATTAAAATACCTCTATGAAACCCAGAAAAATTCTTTGGCTCACATGACTTCAATCCATCCATATGTGACCGGAAAATTTATGATCATCGACAGTTCTACAAGACGTAACCTCGAATTAGTAGAAACCCTGCGGGAAAAATCCAAACGTGGTTCCTTATTGTGGGTATTAGATAAAACGAAAACCGCCATGGGTGCACGGACTCTGCGGTCATATATCGAACAGCCGCTGATCGATAAAGCAGCGATCACAGAACGCTTAGATGCGGTCACAGAACTAAATTCCCATGCGATCACAAGAGAAGAACTGCGGGAATACTTAAATCCGATCTATGACTTAGAACGTCTGATCACCAGAGTGACGTATCAGACAGCAAATCCAAGAGATCTGATTGCTTTTAAAAATTCAATCCATATGCTGCCACCGATCAAAACGCTGTTAAATGATTTTAAAAGTCCGCTTCTTATAAAGATACAAGAGCAGTTAGATGCATTAGAAGATATCTTTGCCATGATTGAAAACGGCATTATCGAAGAACCGCCGCTTTTAATGCATGACGGCGGTATCATCAAAGAAGGGTATCACGAAGAAGTAGACCGCCTGAGGAAAGCAAAAACCGAAGGAAAACAGTGGTTAGCTGAGTTAGAAGCAAAAGAACGTGAAAAAACAGGCATCAAAAACTTAAAGATCAAATTCAACAAAGTATTTGGTTATTATTTAGAAGTCACAAACTCCTATAAAGAATTAGTACCGGATTATTTTACAAGGAAACAGACCTTAGCGAATGCAGAGCGTTATATCACACCGGAATTAAAAGAATTAGAAGATGTGATCTTAGGTGCAGAAGACAAACTGACCGTGTTAGAATATGAATTATTCCGTACGATAAGGGAATCTATCGCAGCAGAAGTCGTCCGTATCCAGAAAACGGCAAAAGCTGTTGCGCATTTAGATGTGCTTGCGTCCCTCGCCTATGTGGCAGAGCAGAACCATTACTGCAGACCAAAGCTGAATGAAAATGGCACGATCGATATCAAGGGCGGCCGTCATCCGGTGGTAGAGAAAATGATCCATAATGATATGTTTATCAGCAACGATACTTATTTAGATAATCATAAGCAGAGAATATCCATTATCACAGGCCCGAACATGGCTGGAAAATCCACCTATATGCGACAGAGTGCATTGATCGTCTTAATGGCACAGATTGGAAGCTTTGTTCCGGCTGATTCTGCTAATATCGGAATCGTAGACCGGATCTTCACAAGAGTCGGTGCATCCGATGACCTTGCCAGTGGTCAGAGTACCTTTATGGTAGAAATGACAGAAGTAGCAAATATCTTAAGAAATGCAACGTCTGATTCCCTGCTGATCTTAGATGAGATCGGACGTGGAACAAGTACCTTTGACGGTTTGAGTATTGCATGGGCAGTTGTCGAACATATCAGCAATCCGAAACTTTTAGGCGCAAAGACTTTATTTGCAACACATTACCATGAACTGACCGAATTAGAAGGCAAATTAAATAATGTCAATAACTACTGTATTGCCGTTAAAGAAAAAGGTGATGATATCGTCTTTCTGCGTAAGATCGTGCCGGGTGGTGCTGATAAGAGTTACGGTATACAGGTGGCAAACCTCGCTGGTCTTCCAGACTCTGTCCTTGAACGTGCAAAAGTGATCGTAGAAGAATTAAGTGCAAATGATATTTCGGATATTGCTAAAAATATTCAGGTCGATACAGCTGGCAAAAAGAAAAAGAATCAGTTAGACGAAGTGGATATGACACAGATGTCTTTATTTGATACCGTCAAAGATGATGATATCATTGCAGAATTAGGCAGTATAGACATCAGCCATTTGACACCGATCGAAGCGATGAATAAACTCTATGAATTACAGAACAAAGTAAAGAACCGCTGGTAAAAGGTGGATAGGAGGAAAAACCTATGGCAGAAATCGCATTATTGAATCAGGAAACGATCGATAAGATCGCAGCAGGAGAAGTGATCGAACGTCCTTCTTCTGTTGTCAAAGAACTTGTAGAAAATTCTATTGATGCCGGTGCAACTGCTGTGACCGTTGAGATCAAAGAAGGTGGTATCTCTTTGATCCGCATAACAGACAATGGTTCCGGCATAGAAAAAGAGCAGGTATCTTTAGCTTTCTTACGCCATTCAACAAGTAAGATCCGATCCGTAGAAGATCTCCTGTCTGTTTCTTCTCTAGGTTTCAGGGGTGAAGCACTTTCTAGTATTTCAGCCGTTGCACAGGTAGAACTGATCACGAAAACCGTATCCGACATTACCGGTATCCGTTATGTCATTGAAGGATCGATAGAAAAAGAGAAAGAGGAGATCGGTGCACCGGACGGTACCACATTTTTGGTAAAAAATCTGTTTTACAATACCCCTGCAAGGAAAAAATTCTTAAAAACACCACAGACAGAAGCAGGATATATCAGTGCTTTAGTAGAACGGCTTGCCTTATCCCACCCTGATATTTCTTTTAAACTGATCGTAAATAACCAGACAAAACTGCATACTTCCGGCAATTCGAATCCCAAAGATGTGATCTATCAGATCTACGGCAGGGAGATCACTTCCTCGCTGATCGAATTAAATGCCAAGACAGATTTGTTTGAAGTGAGTGGTTTTATCGGAAAACCGGTGATCTCCAGGGGAAACCGGAACTTTGAAAATTATTTTATCAACGAGCGGTATATCAAAAGTTCGCTGATTGCAAAAAGTATCGAAGATGCATACAAAAACTTCCTGATGCAGCATCAGTATCCGTTCTGCGTACTATATTTTACCTTTGACGGAAAATTATTAGATGTCAATGTGCATCCGACCAAAATGGAGCTTCGTTTCAGTGAAAATGAAGGTATTTATCAGACCTTATATGACTGTATACATGAAAAGCTGCTGCATCGTGACCATATCAAAGAAGTATCCTTAGAGGAGAAAAAAGAGAAAGTAATGGCAGCTGCGGTCAAAGAACGTCTACCGGAACCATTTGAAAAGAACCGATTAGAGAAATTAAAGCAATCCATACGCAAAGATTCTCCTTATGAACCAAAATATCCGGATATCAGACGGACAGAACCGGTATCAAACCCTGCTGCCAAGCAGACCAAACCAAAAGATGTGCCTACGGCTGCCACGCAGACAGAAACAAAAGACATGCATACAGCTTCCACACCACAATCCCCGCTGTCTACATCTGTGCAGACAGATGTGGCATCACCGGTACAGCCAGCTGTACAAACGGCACAATATGCACCGCCAGAAGCCAGACAGCAGTATGTACAGGAAGAATTACAATACAACGGAAAATTTCTATCCGAAGCATCCAAAAAGCAGCATAAGATCATCGGGCAGGTATTTGATACCTACTGGCTGGTAGAATTTGACCAGAAACTGTTTATCATCGACCAGCATGCAGCACACGAAAAAGTGCTCTATGAAAAGACCGTCCGCTCCTTAAAAGAAAAGGAATATACCACGCAGATGATCTCTCCGCCATTGATCTTAAGTTTAGATGTGCAGGAAATACAGGCACTAGAAAAATTCAAAGAACATCTTCAAAACTTCGGATTCCTGATCGAACCGTTTGGCGGGAAGGAATATGCAGTCTGCGGTGTACCGGGCAATCTGTTTAACCTTGATGCAAAGCAGATCTTATTAGAGATTTTAGACGATGCAGATGAGATCCAGAAAGCTTCTACACCGGATCTTGTCTTAGAAAAAATTGCCTCCATGTCCTGCAAAGCAGCCGTAAAGGGCAATGATGTCCTGACAAGGGCAGAAGCAGAAGCTTTGATCTCTGAACTATTAGAACTTGAAAATCCGTATTTCTGCCCACATGGCAGACCAACGATCATTTCGATGAGCAAATATGAATTAGAGAAAAAATTCAAAAGGATTGTATGATATGAAACAGCCATTGATAATATTAACCGGTCCTACTGCAGTAGGAAAAACCGATCTTTCTGTGAAATTAGCCAAAAAGATAAACGGTTCTATTATTTCTGCAGATTCCATGCAGGTATATAAATATATGGACATTGGTTCTGCGAAGATCATGCCCGAAGAAATGCAGGGGATTCCGCATTATCTCATTGACGAACTGATGCCGGAAGAAGAATTTAATATCGTTTTGTTCCAGAAACTTGCAAAACAGTATATGCAGGAAATCTATGCTCATGGCAGAATCCCAATTCTCGCTGGTGGAACGGGTTTCTATATCCAATCCGTTTTATATGATATTGATTTTTTGGATTTGTTTAGTGGAAGTGGCGCCATTGGAATTGAAGCTTTAAGTCGTGGAGCTAATAGTGCAACTTTTGTAGAAAATAATAGAAATGCTATTAAATGTATAGAGACTAATTTGGAAAAAACTAATCTAAAAGAACAGGGAAATATTGTTTTTGGTGATGTTATGCGATCGCTTGAAAGTTTACAATTAAAAAAACAGAAATTTCACATTATTTTCATGGATCCACCTTATAATAAGCAATTAGAAAACAAGGTTTTAGAGTTTCTAAAAGATTCATGTATTTTAGATAATGACACTTTGATAATTGTTGAAGCTTCGTTGGAGACTGATTTCTCTTTTACTTTGAATTTAGGATACGAAATAAAAAAAGAAAAAATATATAAAACAAATAAACATATATTTTTGAAAAAACTAGGAGAATAATATGACAAGAGCAATTTATCCTGGAAGTTTTGACCCGGTCACACTAGGACATTTAGATATTA
>QWCN01004592.1_pt1 | contig 14439 bp, 12 predicted proteins | sample 1972711 | NCBI WGS metagenome assembly QWCN01 (sample SAMN09866707, study PRJNA288562) | Human gut metagenome isolate term1_stool, whole genome shotgun sequencing... | isolation source: gut | host: Homo sapiens | place: USA: California | reverse complement strand
CAATGGACTGCTTATAGCCCTCTCTTTTTTTAAAATCGGAAAGCAAAAACTTCACGCCGCAGCGCTGCTCTATCTCCTGCCCGATGCGATTGATCGTCTCCGCATTCTTATGCGGACTGACGGTAAGCGTGGTTCCGAAGTATTCCGCCCCTGCCTCCCGCGCGGCCTGCGCCGTGCGCTCCAGCCGAAGCCTGAAGCATGCCTCGCAGCGCGCGCCGCCTTCCGGCTCTCCTTCCAGCCCCTTCACTGCGGAAAAGAAAGCTTCCGGCTCATACTCCGCCGGACGCAGGCGCACCGTCCCCGCCGTCGTGTCCGCGAGCAAACGCCGCTGCTCCGCAAGCCTGTGCTCATATTCCTGCGCGGGATGGATATTCGGATTATAGTAAAAAACCTCTATCTCGAACGCCGGAATCAAACATTGCAGCACATAACTGCTGCACGGAGCACAGCAGCTGTGCAGCAGCAGCGTATGCTTTTTTCCGTCGCTTTGCAAACGTGCAAGCGTCTGCTCCATGATCAGCTGATAATTTTCCTTCATAAGCCGCTCCTTATATCAAGCTCAAATGTTCTAACGCCTGCGTAACGCCGCCCCGATCCCATGGCGCGGTTCGATAATCCGCACGGGCGGCAAGCTCCGCAGAGGCATTTCCCATCGCCACTGAAAAACCCGCTGCTTCCAGCATAGCAAGATCGTTGCTGCTGTCCCCAAAGGCGACGGTGTCGTGCAGAGAAATGTTCAATTCCCTGCACAGCGCAGAGATCCCTGTTGCCTTTGAAAAGCCCTTTGGAACCATTTCAATCGTGCCGCCGGCAAACCCGCCGCCATGCCAAATAAAATCATAATCCCCCGCAAGCAGCTCGCAGGCGCGCTGTGCGCTGCACCCCGGCCTGCGCTTTGCGCTGATCTTGCCAAAATGAAGCTCGCCCTCGTTGCCCGTAATAGGCCGGCGCTTTCCTGCAAGCTGCGCGGTAATCAAATCGGCAAACCAATCCACCTGCACGTTATATTCATTTGTGTCATAATACATATACTCCGTGCCCTCCAAAAGCGGGATCAAGCCGTTCTCCCGCAGCACACGCACAGAGCGCAGCGCCGTTTCCTGCGGGATCTCACGGTTAAACAGGCATTTCCCGCCAAGCTCTATGTAGGTGCTGATTCCGGCAATGATCCCATCCAGCCCGAGCTCTTCTATATATGGCGGCACAAAGGCTCGGCTTCTGCCCGTGCACAGAAACGCCCTATGCCCGTTGGCGTGCAGGCGCTCGATCGCCCGCGGAATATCCTGCGCTAATCCCTTCTGAATATCCATAATCGTGCCATCGGCATCAAAAAATACTGCTTTTTTCAAAATTTCCTCCCATTGTTAAACCCATGATTCTGAATCTCCTTCAAAAACATTTTATTTGCTTCATGATTCCTGCACCATACGGATGCCCTGCTGCGCCGTAGGCAGGAATGCAACCGTTTTATCTTTTCTTCACCGTCTTGTTTTCTTCCAGCCATCGATATACTTTATGAATCTTTTCATTGATCTCATCGCACACTCTATCGTATATGCCGTCATCCGCAGTTTGAACCTTTCTGACAAAGAAGCCCTTCTTATATGCTGCTTTTCGTTTTTCGCCTACGCCCTCATACCAGATTCCGCCCAAGTAATGCTTATAAACGTCCGTATAGAAAAACGGCCCGTATTTCCCCTTTAAAACATAGAAATGTCGGCATTCGCCCGTAGTGATCGTATTCAGATCCACCGGCTTATTTTCAATCTCATAAAAGGGATGAATGATATTATCGTTCTCCGCCGCTTCATTTAAGTAAACCACGGAGCACTCAACCGCAACGGCATTCCCCTTCATTACTCCGCGGCGAAATTCGCCTATATACAGAATTTCCAATCTATTCTCAAGCCTTCTGTAAAAATTAGGATATTTCCCATAAAAGCCGTTATGCAGCACCCGCGGAATCACCCTGCGTTCCAACGCCGCTCTCATTTTACTGCTTTGGCTCATGGTATCACGCTCCCTTTATCTGCACATCATCGCAGTCATATATTCAAGCCAATTCCAAGTCCACAAATTCTTTCCTGTTCTTTAAAAATTTCATCGACAGCCAATCATAACCGATCGACTTTGCTTTTTCAAAATCAAGATATGTGCCGTTAATCAACTCAATTTCATTGTTCCCGTTAAAGACGTAATCTTCTTTTTCTTCCTCATAGTCAATTGAATAGCCAAACGATATGGCTATTTTCCCCTTTTGAAAGTGATATAACTGCAAATTCCTGTCAGCGCCTTCAATAGGTTCATTGCAAAACATTGCATCATATCCATGCTTTAGCCCATCAAAAACAACAAATTCCTCTGCAGTCAAAGGATCCTTTGCAACAATCAGGCATGGATATTCTCCGTCGCAAATATACGGGGTTTTCCTTATAAACACTAATTCCCCGTAATAATAAATTTCCAAATTCGTATTGCCCGCAGCTGAGGCTAAAATTCCCCTCGTCTTATCTTTCTTCTCCTTTATATTCACAAGATGTCCAGTTAAATAGAACGGTATCATAAATCCTCCACAAATCACGGTTTATTTTCCATGGTAAATCCTTTGCCTTTAGCTTCTGCGGGATAAACCGCATTTCCGACGCCCAAAAATATATTTCACAGAGCCCTTAGCTTCCCACAAATTCCTTTGCACCCAACAGCTTTCACATTTTTCTCTTTCGCATATACAGCCCGCCCATATTTCGCACTTGCTGCCAAGCGCCGTAAGCGGCGTATTGATAATAGGCGACAGCATGCTCTCGTATGCAAAGTCCAGCAAACGGTTCAATTCTTTGTCGGTAATCAGCTGCCAATCGTAAAGAGCTTTTTTATCTAGGTTTACACGCGATGCATAGCACTGCGAATCAATCATTTTTAAACGGTATATGCTTATGTTAAAATAATATTCATCCGACCACTGGGATTTTTGGGCGTTAAATTCCAAACAGAAATCGTCTTCTAAGGCTTTTATCCATCTTGTTCCTTTTTTCTTAAAACCCGCGGGCTTCAGCTTGTCGAAGATCTTCTGCAAAAATTCCTTTTGCTTCGCCTTTCTTAATGCTAAAATCTCATCCTTTGCGCTGCCGCAATACAAATCGAATATGCGTTGTATTTCGCCTGCTGCCGCTTCTTCATCGGTTTCATCCTTTATTACTGCCGTATAACGCAAGGTAATGTCGCAGTCGTTTTCACCGTAGCTTTTTAAAAATTCTTCGTCGGATATCACAGAAAAACCGTACGTAGCCTTGACATATTCTCCGAAATCTTTAAGGTTTACAATAAAAAACACTCTTTCGCCCGTATTGCGGTAAAATCTAAACTGTCCAAAGCCGACTTTCGCCTCCTGAAAGCCTGCCTGAAGTATTTTCTCCCTAAAGAAGCGTGTCTTTTCCTTTTTCTTAAACAGGTTAAATAATCCCACGACTGCCTCCATCATTTGCTGAGTGATATGCTTCCGTCTCCTTGGAAAGTACTTTGCGGAAATATAGCACCTTTATGTTTTGGATTCAAACTCATTTCTTAACATCGAAAAATACATTCTTCCGACATAACCGCCGTCCATATAAAAATAATCCCGCAACGTACCTTCGTATGTAAATCCGCACTTTTCTATAACGCGCTTTGACGGGTTATTGATAGTCTTGGTGCAGATCTGAATTTTGTGCAGAGCTATTTTTTCAAATCCGTATCGAATAATCGCCTTAGTCGCTTCGGTCGCGTAGCCTCTGCATTGAAACTTCGAGCCAATGCAATATTCGATTTCGGCAAAGCGATTTTTGCTGTCCACAAGAAAAAACGCTATCTGACCGATACATTCCCCTATGCTCTTTTCAATAATTGCCCAACGGTAATAATCTCTTTTTCCATAAGCGCCGATGTATTTTTTAAGCAGTGCGTTTACAGCTTCTTTTGTGGTGTAAACAGGTTCAGAATATAATGATTGTATTTTTTCATCAGCAACCCAGTATTTCAGCATCGCCTCACCGTCTGTATGTTCAAATCTGCGAAGTATCAGGCTTTCTGTCTCAACCGTATTTGTACCGATATGAGTAAGCATTTTCTCCCTCCCAATAATTATTCTCCTCTTAGCCGCCACGCTGCACAGCGCAAATATAATTTTATTCGCTAATAATTTCTTCGTATATGCCTCTTTCTGTAAGCGCCTCTTGCAATTGCGGAATAAAGTCTTTAACGGAAAATACCATATTGCCAAATTCCGATGCTTGAATGATTAAAACTCTGTCATCTTCAATAAACGCACTTTTGATTGACGGATACGGAACATCAAAACTATAAATCTTCCCAAAATGGCAAAAGGCAATATGTATTACTTCTGCTTCAAAATAGATGCTTGTTTCACATACTTCTTGCTTAAGCCCCCTGCCATAATTCATGTAGGCGGAAAATCTGAATCCGCATGAAGCATTGCGCGTTGCCTCATAATCTAAAAGCTTCTTTTGCGCTTTTGGATTTTCAAAGGAAAACGGTTTTTGGAATTTTTCTATGATTATCCAAATAAAATAAAATGCAACTGCAAAAAACAATCCGAAACCTAAGCAAATGAACGCCCAGTACAAAGGATAACCGATCGCAGAGCCAAATCCAAAGAAAAACGGAACTGCGAATACTATACCGCCGGCAAGACATATAAGAAAAAACTTTTTTCTAAATTTTTTATCCATGCAGAACGTCCCTTCTAAAATGTTTTTCTTTGATATACTAACTTGTACTGCTGCAAACAAGCTTTCGAGCTTTACTCAAAATCACTTTTGTCCGCCAAAGCGGCGTGATATGCTCGACAAAGCCGAGCATGAATCACCGGGTTACGTCGGTTTTCGTGAGAGACAAACGATACTCTCCACATGCCCTGTTTGGCAGAACATATCCACACAGAGGATACGCTGCGGGAAATAGCCCGCCGCGTCAAGGCGTTCAAGATCGCGGGCGAGCGTGGCGGGGTCGCAGGAAATATAAACAATCCGCTGCAAGTTTGCGCCGCGGAGCGCCTCGATCAGCGACACCTCGCACCCGGCGCGGGGCGGATCAAGCACCAGCACGTCCACACCCTTTTGCAGCAGCTCCGGCATCAGCGCGGCGCAGTCCCCGCAATAAAATTCCGCATTGGCAATCCCGTTGCTTCGCGCTGATTCGCGGGCATTTTCAATCGCATCGGGAACGATTTCCACTCCGATCGCCTTCGCGGCATGGCGCGCAAACAGCTGTGTCATAATGCCGATGCCGCAATAAGCGTCAAGCACGCGCTGTGTTCCGTCCAAATCGGCAAGCTCCAGCGCAAGCCCATAGAGCTTTTCCGCCTGAACGGGGTTGACCTGCAAAAAGGAAAGCGGAGAGAGTGAAAAGCGGATTCCGCACAGCTCGTCTTCCAACGCCGCCCTGCCCCAAAGCAGGCTACACTGCGGCGAAAGCACGATATTGCCCCGCGCCGTATTGCTGCAAAAATACAGGCTCTCCAGCTCCGGAAGCGCCCCGCAAAGCGCTTGAACCCACTCTTCCTCCTTCGGCAGACGTTTGGCATTGCCCACCAAAACGACCATCAGCCTTCCGGTTTTCTGCGATTGCCGAATCACAACATGGCGCAAAACGCCCTGATGCTTTTGTTCGTTGTAAACAGAAACGTTCATGCGCTCAGCGATACGGCGAACCGTCAAAAACGCCTTATTAACGTTCATCTGTTGAATTGCACATTTATCAATATCTATAATCCGATGGCTGTGAGGGCTGAAAAAACCGAAAATCGGCCGCCCGAACGCATCCGTGCCGACAGGAAACTGCGCTTTATTTCTGTACAGATAAGGCTCCTCCATGCCGATACACGTCTCTACCGACACCGGCAGATGCGAAATGCGGCGAAGCGTTTCTTCCGTCTGCGCGCGCTTGATCTCTAACTGTTGGCGATATTCCATATGCTGCATCGTGCACCCGCCGCAGCGCAGAAAATACGGGCAGACGGGCTGCACCCGCGCAGGGCTTGCCTGAAGCACCTCCGTCAGCTTGCCGACGGCATACCGCTTGGCGGTTTTGATAATCAGCGCGCGGACGCGCTCGCCAGGCAGCGCATAGGGCACAAACACCGCCATTCCGTTCAGCCTGCCCACGCCGCTGCCGTTTCTGTCCGCCGATTCAATAAAAAGCTCATAGGTTTGATTTTTTTTAACTTCCATATTTCTCTCACTTTTCAGGCGCGCGCTCCTCCAGCCGATCGGCGTTGAGCGCCTGCGCCGATATTTCAGCAGCCGGCAAGATACCCAATGCCACTAAGGATCATCCCCTCCGCCATTGCGGAAATTTCAACGGCTGAATCCGTCATGCCGCCGGCAAGCCACTGCTTTAAAATGCCGATGCAGCCTTCCGAAACAAAGGAATAAAAGTATTCTATCTGTTTAAGCGTTGCATTTTTATAACGCTTAGAATATTCCTCGATGCACTTCCCCCGCGCCATGCTCAGCAGACTCGCCACAAACTGCTTATCGCCGTGCTGGCCGAGCATAATCATGCACATATCCGAATTTTCTTTCAGATAAAGCATGATCTGCGTGCAAATCGCCACGGGATTGCTATCCTCCTGCGAAAATTCCGAAGGCATAATAATGGCGCTGAGCTGCTCCACCATCTCCTGCTCAAGCTGATGAAGCAGATCATAAATATCATGATAATGCGAATAAAACGTGCCGCGGTTAATGCCCGCGCAGCTGCACAGCTGCTGGATGGTAATGCTTTGGATCGGCTGCTGCGCAAGCAGCTGCGTAAAAGCGCGGCGAATCATCATTTTGGTTACTTTTGCCCGGTGATCGTTTGTAAACTTTTTCAAAACAACTTCATCCTTTCAACAAAACCGGTTTTGTTTGTCGGGTAAAAAACAAATCCGCCGTTTATGACGGTTGCCTCTTCGGTTCTTTTTAGTATAATACATATTGAGAAAATAATCAACACTATGTATAGAAAACCGAAAGCTTACAGAAAGGACGAAGCCGCCATGACCAAAACCGTTTATCTGCTCACCGGCGCTGCCGGGCATTTGGGAAACACGCTTTTGCGCCTATTGCAGCAGCGCGGGGAAACCGTGCGCGCATTGCTGCTTGAAGGCGAGACCCCTCCGCTTCCGGAAACGGAAACACTGCGTTATTTTTGGGGCGACGTATGCCGAAGCGAAACACTGAAGCCCCTGTTCGACTGCGACGCCGAGCAAACCGTGGTGCTGCACACGGCCGGAATTGTGGATATTACCGGAAAGGACGCCGAGCTGATGGCGCGTGTGAACATCGAGGGAACCCGAAACATGACCGAAATTGCCTCGGAACGCGGCGTGAAGCGTTTCGTATATGTCAGCTCTGTGCATGCCATCGCAGAGCACGATCCATACAGCGTCATGCAGGAAGCTGACGAATTCTCGCCTGAAAGCGTAAGCGGCGCATATGCACGCACAAAGGCCGCCGCCACACAGATCGTGCTGAACGCTGCAGCAAAAGGGCTGAACGCCGTGGTGGTGCACCCCTCGGGGATTATCGGCCCTTATGATTCGGGAAGAAATTATATGATGCAGGTGATCAAAAATTATTTAAACGGAAAGCTGCCGGCATGCATTCGCGGCGGATATGATTTTGTCGACGTGCGCGACGTAGCATACGGCTGCCTTGCCGCCGCCCAAAAGGGGCGCAATGGGCAATGCTATATTCTTTCCAACCGCCACTATGAGATCCGGGATATTCTCTTTATGCTGCGCTCCCTTTGCGGCGGAAAACGGATCACGATGATCCCGACATGGCTGGCCAAGGCCTTTGTCCCTCTTCTGCAATGGATCGCTTCAATCAAAAAACAACGCCCGGTCTACACCATGTACTCCTTACAAGCGTTAAACAGCAACGACCGCTTTTCCCACCGGAAGGCCGACGACGAGCTTGACTATCACCCGCGCGATCTATATGAAACGCTTCAGGATACGGTGGCGTGGCTGAAGCTTTCCTCAGAGCGGCGCGGCATGCAAAAAAACGGTTATTGAATTTGCGCAAAGCGGAGCGCGCGGTCTGCCGCAGGCAGACAAAGCCCCGAAGGGGCTTAGGCGCCGTACAGGCGCCCGCGCGCCCCGCAAAGCTGCTGTTTCTAAAAAAACCTTATCCCGCAGGGGCGACACACTCTCTAAAAAACAAAGGCAAGGCATTTCACTCTGCCCTGCCCTTTTTATTCCGCGCAAGCCGCACCCCTGAAGCTGTTTACGGGGCAGCACGGCAAACCGAAAGCTATCCTTGCAAGCCAAATTGCTTTTCAACCAATGCAAGGGTGTCTTCAATGCGTCTGCTCTCATCTCTGATAATAACCCGAAATCCGGAATAAAGAAAGGAATTATACGCCGCGCGCGAGTTAACTCGCTTCAGGCATTGCTTAAAATTTTCCATTGCCAATTTGGGATCCTCCTCCTCCATGAGCAGCCGGTACAAAAATTGCTTTTCTTTATCCGGTCTTTCAAAAAAGCGGTTCACCGATGTATCAGGGTCAGCCAGCATGATCAGCACATGCTCGCGATCCGATACCTCCCGCAGTGTTTCTATGGAAATATTAGTATCCGCAAATACCGTTTTCCCTTCAGCATTCAGCTTATTCAAAATTTGAAGCTCCAAAATCTCGCATTCCTTTGACACGCCCTTTACCCAAGCTTCATATTCATCCGGCGTTCGCCTGATAAAATCGCGCCAATCCTGCAAATCTCTTGTGTATGTCAAGCACGGAAACATAGCCTTGTCCAATCCAGGCATCAACGCCTCATGGTAATTTTCCTCGCAGGCGATGCCGTTATACTTTTGAGCAAGCCGCTTCACCATTGTAGATTTCCCAGCATATGCAGTTCCGTTTATAAAATATACATGATTAAATTTCATTTTATCTTCTCCGCTAACCGCGATTTTTGAATCAGTTCACCGTAAAACAATACCCGTTGAAAAGCAAATTCAACGGGTATTGTTTCATTTTGCTTACTGCCGGCGAATCTGAACCTTGGAAACAGCCGGAGAAGTCTTTTCCCCGCCGAATTCCCCTTCAAACACAAGCGAACCCATTTCCGGCAAATCCTTCGCCGCAAGCGTAAACGTCAGCACAGCGCTTCCGTACGGCTCCAACGACACCCGTTTCGGCGCAGTGTCAACAGAAAAGCCCTCCGGCACGCTCGCGCGCACCGTTCCGCTCATCGCAGAATCATTAAAGTTGTACACCGTAACGGTAACGGTCGCTTTTTCGCCCTTATCAAACTGATAGCCGGAATCAACGCCCTCAAAATTCTCCTTTACATTTTCAAGCGTAGGCATAACAGGCGCGTTTTTCTCCGGAAAAGCAGGGCTGATCACAATGCGCTGCACAGGTGAAAACTTCACTTTTTCCACCGGGTCATAGGAAACCGTCATGCTTTGATATTCCTCTTTTGCAAAGCTTCCGTCCGTAATCACATAAACGGGCGAAGAACCGAACTGCACCTTGACCTTCCCGTTTTCCGCCTGCAGCGCCGTAACGCTTCCGTAGGCGTCCGAAAGCGAAACGTTTCCGCTCACGGCGATCTGCATGGCAGTGGCTTTATTGCTCCAAAGCATCATAATCTCCCCGCCGCCGGCACGTGAAAGCACATAGCCGTTACAGCTTTCACGCTCCATGCTGCCGAGAAACTGCGCGCCGCTGAGATAATACGTTAAGTTTGCATACGTTAAATATGCCGGATAGACCGTTTCATTGTGCCCCAGCAGGCTGATATCGTCCCCGCCCGCATAAGGCAGAAACAGATACTGGTACGTTCTTTCAATGCCGAGCGCAGCATTCTGCACCGCGCTGAGCGCAACGTAGCGCGCCTGCTGCATCAAAGAATCCTTTGATCTGACCTCCACCGTGCCCTCGCTGTGGATCGTGCCGGTCTCCGTCTGCCACAGCGGAAGAGACGCACGCCCCCAATTTGCCGCCGCCTCCATATGCTTACCGATCGCCGCAAGATCTGCCGACGGGGTTGCCGACGGCCCTGAAAAAACATAGGAATGATAATTATATACATCCACATAATCCAGCACGCGGTTTTCCAGCATCCATACGCCGAACTTGGAATAATACGGGTCGCGGGCAAACGCGCCCAGCGCCTTAATAGGATCAGCCTGCGAATCGCTCAGCGCGATCGCCGCCGCTTTTAAAAAGGCCGCGTATTCATCTGGGTAATCGTTGCCGAAATGAATCACGTCCTGCTCGTTCCAGATCTCCCACGCGCTCACCAGATCGCCCACCGCATCAGCCGCCGCTTTGACCAAGCGGTAGGTCTTTAGCAAATCCGCCGGCATAACCTTTTGCTGCGCGGCTGAAAGCGAAGCCGGGTAATCGTGGAAGGTAATGATCGTATCAAGCCCGAATTCCTGAAGCGTTTGCAGCGCAGGCAAATATTTTGAAAGGCTCACCTTGCCCGTGGCTTCATCATAGATGTCCCCTAATCTGATGCGCTCTCTGACATTGGAGACGCCCATCAGCTTGATCAGCTCTGCATACTGCTTGCGCTGGCGGCTGTTTGCATGCCATGTGCTGGCCAGATCCACCGAAAACCGCTCGTCCGTTCCGCTGCGCTCGCTCAGCTCGTGCGTTACGCCCACATAGCGCGTTTTAAGCTCCGTCTCTCCGCAGGAGGCCTCCGCTTTCACTTCATAGTGCCCCAACGCCGCCTTGCCGAGATCTGCCGTAGCGCTGTCCTCGCCTGCATGCAGGGTAACCTCTCCCTTAACGGTTTCGCTGTTGAGCGAATTTTTAAGAACGATCTCTACAGTCAGCTCTCCGTCTGCCGGCCGATCCGCCTTTAACACAAAAGTTATGTTCTGGTTGGCGGTATAGATCCCATACGGCGCCGAAGCGCTGAGCTTCAGCTTTTTCACATTCTGCGCCGCGGGCTGCTGCGTAGACTCCTGCGTGGGCTGCTGCGTAAGCTGCTGTGTGGACTGCTGCGCAGCTTCCGGCGCGCAGCCCCCAAGCGCCCCGCAAAGAAGCCCCGAAACCGCAACCCATGCGGCCGGCTTTTTCCATTTTCCCTTCATCTTTCACTTCTCCTTATAAAATGATGCAGCGCTGCCCGCCCTTTGCGGATCAGCCAATTTATATTATCCTATCAGGATTGCGCGTAAACTTCAATGCACAATTATAACAAAAACACGCACTGAATTATCTTTGTGCCGACTCTGATTTCACAGCAGCTCCTAAAAAGTGTATGCGATATTCCGCAGGTGTGCAGCCCGTATGCCGCTTAAACTGCTTAAAAAAGCCGCTGTGATCCGAAAAACCGCATTTGGTGATCACCTCGCCCACCTTTAAATTCGTGTTAAGCAGCAATCTGCATGCCCAATCCATTCTAAGAGCAGCAAAATACGCTTTCGGGGAACGCCCTGTCTGCTCCTTAAACAAGCGGGAAAGCGAATTGGGATGGAGCTTCAGCCGCTCCGCCAGCTTGGAAACCGATAATTCCTTATCAAGATTTTCCTGCATCCACTGCTCTGCCCGATCAATACGAGCGTCCGTCGGGATATACGGCTTTGGTTCGCCTGCCGAAAAATAAGCCGCAAGCAGCTTCAGCACCATGGAGCTGCGCCGAAGCGCTGAAGCGCAATCCTGCGCGCCGTTGAGCGCAATCAGCCCCTCAAGGCAATCAAAAAACTCTGATTTCTGCTCAAATTCCGCCTTTTTCGGCGTATCAAAAAGCAGGTTGGCCGGCAGGCCTCCCAAGCGGACTTCAAAGCTCACCTCATAAACCGCAAGCGGATTGACTCCGTCAAACCCGAAATCCTGACTTCCGGCAATGTGCTTGACACAGTCCTCGCCGCCGACCAGCGCCGCCTCCCCCACATGCAGATTGACTCTTCCGCGTTGCGAAAAAAGCTCGCATTCCCCGTGCGCGACTGCAAGCAGCGTCATGCGGTTTTTCGGAAACGGCGCTTTTTCCCATTGCTCGCCACACTCTTCAATATGCGTGCAGACAATGTTTTTCACCGTGATTTCCGAAACGCTGTATTCATAGATCCGCTGTAGCATTTTTCTCTCCTCTTTCCCTGTAATCGGCGCTTCAAAAACATTTGACTGTTTTTTCGTTAAAATTATGCTATGTTAAGTTAATGTTGTCTCTTTTTTTCTTATTATATCCTTGGTAAAATATATCTGTCAATAATGAAAAAGCTTATGCTTTGTGCAGGAAAGGATCCCTTATGATACAACAACAATCTGACATCGCCGCTCATAATCTGCAATGTGAGTTTTTTACCAACCCGCTGGGCATTGACGCGCAGCGCCCGCGCTTCTCTTTTGAAGCGGTGCAGCCCGCGCGCGCTTCGCGCCAAAGCGCATACCGCATCTTTGTCAGCCTTTGCGAAGCCGACGCAGAGCAGGGGCGCGCAGAGCAATGGGACAGCGGACGCACGGAAAGCGACGCAAACGCGAACATCGAATACAACGGTCTGCCGCTGCAAAGCGGGACCCGCTATTACTGGGCTGTTCAGCTTTTTGATAAAACCGGCGCAGCCGGCCCGATCAGCAAGGCGTCCTGGTTTGAAACGGCTCTGCTTGACGAAAAGGAATGGCAGGGCTGCTGGCTCGGAATGCCGGCAAAAGGGCCGTCCCAGCTGATTCGGCGGGAATTCACGCTGGGCAAGGAGATCCGCTCCGCCCGCGCTTATATTGCCGGCCTTGGCTATTACGAGCTGTGGATCAACGGCAAGCGTCAGGGCGACCGCCTTCTGGACCCCGGCTTTACCGATTACACCACCCGCATTTTTTACACTACCTACGACGTTACCGAGGCTCTCGTGCAGGGGCAGAACTGCGTAGGCGCAATGCTGGGCAACGGATGGTATAAGCATCCCTGCTTTATCCTGCAGCTCAACGTTACCTATCAGGACGGCTCGCAGGAGAGTATTTATACCGAGCCGGGAAAATGGGATATGTTCATCGGCCCGATCACAAACAATGATATTTACATGGGCGAGCAGTACGACGGCCGCTTTGCAATAGACGGCTGGTGCGAGGTAAGCCCCGATCTGATCAATCGCTTCCCGCGCCAAAGCTGGAAGGTTTACGGAAACCTGATGCCGTGGCCAGGCTATGACGAAACGCCCGAATACCGCGATGTATACCATCGCTCCTTTATCGCGCTGGAAACGGCCGCTCCGGGCGGAAAGCTTCAGGCGCAGCCGATCGAGCCGATCCGCATTGTCAAGAGATTAAAGCCGATAAGCATCAGCAGCCCCTCGGAAGGCGTATATGTGTGCGATTTCGGGGAGAATATCGCGGGCTGGATGGGCTTCCGCGTCAAAGGCCCCGAAGGGCAGATGATCGTGCTGCGCTACAGCGAGATCCTGCACGACGACGGCACCGTAAATCAGGACTACCTTAAAGCCGCAGAGCTGTGGGGAACTTCCTCTGCAATGCAGACGGATATCTACCGCCTGCGCGGGCTGGAGGAAGAACGGTTTGAAGGCCATTTCACCTATCACGGGTTCCGTTTCGTTCAGATAGAGGGCTTCCCCTACAGGCCGTCGGAGGAGGATCTGGAAGCCTGCATGGTCTGCTCCGACGTAAGCCAGATCGGCAACTTCCGCTGCGAAAACACGCTGCTGAGCAAGCTTCAGGAAAACATTCTGCGCACCGAGCAGGACAACCTGCATTCCATTCCGACGGACTGCCCGCAGCGCGACGAGCGCATGGGCTGGCTCAACGACATGACGGCACGCTATGAGGAAGCCGTTTACAACTATAAAATGGTGCACATTTACGAAAAATGGGCGCAGGACATCAGCGACGCGCAGGATCCGTTCAGCGGCGCGATTCCCGACACCGCGCCGCTCAGACGCGGCCAGCGGCCGGGAGATCCCTGCATCGCCTCCTACCTGCTTGTTTCCAAGTGCCTGCTGGATCACTACGGCGATCTGCGCACGGTGGAGTGCCAATATGAAAACTATAAAAAGTGGACGAACTTCCTTTATCGCCAGAGCATAGACGGAATTCTGACCTACAGCTTCTGGGGCGATTGGGCTGGTCCAAAGGATTACACCACTCGCCAGTTCTGCGACGCGATCTCCGCTATCACCCCCGGAGAGCTTATCAGCACAGGATACCTATACTATGATCTGCGCCTGATGGAGCATTTCGCCAAGGTTCTGAACAAAACGGAAGAGCAGGCTGATTTTGCCGCCCGCGCCGAGCTGATCTGCGAAAGCTTCAACCGCGAATTCTTCCACCCCGAAACCGCGTCCTACGCAACAGGTTCGCAGGCCAGCAACGTATTCCCGCTGTACTTAGGCATTGTTCCCAAGGGCTTTGAGCAGGCGGTTGCCGACCACGTTGCGCAGGATGTGATCACGCACGGTTACCACCTGACCACGGGCAACCTCT
>QWCN01015296.1_pt1 | contig 14441 bp, 8 predicted proteins | sample 1972711 | NCBI WGS metagenome assembly QWCN01 (sample SAMN09866707, study PRJNA288562) | Human gut metagenome isolate term1_stool, whole genome shotgun sequencing... | isolation source: gut | host: Homo sapiens | place: USA: California | reverse complement strand
TGGGGGCTGCAAGATGTATAAACTGATTATTATTGATGATGAAGAGAAGATTGCCAGCGGAATGGCCCAGCTGTTCCCCTGGCAGAACATTGGGTTCGAGGTGGTGCAGGTGTTCACCAGCGCACGCAAAGCCCTGCAATATATTGCCGAAAACCCGGTGGATGTGGTGCTGACCGATATTGAAATGCCGGATATGAACGGCCTGGAGCTGAGCCATCGGCTGATGGAATACCCCAACATCCAGAAAATATTTTTCAGCAGCTACAGCAATTACGAATACTTCCGCGCGGCGCTGCAAAACGGCGTGGCGGATTACCTGATGAAACCGGTGGCCTACAGCGCCCTGCTGGAATGCTTTGAAAAGGTCAAAGCCCGGCTGGATGCCCGCAGCGCCGTGCAGGAAACCGCCCCCAAGGCCTATTACGACCAGATCGTGTACGATGTGCAGCAATACTTAAAAGATAATTACCGCACTGCCACGCTGGAAGAAGCCGCAGCCAAGGTTTCCTTGAGTCCGGCTTATCTTTCCCGTGTGTTCAAGGAAAAAAGCGGAACCAGCTTTTCGGAGCTGCTGCTCAAGACGCGGATGGAAAAAGCATGTGAGATGCTGGCGGATATCCACTATAAAAGCTACGATATTGCCTATTATGTCGGGTACGATAACCCCAAAAACTTCTCCCGTGCGTTCAAAGCGTATTATGGGCAGAGCCCATCGGAATACCGCAAATCCCGCCTGGATGGTGCCGCGCTATGAAGGGAATGAAGCGGAAGTTCTTTTTGAAGCGCATGTGGAACTTTGTGGTGGTCATGCTGATCCCGGCGCTGCTGCTGGTGGCCGTTACCACCTACATGACCTTTGTGACCCAGATGCACCGTATGACGCAGGACAATGAGCGCGGTATTGAGGCTGTGCGCTCCAACATCTCGCTGGTGCTGGATTCGGTCCTGGCGCAGAACAGCTACATGACCGGCATGACCCGCACCAACATGGTGCTGAACAAAGCTCTGAAAAGGGAAAGCCTTTCTTACACCGATGCCATCTACCTGCGCAGCAGGCAAAGCCAGCGAGAGAAGGCAGCTGGTAGTGTGCGCCCGGATGCTGACGATGGAAGGCTGTGTGGCCGTTACCCTGAACATCAGCCACTTGCAGGAAATAATTGCCGTGCTGCGCCCGTCCGATAACCAGCACCTGTACCTGGTTGACGGCAGCGGCCGTCTGCTGGCAAAGGCAGGGGACGCAGGCGCGACGGAAGAGCTGCAAAACCTGATGGGCAAAACGCTGAGCGGGGCAGGGAACACGGCGAAACAGGAGCACGAGTTCTGGATCAAGCTGGATGACCGGGACTGCCTGTTGAACTGGCAAAGCTACCAGAACCCGGATTTCTACATCGTATCTACCATTGACCGGGCCATGATCCTGGAAAACCTGGGCGAACGGTTGATGCCGCTGCTGCTGATGGCGGTTGTGGCGCTGTACGCCATTGTGTTTTTGGCATACGTCAACACCAAGCGCAGCTTTGACGAGATCAACCTGATGCTGCAGATGTTTGAGGATGCCGAGGCGGGCCGCACCATCCAGCGCCCCCAGCGCAAGGTAAATGATGAATATGACGTTATCATGAACAACATCCTGATGATGTTTTTGAACAACACCTACCTGAACATCCAGCTGAAAGAAAAGCAGTACCGCCAACAGAACGCCGAGCTGACCGCCCTGCAGTTGCAGATCAACCCCCACTTTTTGTACAACACCCTGCAAACGCTGGATATGGAAGCCCGCAAGCTGAACGATGATGGGCGCATCAGCGCGGTGGTGGGGTATGTATCGGATATCCTAAAGTATTCGCTGACCAACCCGCAAAAGAGCGTCAGCCTGCGGGAAGAGCTGGACTACCTTAAAAAATATGTGGAAGTGCAGCACTACCGCTTTGGGGACAGCTTTATTATTTATTATGAAGTGGACGACGATGTGATGGACGCCGAGGTATTCCGCCTGATGCTGCAGCCCGTGGTAGAAAACAGCCTGCTGCACGCCCTGCGCGGCAACGAGCGCGGTTACATGAAGGTGCGCGCCCGCCGCATTGGCGATAAGGTGAACCTGCGTGTGATCGATAACGGCGACGGCATGACAAGGGAAGAGCTGGAAGCGCTGCGCAAACGCATTGCGGACCGCAACAGCCGCAGTATTGGGCTGACCAACCTGGACCGCCGCCTGCGCCTGCGCTACCCGGAGGAAACGGGGCTGCGCATCTGTTCCATAAAAAACCTTGGCACCAGCGTGTCGTTTTGCATCCCGTACAAAAAATATACCCCGGATGCCCCGCAAACGGGTAAAACGGAATAATAAAATGCCGGGCAGGTATCTTAAATTGCGCCAAAACGCAAGAGATGATACCTGCCCGACGTTTTGTGTCAAATGATGAATCCTTTTAGCAAGCGTGAGTCCTTTTATAAATCTGCCAAACAAATTATAATAAAACCATGATAAGGCTCGACGAAAAGGGCCGATTTAGAAGGAGGAAAACAATATGAAAAAGCAACTTATGGCCGGTATGATGGCCGCCAGTATGGCATTGTCTCTGGCCGCATGCGGCGGCAGTGCTGCCAGCAGCGCAGCCCCGGCAGCCGACAGCACCAGCGGCGCTGCCTCTACCAGCACCGCAGCTTCCACTTCCAGCGATGAACAGGTGACTTTGCGTTTTGCCTGGTGGGGCGGCGATGAGCGCGCCAACGCTACCATGGAAGTCATCAACAAGTTCATGGAAGAAAACCCCAACATCAAGATCGAAGCCGAGTATGGCTCTTCTGACGGCTACCATGATAAGCTGGCAACCCAGCTGGCATCCGGCACCGCCGCCGACATCGTGCAGATTGACCCCGAAACGATGCCCGCTTTTGTTTCCACCGGCGATTACTTCCTGGATTACAAGGACTACGACTTTGATCTTTCCAACTTTGACCCCAACTACATTGGCCTGCGCGTGAATGGTAACTTTGACGGCAAGCAGCTGGGCCTGCCCACCGGCATTGCCGGCCCGGCACTGGTTGTGAACGAAGAGCTGGCTGAAAAGTACGGCATCGACTTCAACACCCAGTACACCTGGGATCAGTTCATTGAATGGGGCAAACAGGTCCATGAAGCAGACCCCGATACCTACCTGCTGTGCACCAACAAAGAGTATGTGACCAACCTGGTGTTCTTTACCTACATGAAGCAGCTGACCGGCAAGACCATCTTTGACGCTGACTCCAAAGCGTTCAATTATACCGAGGAAGATATCCAGAACTGCCTGGATCTCGTTAAGAGCCTGTACGACAACAATGTCTGCGCACCGGCTTCCTACTCTTCCGCTTACAGCAACGACGACCTGCAGTCTGACCCCAATTGGATCGCTGGCAAGTACGTCTGCACCTTCGCTTACATCTCCACCATCAATGTTATGACCGCCGCCAATGAGGGTGCAACCTATGGCACCGGCTACCTGCCCCTGCTGGACGGCGCTAAGGACAACGGCTGGGCTTGCAACTGCCCGCAGGTCCTGGCAGTTACCTCCACCTGCAAGGCTCCGGAAGCAGCCATGAAGTTCCTGGATTACTTCTTTAACAGCGATGACGCCGAAAGCACCCTGGCCTGCGTGCGCAGTGTTCCCCCGACGGAAAAGGCCCGTGAAATCTGCGAAAAAGACGGTACCCTGGACCCGAACATGATGACCGCCGCCAACATTGCCAGCGGCTACAGCGGCCTGACCAACGACAAGTACTCCTCCGCACCGGAATCCAAGCAGATCATTGCTGATACCATCGAGGCTGTCGGTTACGGCACCACCGACCCCGCAAGCGCTGCATCCGATATGTACAATCAGCTCTCCAGCTACATCAGCGCCCAGTAAACCTCAGCGAACATCAAAAACGGGTGTCTCCCACCGAGGCATCCGTTTTATTAAAGTGTACCTGAAAAGTCGAAAATATAGTCTATTTCTACAAACACAGCCGGATTTGGCGTTAAAAAGCCTTGGAATCCACAAAGGATTCCTGCGGCTCTTTGCCTTAAATCCTGCTTGTGTTTGCGAAATATCCGTCATTTTCTTTGTTTTCAGCTACACCAGTAAAAAGGCGGATTTTTTCCAAAGAGGTGTGATCCTATGACAAAACAAACCAAAATCAAGCACTATACCAAGCGCGATTACGCGGCGTTTGCTTATCTGGCCCCGTGGATCATCGGTATGCTGGTCCTGCAGCTGTACCCGTTTTTAAGCTCGCTGGTTTACTCGTTCTGCAACTACAAAATCACCGGCACCCCCTCGTTCACCGGCCTGAGCAACTACATCCAGTTGTTCACCATGGATAATGAGTTTTGGAACTCCTTGAAAGTTACCTTGGCCTACACGTTGTACACCGTGCCCGGCAAGCTGGTTATGGCATTGGCTGTTGCGGTGTTCCTCAACCGTGACATCAAAGGCATCAACCTCATCCGTACTTTGTACTACATTCCGTCCCTGTTCGGCGGCAGCGTTGCTGTTGCTCTGCTGTGGAAGATCATGTTCATGGATAACGGCGTTATCAACGCCATCCTGACCACCCTGCACCTGCCCAACGTACAGTGGCTGGGCGACCCCAACCAGGCCCTGCGCACCATCTGCATGATGGAGATCTGGCAGTTTGGTTCTTCCATGGTCATGTTCCTGGCCGCGCTGAAAAACGTTCCGGCAGATTTGTACGAAGCTGCCGAGATTGACGGCGCAAGCAAGGTCAAGATGTTCTTCAGCATCACCGTTCCGCAAATCACCCCCATCATCTTCTTCAACCTTATCATGCAGACCATTCAGGCTTTGCAGAACTTCACCTCTGCCTTTGTCATCACCGATGGCGGCCCCATGAAGGCTACCTATGTGCTGGGCATGAAACTGTATAAGGAAGGCTTCTCCTACTTCAAGATGGGTTACGCCAGCGCCATTTCCTGGATCATCTTTATTGTGATCATGCTGATCACTCTGGTGCTGTTCGCAACCTCCAAGTGGTGGGTCTTCTATGGCGACGAAAGCTGAGAAAGGGCGCGTGAGCATTATGACAAAACAACAAAAAAAGACCCTGAACCTGGTGCTGACCTATCTGGTCATCATCCTGATTGGCTGCGTGCTGCTGTTCCCCATTGCATGGATGATTTCGGCCGCGTTCAAAACCAACGATGAAATTTTTGGCTCCATTGCACTGATGCCCAAAAGCTTCAGCTTCCAGAACTTTATTGACGGCTGGAAAAGCGCCGGTATTTATACCTATGCAACCTATTTCATCAACTCTTTTATCATGGTCATCCCCACCACGCTGCTGACCATCGCTTCCAGTGCGCTGGTTGCCTATGGCTTTGCACGGTTCAACTTCCCGTTCAAAAAGCAGCTGTTTGCCATCCTGATCGCCACCCTGATGCTTCCCAACTCGGTCATCATCATCCCGCGTTACGTTCTGTTCAACAAGTTCGGCTGGGTCGATTCCTACATGCCATTCTGGGTGCCCGCCCTGCTGGCCTGCTACCCATTCTTCATCTATCAGCTCATCCAGTTCATGCGCGGCATCCCCCGCGATCTGGACGAATCCGCCTGCATTGATGGCTGCGGCACCTTCCGCATCTTCTGGCAGATCCTGCTGCCGCTGATGAAGCCGGCCCTCTTCTCCGCTGGCCTGTTCCAGTTCCTGTGGACCTATAACGATTACTTCAACTCCTTGATCTTCATCTAAAAATGTTTGTCCCTCCTAAAAATCATTGACCCGTTGCGGGCCGGCACTGCCCGGCCCGCATTTTTTGTTGAGGTATCATAATGAAACTGGATCTGAATTCCCAAACATTAAACGTCAGCTTTGCCTGCCGGATCGAGGATGCCTGGGTGCCGGTGCCGGAAACTGCCTGCACACAGTCCGGCTTTGACTGGACGCTGAATGGTGCGCATTACAGTGCGCAGTTCACCCCCGCTGGCGATACGCTGTGCTACACCCTGCAAATGGATGCGCCCAACCCCACCCAGCTGCGCATGTGGCTGGCTGTGCCGGGGCAGAGCGATTATTTCCATGTGATCCCCTGCAATATTTACGGCGATAACCACGCCGCGGAAGCCAAACCCGGCGAATTTCCATTGCTGACGAAGGACCACCACGAGGTGGCGTTCTGTGCGCCGCTGTGGGAATTCCGTGCGGACCGCGCCGCCATGCCGCTCGCCGCCCTCTGCTGGGACGGCGGAGTGGCCGCCGCTGCGGTGGAACCCTACAGCGAAAGCGAGGCCGGGATCATCCGCAACGGTGTGTTTGCCGCTTTGCCGGATGCGTTCGGCATCAGCCTGGGGTACACCAACGACCCCACCACCTTCAAAAACCGCTCCACCCCGGCGCCGTCCACCCGCAGCATGGCCTGCAAGGCGCAGACCAGCGGCAGGATCTACCTGCACAGCGGCCCGCGAACCGAGCTGCATGAGATCATCCGGCAGGAATACGCCCGCCACCAGGACCGCGCCGTCCCCCGCAATACCCTGCGCCAGGCCGTGCAGGGGATGCTGGACACCTTTGCCTACCAGAACTTTGACGCGGCGGCGGGGGAGTATACCAACCGCTGCTGCCGCCCGCCCAGGGAGACCGAGATGCGCCCCTGGCGGCTGGTGACGGAGATCGGCTGGACGGGTGGCGGCGTGCTGGCCTATCCGCTGGTGCTCTGCCGCGATGCCCTTGGCGCGGATGCCGAAGCGCCGCTGGCCGCGGCCATGAGTGGCGAACAGCTGTTTGACCGCATTGCCGATGCGTATAACGAAAATTCCGGCCTGCTGAACGACCTGATGGCCCCCAATGCCGCGGGCAGCCAGGTGAACGGCTGGTGGACCGGGTACGGCCTGGTCAAAGATTGCCACTGTGCCTATACAGTGGGCAGCGCCGTCCACTACCTGACCAAAACGATGGATTATCTGCACCAAAACGGCAAACCCTGCCCGGCCAAATGGATGGATGCAGCCCAAAAGGTGCTGCATACCGTCATGGATCTGCAGCGCGCAGACGGCGCTTTCGGCTATACTTACTCCACCCAGGAACGCAAAGTGCTGGATTGGAGCGGCTTTGCGGGCTGCTGGTTTGCCCCGGCGCTGGTTTACCTCTACCGCCTGACCGGCGAAGAACGCTGCCTGCACTCCGCCGAAAAAGCGCTGGATTACTACCATACCTTTGTCAAGGACCTGAACTGTTACGGTACCCCCATGGACACCTGGAAAGCCGTGGATGAGGAGGGCAACCTGGCCTTCATGCGCGGCAGCCGCCTGCTGTATGAGCAGACAGGCAAGGCCGAATTCCTGCAATATATGAAAGACAGCGCCGGGTACGAGTTCCTGTGGCGCTATGGCTACAAGACCTACCCGGAGCACACCCCGCTGAACCAGGGGTGGTCCGCCTGCGGCGGCGCCGTTACCTCGGTTTCCAACCCGCATATCCACCCCATGGGGGTTATTATTGACACGGACCTGCGCTATCTGGCACGGGTGACGGGTGACGGCTATTACGCCAGCCGCGCGGCGGATTCTGCCGCCTGGATGTTGCAATGCCTGGAACTGTACCCCGCAGCCACCGGCTATGGCCGTTACGGCATTTTGTCGGAACGCTGGTGCCCCAGCGATGGGCTGGATGTGGAGCGCTTCAGTGATGGCAGACCGTTCAGCAGCTGGTTCAGCCACAATCTGTGGGCTTCCGCCTGCGTGCTGGAAGCTGCATGTGAGCTGCTGCTGGAAATCGAACACAAGAAAGGATAAAAGCAATGGACCGTTATGTGACCGATATCAAAAATGGCTGCTACCAGAACCCGGTGCTGCCCATGGATTTCAGTGACCCCGACGCCATCCGCGTGGGGGAGGACTATTACCTGATCTCTTCCAGCTTTACCTACCTGCCCGGCGTGCCGGTGCTGCACAGCAAGGATCTTGTCCACTGGGAGCGCATCGGCAACTGCGTGGAGCGGCTGCCGTTTGACCGCTATGCCCAGCCCGCCCATGGCTGCGGCACCTGGGCCCCGGCGCTGCGCTACCATGCGGGCAGGTTCTATGCATTCATTCCCCTGCCGGACGAGGGCATTTTTTACACCGAAGCCACCGACCCCGCCGGCCCCTGGAGTGCGCTGCACTGCGTAAAATCCGCCAGCGGGTGGATCGATCCCTGCCCCCTGTGGGACGATGACGGCAGCGTGTATATGGCCCACGCCTTTGCCAAAAGCCGCTGCGGCATTAAGCACAAGATCCAGCTTTCCCGCCTGGATCCCGAAACGCTGGAAGTGGTGGAGGACGGCCCCATCGTGTTTGATGGCACCCTGAGCCAGCCCACCGCCGAAGGCCCCAAAATGTACAAGCGCAACGGCTGGTATTACATCTTTATCCCGGCAGGCGGTGTGGAATACGGCTGGCAGACCGTGCTGCGCGCCCGCAATGTGTACGGCCCGTATGAGGAAAAAATCGTCATGCACCAGGGGGCCAGCTCCATCAACGGCCCCCACCAGGGCGCGTGGGTCACAGCGCCGGACGGCAGCGATTGGTTCCTGCATTTCCAGGACCGGTTTGAACTGGGCCGCGTGGTACATCTGCAGCCTATGTGCTGGCACAGCGATTGGCCGTTCATCGGCCTGGAACAAAACGGCGATGGCATCGGCGAGCCGGTGACCGAGTGGGACTGCCCCAAAGGCGAAGCTGGTCCCGGCCTGCAAATAGGGGACAGCTTTACAAACGGCAAGCCCGGCCTGCAATGGCAATGGCAGGCCAACCCCCAGCCCGAAGCCTGGCTGCGCCCGGTGGCGGGGGATGCACTGCATCTGGTCTGCGGGGCCAGCGGAAGTTTGTGGCGGCAGCCCAATGTGCTCAGTCAGATGCTGCCTGCAGCGGATTTTACCGCAAACGTTACCCTTGGCCTGGCCGGGTGCGGCGCCGGAGCTAAAGTAGGGCTTAGCGTGATGGGGCAGAAATATTCCGCCATTGAGCTCTGCCGCACCGCGCAGGGCTGCACCGTGCAGTTGGTACAGGGCATGGTGAAAGACCTTGCCCCCACCGGCGATGCAGAAGAAACGATCCTTGCCGAAAAAATGGTTGACACGGATGAAATAACCGTTACAATGAAAATAACGGCTGCCAAGCAGGTGCAGTATGCCCTGCTGGCAGCAGATGGCACCGCAGTGCCGCTGGGGGGAGCCCAACCCGTTGCCAAGGCAACCTGGACCGGCGCGCGCCTGGCCCTGTACGCCCGCGGCGGCACCAAAGGGGATGCTGCCTGCATCAAGCAGCTGAACATTACATTTTAGCCGGGCTTTTGGCGGCAGAACACCGCAGATGCCCGCGGCAAAAAGGAGAGCAAACTGGCAATGGCAAGTGTTACCATCCGGCTGAACAGCATTGGTGAAGTGAAAGAGTTTAACCGCATTGCGGCCACTGTGCCCGGAGATGTGGACCTGCATTCCGGGCGCTACTGCGTGGATGCAAAATCCATCATGGGTATTTTTGCCCTGAACCTGGCGCGCGAATTGACGGTGGACAGCCCAACCCTGAGCGAGGAAGAACTGCACAAAAAGTTTGCGGCCTTTTTGGCGGGCTAAGGCGTATCTGAAAACCAAGAAAATGACGGATACTTCGCAAACACAAGCAGGATTTAAGGCTTTTTAATGTAAAATCCGGCTGTGTTTGTAGAAATAGACGAATGCTCGATAATACACAAAGTATTATCTGCGCTTTTGGCTTAGCATCTGCCGCACCTCGCTCGCCGTATCGGCACTTAGAATTATGCGGTATTGCCTTTAATAAAAAACGGGCTGCTGCCCCCCACTGCAAGCCGCAGCACCCGGAACATAAAATAGGAGGAAAGCATGACCTGTACCCACTACAACTTCTCCGTGCCGGAAGAAAAAATGGTGCGTGTAATTACCGATACCGACCTTTGCAACGAAGCGGACGATCCGTTTGCTGTTGTGCAGGCACTGTTGAGCCCCAAGTTTGATAATGTCGGCGTGGTGGCCGCCCACTTTGGCACCCGCGACCCCAACGGAATGCAGAAAAGCTGGCAGGGTCTGAAAGATTTGACGGCCCTGATGCAGCTGACGGTTCCGGTGCTGCACGGTGCGCCCCACGCTTTGCCGGATGCCGCTACCCCGGTGCCCAGCGAAGGCGCGAAGCTGATCATCCGTGAAGCGATGAAAGAGGATACCCGCCCGCTGTTTGTGCTGCTGCTTGGCCCACTGACCGATTTGGCCAGCGCCTATTTGCAGGAACCCCGCATTGCGGGCCGGCTGACCGCAATCTGGATCGGCGGCGCACCGTACCCTGTGGGCGGGCCGGAGTTCAACCTGGGCAATGATGTCAACGCCGTCAACGTGGTGTTTGGCAGCACCATGCCGGTGTGGCAGGTGCCCAAAAATGTGTACGAGATGATGCCGGTCAGTATGGCGGAACTGGAATACCGTGTGCGCCCCCAGGGAGCCGTGGGCCGCTACCTGTTTGACCAGCTGGTGGCTTACAGCCAAACGCCGGAATCCCGCGCCAGCGCGTTCCGCACGGGCGAAAGCTGGGTTTTGGGCGATAACCCCGCCCCCGGCCTGCTGCTGTATGAACACCGCTTCCAGTTTGACTGGGTGCCCGCGCCCTATGTAACGGCGGACCAGACGTATGCCGCCATCGGCCGCAATCGGCCCATCCGGGTGTATAAGGGGATCGACAGCCGTCTGATCCTGGATGATCTGTACGCCAAGCTGGCGTTGTTTGCCCAGTATATGGCGCAAAAGGGGGAGTGAACCATGCTGACTGTGACCGGCCTCTGGTTTGACCATGAGCGGACCCCCGTTGGGCTGGACCATACCCCCGTGTTCGGCTGGCAGCTGGAAGGGAACTGCCGGAACATCCGCCAGACGCAGTACCGCCTGCAAGTTGCCCTGACCCCGGATTTTGCCGCGTTGCTGTACGATGAAACCTGTGAAACCGGAAACTCCACCGCGGTGCACGCGGCGGGCCTGACGCTGCAATCACTGCAAAAATATTACGCCCGTGTGCAGGTTTGGGCCGATACCGCTGCTGGCCCCCAGCAGACCCTGTGGAGCGAACCGGCGGTGTTCATCACCGCCCTGCTGGACCCGGCAGCCGAGTGGAAAGCCGAGTTTGTGAGCGCGGAATCCCCCAAAACCTGCAGGAAATCCTCCGCCGGTACAATGGTGCGCGCGGCGTTCACCGTAAAGCCGGGGCTGCGGGCCGCGTATGCCTGCACCACGGCGCTGGGGCTGTATAATGTTTATCTCAACGGCCAAAAGGTCAGCACCGATGAGATGACCCCCGGCTGGACAAGCTATAACCGCCGCCTGCTCTACCAGACCTATGAGGTCACTGCCATGCTGCACCCCGGCCTCAACATGGCCGGGGCAATGCTGGGGGCCGGGTGGTACAAGGGTGTGATGGGCCTGACCCGCTCCCGCAACAACTATGGCGATACCACCGCCTTTGCCATGCAGTTGACCCTTGTGTATGCCGATGGCACCCGTGAAACCGTGAACACCGGCCCAGCATGGCAGGGAACAAAGGCACCCGTGATATTCTCAGAGATTTACCACGGAGAAGCATACGATGCCGCGCTGGAACTGCCCCACTGGGCCGAATGCGAAACGCCGGAAAACACCCCCGCAGGCCGCTGGCACGCCGTGCACACCGTGCCGTACCCTGCCGCCAAACTGGCCGCCCAGGCCGCAGGCAAGGTATGCGTGCAGCAGCGCATCCCGGCGCAGCGAGTGTTTACCGCGCCGGATGGCAGCACAGTGGTGGATTTTGGCCAGAACATGGCGGGCCGGGTGGAAATTACCGTGCAGGGTACAGCCGGGCAGGCGGCTGAACTGCGCTGCTTTGAGGAGCTGGACGCCGATGGCAACCCCTACCTGGCCAACCTGCGCAAAGCCCGCACCACCATGCAATATACCTTTGCCCGCAGCCAAACGGTGACCTGGCAGCCGCAGTTTACCTATATGGGATTCCGCTATGCGCTGGTGGTGCAGTGGCCGGGAAAACCGGAACCGGCCAATTTTACCGCCTGCGTGCTGCACAGCGCCATGCAGCCGGCGGGGGAGTTTACCTGTTCCGAACCGCTGGTGAACCAGTTGAACCATAACATTTTGTGGGGGCTGAAAAGCAACTTTTTGGATGTGCCCACCGATTGTCCCCAACGCGATGAACGCCTTGGCTGGACCGGCGATGCACAGATTTTTTGCGAGACCGCCTGCTGGCTGGCCGATACCTGGACTTTTTACAGCAAGTGGCTGAAAGACCTTGCCGTGGACCAGCTGCCGGACGGCGGCGTGGCCAATGTGGTGCCCAATATTGAGGAAACCCACACCGAGGCCAACTGGCTGATGAAAAACTGCCCATATGGCGCTTCCGGCTGGGGCGATGCCGCGACTGTGATCCCCTGGGTGCTGTACCAGATGTATGGCGACGATACCATTCTGCGCAGCCAGTACCCCAGCATGAAGCGCTGGGTGGATTTTATGCGCGCCAACACCCAAAACGGTCTGTTTGATTTCAAGATGCAGCTGGGCGACTGGGTGGCGCTGGACGCCGAACCGGGCAGTTATTTTGGCGCAACCCCCACGGCGCTGACCAGCCAGGCGTACTATGCGCTTTCGGCCCAGCTGCTGGCGCTGGCGGCGGAGGTACTGGGCAACCGGCAGGATGCAGAGCTTTACGCGGGGGTTCACCGCCAGGCAGCCCAAGATTTTGCCGCAAACTTTTTTACTCTGGATGGTGCAATGACCGCCCAGACCCAGACAGCCCATATTCTGGCCCTGCGCTTTGGCCTGACCCCGCAAAAGTGGAAGCAGAAGACGATCCAGCGCCTGCTGGAACTGTTGCAACAACAAAACGGGCATTTGGTTACCGGCTTTTTGGGCACACCGTATTTCTGCGCGGCGCTCAGCCAGAATGGCTGCTGGCAGCAGGCGTATGACCTGATGTTGAAAAAAGATTACCCCGGCTGGCTGTATCAGGTGCTGCAGGGGGCCACCACTGTGTGGGAACACTGGGATGGCCGCCGCCCGGACGGCACGATGTGGTCCGCGGGGATGAACTCTTTCAACCATTACGCATACGGCGCGGTGGGGGCATGGCTGTACGGCGAGTGCGCCGGTATTGGCCAGCAGCCGGGCACGGCAGGTTTTTGCGCCGCACGGCTGGCCCCGCGCCCCGGTGGCGGGCTGCGCTGGGCCCAGGCCTGGCACCAGACCCCCTTTGGCCGCTATGCCCTGCAGTGGCAAGTTGATGACGGGAAAATCACCGTTACGGCGGCAATTCCACCCAATGCAGCGGCAAAAATCTGCCTGGAACCCGGTGCCAAGCTGCTGGAAACGGACGGCCTGACCTTTGCGGAACAAAACGGATGCCCTACCGCCCAAGTGGGCTCCGGCCAGTATCGGGTCAGCTATACGATGGAGCAGTAATTGAACCAAAGCGTTCCTTTATGGTACAATAGCCCCAAAGAAATACAACGATTACCCGCGGGAATAGAAAAAGTACTGCAGGCGAAAGGGGAAAGGGAAACATGCAAATCAAATCTGTTGCTGTTCTGGGGGCCGGTGCAGTCGGCTCTTATATCATCTGGGGACTCAGCTCCCGCAAGGATATTCGCCTTGCTGTAATTGCCGAAGGCCCGCGTGCCGAACGGCTGAAACAACAGGGAATCACCATCAACGGCACCACCTACCGCCCGCAGGTTTGGACCCCGCAGGAAGCAAACGGCGTGGATCTATTGGTGGTTGCGCTGAAATACGGTGCGCTGCCCGGCGCACTGGACAGCATTGCCGCCGCCGTTGGCCCCGACACCACCGTGATGAGCCTGATGAACGGTGTGGACAGTGAGGAAATCATCGCCGCCAAAATTGGTGCGGAACATGTTCTGCCCTCCCTCATCAAGGTGGCCTCCCACAAGGAAGCCGACGGCTACCACTTCAACCCCGAAACCACCATCGGCATTATCTATGGCGAGCTTGCCGCACCGCTGAAAAGCGAGCGCGTGCAGGCGGTGGAAGCATTGCTTGCCGGTACGGGCATTCATTCCCGCGTTACCCCGTATATTAAGGAAGAAATCTGGAGCAAGTTCCGCCTGAATGTCTGCAACAATCTGCCACAGGCCATTTTGGGCGCGGGCGTTGGCTGTTACCAGAGCAGTGCCCACATGAAAGCCATCAGCGATGGTTTGTGCCATGAGCTGGAGGCCATTGCCGTGGCAAAGGGCATTGATTTGAGCAAGGTGGATGCAAGTTCCCGCCATGGCAGCCTGGTCCCACCTGCAACGCGCTATTCCACGTTACAGGATCTGGATGCCGGGCGGCACACCGAAATTGACATGTTCTCCGGTGCGCTGATGCGGATGGGGCAGGAACTTGGCATTCCCACGCCGTATAACGAGTATACCTATCACAT
>QWCN01004584.1_pt1 | contig 14453 bp, 9 predicted proteins | sample 1972711 | NCBI WGS metagenome assembly QWCN01 (sample SAMN09866707, study PRJNA288562) | Human gut metagenome isolate term1_stool, whole genome shotgun sequencing... | isolation source: gut | host: Homo sapiens | place: USA: California | reverse complement strand
TGCTATTATATCAGCAACAACTCCTGAACCAACTGTTCTACCACCTTCACGAATAGCGAATCTTAATCCTTTTTCGATAGCGATAGGTGTAATTAATTCGATTGTCATTGATACGTTATCTCCAGGCATAACCATTTCTGTTCCAGCAGGTAATTCAATAACACCTGTAACGTCTGTTGTTCTGAAATAGAATTGTGGTCTGTATCCGTTGAAGAATGGTGTATGTCTTCCACCTTCTTCTTTAGTTAATACATAAACTTCTGAAGTGAATTTTGTATGTGGATGAATTGTTCCTGGTTTACATAGAACTTGACCTCTTTCGATGTCTTTTCTATCAATACCTCTTAATAAAACACCAATGTTATCTCCAGCTTCTGCTTGGTCTAATAATTTTCTGAACATTTCTACACCTGTAACAACAGTTTTTCTTCTTTCTGTTGTAAGACCGATAATTTCAACTTCGTCTTGTAATTTTACTTGTCCTCTTTCTACTCTACCTGTTGCAACTGTTCCACGTCCTGTGATTGTAAATACGTCTTCAACTGGCATTAAGAATGGTTGGTCGATTGGTCTTTCTGGTGTTGGGATATAGCTATCAACTGCATCCATTAATTCTTTCATAGGTGCATATACAGGATCATTAGGATCTGTAGATGTACTTTCTAGAACTTTTAATGAAGATCCTTTTATAATTGGAATTTCGTCTCCTGGGAAACCATATTCAGAAAGTAAGTCTCTTACTTCCATTTCAACTAATTCTAATAATTCTGGATCGTCAACCATATCACATTTGTTTAAGTAAACAACGATATATTTAACACCAACTTGTCTAGCAAGTAAGATGTGTTCTCTTGTTTGTGGCATAGGACCATCAGCAGCAGAAACAACTAATATTGCTCCGTCCATTTGTGCAGCACCTGTGATCATGTTTTTAACATAGTCAGCATGTCCTGGACAGTCAACGTGTGCATAGTGTCTGTTATCTGTTTCATATTCAACGTGTGCTGTGTTGATTGTGATTCCTCTAGCTTTTTCTTCTGGAGCACCATCGATTTGATCATATGCTTCAAATTTAGCTTTTCCTAATAATGATAAATATTTTGTAATAGCTGCTGTTGTTGTTGTTTTTCCGTGGTCAACGTGACCAATTGTACCAATGTTAACATGTGGTTTATTTCTTTCGAATTTAGCTTTTGCCATTTTTAAATTCCTCCTTAAATTAAGTTAGCTATTAAGGTTTATTCCTTATGCTACTTTTTATATTTTAATTAAATTTAATAACTTAAGTTGTTGTTTGCATTTTATAACATTTTAGTTAAAAAAGCAAGCATTTTATACTAAATAAATTTATATTGTTTTATTCAGCTTTTTTTCTTGAAGCAACAATTGCTTCAAATACTGATTTTGGAACTTCTTCATAATGAGATGGTTCCATAGAATATGTTCCTCTACCTTGTGTTTTAGAACGTAAGTCTGTTGCATAACCAAACATTTCTGAAAGTGGGATGAATGCTTTAATTTCTTGCATTCCATCATTAGCTTCCATTCCTTCCATTCTACCACGTCTAGAGTTTACATCTCCAATAACATCTCCCATGTATTCTTCTGGAACTGTTATTTCAACTTTCATTATTGGCTCTAATATAACAGCTTTTGCTTGTCTACAACCTTCTTTGAATGCCATAGATGCAGCGATTTTGAATGCCATTTCTGAAGAGTCAACTTCATGGTATGAACCGTCAACTAATGAAACTTTGAAATCTATAACTGGGTAACCAGCAAGAATACCAGTTTCAGCAGCTTCTCTCATTCCTTGTTCAATTGGTTTAATGTATTCTTTTGGAACAGCTCCTCCAACAATTTTGCTTTCGAACTCTATTCCTTTTCCTGGCTCTAATGGTTCCATTTCAAACCAAACATCACCATATTGTCCTTTACCACCAGATTGACGAATAAATTTACCTTGAACTTTAACTTTATTTCTAATTGTTTCTTTGTAAGCAACTTGTGGTTTACCTACATTACATTCAACTTTAAATTCTCTTTTTAATCTATCTACGATGATATCTAGGTGTAATTCACCCATACCAGCAATGATAGTTTGTCCTGTTTCTTGGTTTGTATATGCTTTAAATGTTGGATCTTCTTCAGCTAATTTTGCAAGTGCAATTCCCATTTTTTCTTGAGCTGCCTTATCTTTTGGCTCAATAGCTATATCAATAACTGGTTCTGGGAATTCCATTGATTCAAGGATTATTGGATGTTCTGGATCACATAAAGTATTTCCAGTTGTAACATCTTTTAATCCAACTGCTGCTGCTATATCACCAGCATAAACTTTGTCTATGTCTTCTCTATGATTTGAGTGCATTTGAAGAATTCTTCCAACTCTTTCTTTTTTATCTTTACTAGAGTTTAATACTGTAGAACCTGATTCTAATGTTCCTGAATAAACTCTAAAGAAACATAATTTACCAACAAATGGGTCTGTTGCAATTTTAAATGCTAATGCTGCAAATGGTTCTGAATCAGATGTTTTTGCTTCTGTTTCTTCTCCATCTAATGTTTCACCTTTAATATGGTCTATATCTAATGGTGATGGCATATAGTCAACTATTGCATCTAATAATTCTTGAACACCTCTATTTTTGTATGAAGAACCACATGTTACTGGTACTATTTTATTTGCTATTGTTCCAGCACGTAAACCTTTTTTGATTTCTTCTGCTGTTAATTCTTCACCTTCTAGGTATTTCATCATTAATTCTTCGTCTTGTTCTGCTACTGCTTCTATCATTTTATCATGATATTCATTAGCTAAATCTTTCATATCTTCTGGTATATCTGTTTCTTCTATTTCTTTTCCTAAATCATCTTTATGGATGAATGCTCTCATTTTTATTAAGTCTACTATACCTTTAAATTGGTCTTCTGCACCAATTGGTAATTGGATTGGAACTGCATTTGCTTTTAATCTATTTTTTAATTGATCTATACAAAGCATGAAGTTAGCTCCTGTTATATCCATTTTATTTACATATACCATTCTTGGTACATTATATTTGTCAGCTTGTCTCCAAACTGTTTCTGTTTGTGGTTGAACTCCACCTTTTGCTGCAAGTACTGTTACTGCACCGTCAAGAACTTTTAGAGATCTTTGAACTTCTACTGTAAAATCAACGTGTCCTGGTGTGTCTATAATATTAATTCTGTTATTATTCCAGAAACATGTTGTACATGCAGATGTAATTGTTATACCTCTTTCTTGTTCTTGTTCCATCCAGTCCATTGTTGCTGCACCTTCATGAACTTCACCTATTTTATGTGTTTTTCCCGTATAAAATAATATTCTCTCTGTTGTTGTTGTTTTACCAGCATCAATGTGAGCCATTATTCCTATATTTCTTGTTCTTTCTAGTGGGTATGCTCTTCCTGCCATTTATATTTTCCCCCTTTCAATTTTACCATTTGTAATGTGCAAATGCTTTGTTAGCTTCTGCCATTCTATGTGTATCTTCTTTCTTCTTAAATGCTCCACCATTTCCGTTTACTGCATCGATTAATTCACCTGCTAATTTTTCAGCCATTGTTTTTTCATGTCTGTTTCTAGCATAACTAACTATCCATCTTAAACCTAAAGTTTGTCTTCTTTCTGGTCTAATTTCTAGTGGCACTTGGTATGTTGCACCACCAACTCTTCTTGCTTTAACTTCAAGAACTGGCATTACATTTTCTAATGCTGCTTCAAAAACTTCTAAAGGATTTTTTCCTTCTTTTTCTTTTATGATATCAAATGCATCATATACTATTTTTTGAGCAACTGATTTTTTACCATCTAACATTATATTGTTTACTAATTTTGTAACAACTTTGCTGTTATATATTGGATCTGGTAATACATCTCTTTTTGCTATAAATCCTCTTCTTGGCACTATTCTTCCCTCCTATTCATCACATTTCATGTCTCTCATTTCACATTTTTAAATCTGTGACAATGAAAATATAACATAAATATGCATTTTTATATTTTTATTTCTGCACATTATGCAGAAAGGTACTCAAAAAAGCTTTTTTAGCTTTTCCGTATAGCACTTATCTATTCTAAATTTAAGTACCTTAATTTAGACAAAATAACAAGCACTATTTTTTGAACTAATAGCCTATTAGTTTATAAAATATTTATTTAATTTTATTTTTTAGGTCTTTTAGCTCCATATTTAGAACGAGCTTGCATTCTATCTTTAACACCAGCTGTATCTAATGTTCCTCTTATGATATGGTATCTAACACCTGGAAGGTCTTTTACCCTACCACCTCTTATTAATACAACACTGTGTTCTTGTAAGTTATGTCCTATACCTGGAATATAAGATGTAACTTCATAACCATTAGAAAGTCTAACTCTGGCAACTTTTCTTAAAGCTGAGTTTGGCTTTTTAGGTGTAACTGTTTTTACTACTGTACATACTCCTCTTTTTTGTGGAGCTCTATTGTTTGTTAATCTTTTATTTTTAGAGTTATATCCATGTTGAAGAGCTGGTGCAGTTGATTTTGTTACTCCTGTTTTTCTTCCTTTTCTAACTAATTGATTAATTGTTGGCACTTAAATTTCACCTCCTATTTTTTATTTTATTTTATTAGCAATGTTTTTGTTAATAAAACAAACCGCTACGGATTCACGCAATACACGTAATTTATCGTAACGGTTTATATTGTATCATTTTTAGCTTAATTAGTCAAGAAAAACTTGGAAAATTTCCAAGTTTTTCTTAATTATTTTACTTCTTCTCTTTGTTGTTCATGTATACTTTTTAATGCTTTCTCAGAAATATCTTTTGCTCTTTTTTCAGCTTTTATTTCTTCAGGAGTTTTTGTAACCCTATTTCCAAATTTGTCAAACTTCATACTTTGGTTTTGTCCTTGTTCTTTATTTTCTTTATTTATTATATCAAATATTTTATCTTGCGTTTTTTTATGCATGTCGTCATATTTTTCACTTCTCTTTTTAAATGTTTCACTCCTTTTGAGTAACCAATTGTTCCTATAATCAGAAATTTTATCTTTTAGTTTTCCATGTAAATGCATATTTGGTCTAATTTTATTATCCATTGAAAGATCCTTATTTTTCTCTTTGCTTGTTTTTGGTCTTAATATTATTTTTTTCTCTTTATTGCCATCAGCAATTCTTTTTGGTTCCTCCTTTGTTTCTAACTCATAAGATCTATTTTTTATTTTACTAATTATTCTTCTAAGTAATGTATCTTTAAAATTTTCAACTTCAAATCCTTGTTTTTCTGCTCCTCTAGCTATTTCTCTAAGGTGCATTTTATTTCTTAATCCTTTTACTTTCTTTAGATTTTCCATATCATATTTAACATCTATATAATCATTATTATATAGTCCACCTACAATCAATTTATCTAAACTATCACTATTTTTATTTGAGCCTATTTTTTCTCCTATAACATCAACTAGGAATGGATCAATATTCTTTCTATCTTGTTTGTTTAGTATTTCAAAGCCTTGCCTTTCATCAATATGACTTCTAATATTTTTTAATATAGGTTTATAATCACTTAAACTAAATTTATTTGAATTATAAGAAAATATAGTTGGTTCCTTTTTTCCTTCTTCATAAATTAGATACTCAAGAATTCCCTCTTTATTAATTTTAACATCAACATTTGTTATTTTATCTAATTCATTTGCTTCTTCATTATGTCTTCTTTCAAATTTTAAATCATTCATTCTGCTATATTTCCCATATATTTTTTCTTCTTCATCATCTTGTTTTATTGGATTTGATTTTACATTTTCATTTCTATTCTCACTAGTTTTTTCTTCTGCTTCATTTACTTTTACTTCATTTTGCTTTGTTTCTTCTGGTTGTTTTGCTTTTATTTCATTTTGTTTTAGTTTTTCTTGCTTAACTTCTTTTTCTTTCTCTTCAGCCTCTTTTTCTTCTTGCATTTTAGCTTCATATGGTTTAAAAAATTCAGCTAACCCTTCGATTAAGAAATTTGTTGTATATGGCTGTTTTAATACCTTTTCTACATTAGATAATTCTTCAAATTCTTTTTCAAATTCAGGATTTTCGACATTAGCTATTTCATCATTAATTTGTTTCAGTTTTTCTTCTCTTTGCTGAAGCATAGGTTTCATTATATCCAATGCAACAGCACTTTTGTTTTCCATGTCCTTTTTTAATATTTCAATTTTTCTTGATATATCTTCTTTTTTTTCATTAATTAGTCCTGTTTTATAGTCTTCATAATTTTTTTTCATTTTTTCTCTTCTATCTTCAACTTGCTTTAATATTTCTTCTTTATTTTTATTAAATTTCTCTTTTAATTCAACCTTTTTTACTTCTACAAGTTTTTTTCCATCTTGTAATTCTTTATTTAATTTTTCAAGTTCAGTCATTTGGCTATTACGTCTATCCATGTAAACTGGATTATTAGGATTTTCTTTTTGAAATTCTTTATCAAAACTTTCTTTTTCAACATTGTAATCTTCTTCTTGTTTATTTATTTTTTCTTCATTTTCTTTTATATCTTTTTGTATTTCATAACTACTGTCTAAAGTTTCTTTAATTTTATCTAATATTTTTTTATCCATAATTTTCCCCTTTCAAAATACAATATATTTTTGTATTTTATTACACTAGTATTTTTATTATAACATTTTTCACAATTTATTTCAATAAAATTATGTAAATTATTAGAAATTTAATACAATTGTAATATTTTGGTAATAATTGTAAAAAGGAGCTTAAAATTCTTTTAAGCTCCTTTTTGCTAAATTCATATATCTTTCTTTTTTGTCTCTAATCCTTTTTCCTTCTAATTCTGGCAATATTCCAAAATTTGCATTCATTGGTTGAAACTTTTCATTTGGAGATGAAATATATTTTGCAAGTGCTCCTATAATTGTATTTTCACTAAAAGTTATTTTTTGTTTTTGGCCATTGTATTTTGAAATTGCATTTAATGCAGCCACCATACCAGAACTTATTGATTCTACATAGCCCTCAACTCCTGTGATTTGTCCTGCAAAATATATATTTGTATTAGATTTCAAATTATATGTTTCATCAAGCAAGTTTGGAGAATTAATAAATGTATTTCTATGCATAACTCCATATTTTATAAACTCTGCATTTTCAAGACCTGGTATCATGCTAAAAACTCTTTTTTGTTCCATAAAGTTTAAATTTGTTTGAAAACCAACCAAATTATACATACTTGCTATTTTATCATCTTGTCTTAATTGAACAACAGCATATGGTCTTCTTGCAGTTCTTGGATCATCAAATCCAACTGGCTTTAATGGTCCAAACCTTAATGTATCAATCCCTCTTTTTGCCATAATTTCAATTGGCATACATCCTTCAAAAATTTCTTTTTTCTCAAAATCATGTAAAGTTACAATTTTAGCATTTATTAATTCATTCCAAAAGTTTTCATATTCTTCTTTATTCATTGGAAGATTTATATAGCTTTTTTCTTCACATTCCAGCCTTTTTTTCCACTCTTCTACCGTTTCTTCTTTTTTCTTTTCTTGACTATATCTGTCACCATAAAAAGCAATACTAAAATCTATACTTTCTTTGGTCACAATTGGTGCTGCTGCATCATAAAAATACAATTTGTCTTGTCCTGTTAGCTCTTGTATTTGTTTTGCTAATGTATCTGATGTTAATGGTCCTGTTGCAATAATTGTAATTCCTTCTTGCGCAATTTGATTTAAAGTGTTATTTACTCCCGCTTCTTCATGAATAATTTCAATTAAAGGATTGCTTTCAAGTTCTTTGGTTACTTGTTTTGAGAACTCCTCTCTATCAACTGCTAATGCTTGACCAGCAGGCACTTTGGTTTTATCTGCAATTTTTATCAACAAAGAATCCAATTTTCTTAATTCTTCTTTTAATAAGCCACATGCATTTGTTAATAAATTAGATTTAAATGAATTGCTGCATACAATTTCTGCTAAATTTTTATTGCTGTGAGCCTCAGAAAATTTTTTAGGCTTCATTTCATATAATTTTACATTTATTCCTGCTTTTGCAATTTGGTATGCAGCCTCGCTTCCTGCAAGTCCCCCGCCAATTATTGTAATATAATTTTTCATTGCTTTCTCCCTTTTAATCATAAACTAATAGTGTTCTATTTTCTTTCAACCACTAAGTAATCAGCAATTATTGCCATTCAAACCCGGAACTGTTGGCAATTTTTACTCAAAAAGACTTAATATGTCTTCTTTTGATAGCTTGTTTATAAATGTAGTCTTGGTATCTAACACATTGTCTATTAGTTTTTCTTTCTTTTTTTGTAGTTTATATATTTTTTCTTCTATTGAGTTTTTTGTTATTAGTTTATATACTTGTACATTATTTTTTTGGCCTATTCTGTATGCTCTGTCTGTTGCTTGATTTTCTGTAGATACATTCCACCATGGGTCATAGTGTATTACCATGTCTGCTCCTGTTAGGTTTAGTCCTGTTCCTCCTGCTTTTAGTGATATTAAAAACACTTTTATTTCATTATTGTTGTTAAATTCGTCAACCAAATCTACTCTTTCTTCTACTTTTGTTGCTCCTGTTAGTTTAAAGTATTTTATATTTTCGTCTTTTAGTCTTTTTTCTATTATTTCTAGCATTGATGTGTATGATGAAAATAATAATATTTTATGTCCTGATTTTATTGCTTCTTTTGTTATTTCCATGCATTGCTCTAATTTACTACTTTCCCCTTTATAGTCTTTTATAAATAAGTTTGGATGGCAACATATTTGCCTTAATCTTGTAAGTGCTGCTAATACTTTCATTTGGTTTTTCCCTGAGTCTGTTTGGCCTATTAATTTTGCAACTTCTTCTTTTATATTTGATAAATATGATAAATATATTTCTTCTTGTTCTTCTTGCATTTCATTTTCTAATATTGTTATTTCTTTTTCTGGAAGTTCTGTTAAAACTTCTTGTTTTGTTCTTCTAAGTACAAATGGTTCTATTAACATTTTTAGTTTTTGCATAGAACTTTCATCTTCTTCTTTTACAATTGGAATCTCATACATTGTTTTGAATTTTTTATATGTATATAAATACCCTGGCATTATAAAGTCAAATATTGACCATAATTCTGCAAGTGAATTTTCTATTGGTGTTCCTGTTAACGCATATCTTGTTTGTGCTTTTAAATCTTTTATTGCTTTTGCATTTTGAGTTGTACTATTTTTTAAGTATTGTGCTTCATCTGCTATTATGTATTTAAATTTATAATCTTTTTGTTTATAGTTTTCTATATCTCTTTTTAATAGGTCATATGATGTTATTACTAAATCATAATCTTGCAAAGTTTCTATTAATTTTTTTCTTTCTGATAATGTCCCTCTAATTACAAGTGTTTTTAATGTTGGTGCAAATTTTTCTGTCTCATTTTTCCAGTTTAGTGTTAATGAACTTGGTGCTATTACAAGGCTTGTTTGTTTTTCTTTATTGTTTTGTATATAGTCTAAAATTATTGATAATACTTGTACTGTTTTTCCCAGTCCCATATCATCTGCAAGTATTCCTCCAAACTTATATTCATCTAGTGTCTTTAACCATTTAAAACCTGTTTTTTGGTAATATCTTAAATTTGCATTTATTTTTGGTAACCTAATTTCTTCTAGTTGTTCTTTATTTAAGCTATTTACTATTGTTTTATAAGTTTCATTTTTAGTAATTGCAGTTGATTTAAGTTTTCCTAAAATAGTATTTAAATATAATGTTCTACTTACAGGAAGCTTTATTTCGCCTTTTTCTAATTCTTTATAATTTACATCTGTACCTGTTATTAATTTATCCAAAAAGCTTATTTCCTGATTATCTTGTAAATTTAAAAAACTCCCATCTTTTAACCTGTAATATTTCTTTTTTAGATGATATCTTTCCATTATTTCTTTTATACTATTTAAATCCAAATTTAGCTCATTTAGGTTTATTGATAATAAATCATTTTCTACTTTTATTCCTATATTTCCTATTTTGGGTTGTTTTATTTGTTTGGATTTAAAATTTTCTGTAACAAGTACTTCAAATTTTTTCATATATAAGCTTATATCATTGGACATGAATTCATAAATTTTATCATTATTTGGTAATATAAATCTTAAATTTTTTACATCAAACATAAAACCTGTTTTTCTAAAGATATTTAAGGCTTTTGTTTCTTCAATTATATTTCTTGGAAATTCTATTTTTGTTTTTTCATCTAATGGATTAAATTCATCTTTTCCATACTTAAATTTTACATCTGCTATTATGTTTTGAGCATTGTCAAAATCTAAAAACACTTTTACTTCCAAGTGTTTTGGTTTATATTGTTCTAGTTCATATTCTGGTATATTTAAAATTTTTATTGAATTTTCCATTTTAGGCATTATTATAGAGAAAAATTGTGTTAACTGTTTTGTTCCTAGCTCTACTTCTGTTATATAATTTTGTCTAAATGTTTCTAACATTTTTATTGTTGTTTTTTCATAATTTTTATTACATCTATATAATTTATTTTTTTCTAATATGTATTTATATTTTTTTCCCCTTATTAGTACTACTTTGTATATATCAATATTAGGAATAATTATGTAGTCCTCATTTTTAGTTTTCTTTAATAAGAATTCCAGCTTTGGGTTTTCCTCTATAAATTTTACTTTTTCTTCTTTTCCATCTTTTTGAAATTTTACTTCTTGGTCCTTTAGTATATCAAATATTTCATCTATCCCATTATTTCCTATAATTATAAAATTTTCATTTAAGGCTTTTCCAAAGTATTTATAATTACTGTTTGAATTTGAATTTGCATATTTCATTATTTCTGCATATTTTAACATAAACTCCAATAATGGTTTGCTTTCTTTAGTAAACATTTCTTTATCATGAATAAATTGTAAACCTTCTTTATATTTAAAGTTTTCCTTATTCATCATTTTTGTATAAAATTCTGCTAAATTTTTTATTTTATACATTTTATTTTTTCCTATTTGAAATTCTATCTTCATATTTCCTGTAAATTTATCATATATGATTTTTGGTTCTAATTTTATTGTTCCTTTACTTTTTATATCAATTTCTTCTTCACTTATATTTTCTATTTCTTCATTATAAAAGGTGTTGACTATTTTGCTAAAGTTTTTATATTCTTTATTATTTACTTGCATTTTTATTTCCCCTTTTCTTGGCTCGATATTATACTACATTTTTTTATATTTGGCAAGTTTAGCTAAAAAACAAAAAGGGAAAATATGATTGCACATATTTTCTCTTTTTTAGTTTATCTTTTATTTATAATCTCAGGAGAATCTTGATAATATTTTGCAATTAACTCGTCTAGTTCAACGCTTAGTTTGTAAATAATACTATAATCTTCACCAGATATTATACTTTCATTTAGTTTATCTCTTAATTTACAAATTTCATCATTTAACATATGCATCTCTCCTTTTTTTATTTTTTCTCTTAAGTACATTTATAAATTAACACATTTTTACATCAAAGTCAATGAAATTTGTAGTATTCATGCGGTTTTCGTACGTGTTAAATCTATTTTTTTCGACATCAAATGACACAAAAAAACAGCATAAATTTTTTTATTTTATTTATACTGTTTTTTTGATATTTTATTTTCTACTTTCTTACGACTGAAAGCACCATATTTTCTGTTTTAAATAAATCATTTAAAATTTGTGTCGTATATTCTAGATTTACTGTATCTATTTCTTCTAAATAGTCAAAGCTATTTATTCCTTTAAAATAATCTGCCAAAAACATTCTAGATATATCTGTTACATCATTATATTCTTTAACATATGTTCCATATATCTTCTTTTTTATTCTTTCAAAATCATCTTTGTTTATTCCATTTTGTTTAAATTTATTTATTTGTTCTTTAAAACTGTCATATACTTTTTGTGGTGTGTTAGATTGACCTGTAAGAAGAACATGTGCATATGTTGTAGAAAATTCGTAGTCTAAGCTTGGAGTAGAATATATTGTTCCATCATCATATAATTTTTTATATAACTCAGAGCTTTTGCCAAATAGTAAATTTAATATTATTTCTACGGCAATATGTTTTTTTACTTTGTCTTTGCACTTTATTTGGTTATCCTTTATTCCTATGCAATATAAACTTTGACTTACTTGCATTGTTTGCTCTATTTTTTCTTTTACTATACTACTTGGCTCTTCTTCATATATTCTTTTTATTTCTCCATTAGATTTATTTGGAATTAGTCTTTTCTTTATTTCTTCTAATATTTTATCTGGTTCAAAATCTCCACTTACAACTAACGCCATATTTGATGGATTATAAAATGTATTATAACATTTATATAAAATTTCTTTGTCTATATGGCTTATTGTTTCTATAGTTCCTGTTATATCAATTTTTATTGGATTATTATGATACATTGCCTCCATAGCATTTAAATAAACTCTCCACTCTGGATAGTCATCATACATCATAATTTCTTGTCCTATTATTCCTTTTTCTTTTTCCACATTTTCATCTGTAAAATATGGGTGTTGAACATAGTCCATAAATTCATCTAGTGCTTCGTAAAAATTATCTGTACATTCAAATAAATATGCTGTATGGTCATTTGTTGTATATGCATTTGCATTTACTCCTAATGCTGTTAGTATGTCTAAACTATTTGTTCCATTTTCTTGTTCAAACAATTTGTGTTCTAAAAAGTGTGCTACACCTTTTGGCACTTCTATAGTTTCTGTCTCTCCTGGAACTATAAACTTGCTATCATTTGACCCATAATTTGTTCCCCAAATAATATATTTTTTTTCTATTCCTTTTTTAGGAATAATCATTACTGTTAAGCCGTTTTCTAACTTGTCAATATATAACTTTTCTTTAACTTTTAAATTTTCAATTACTTGCATTTTTATCTCCTTCTAATCTCTTAAAAAATAAATTGTATTAATAGATACTTTTTTAGCAATATTTATAATATCTTCCTTACTTACATTTTCAATTTTTTTAGTATATTCCTCTAAAGATACTATAGTTCCTGTTAACTCTTGTCCAAAATAGTAAGTAATTTGTGTATCTTGCTCATCATCAATAGTTTTTATGCTTGCAATTATTCCTTTTTTTGCATTTTCTATTTCCTCTTGAGTAAAATCTCCTTTTTCCATATCTTCAATTTGTTTTTTTACAAGAGTTAATGTTTTTTCGTAATTTCCAATTTCAATTCCACACTTTATAAATATATTGCTTTTATATCTCATATAACTAGAACTTGCAACATATGCTAAATGTGCTTTTTCTCTTACATTTTGGAACATCTTAGAATTAGCAGATCCACCTAAAATACTGTTGTAAATTAATGTGTCATATTTTAAGTCTTCATTATCTATATTAACATCAAGCCCTACAATTAATTTTCCTTGTGTTACATCCATACTCTCTGTAACTACATTTTCCTTTTTTTCCTCTTTAGGACAAATATTTAATTTAGTATAACTTGCTTCTCTTTCGTTTAAATTGTTAATACATGTATTTTCTTTTACTAATTGTTCAACATTGTTATCTAACATTCCAGACACAAATATGTCTATTTTACATGTATTTATTAGTTCTTTATAATAATTGTATAAATCTTTTGCATTTATTTTTTCTAGGTCTTCTATATACCCAAATTTATAAAGTCCAAAATCTTCATTTTTATACATTTCTTCTATACATCTATCTAATGCATATTGAGCCTTATTATCTATTTTTCCTTCTATTATTTGTTTTATATTATTTTTTTCTTGTTCTACATATTCTTCCTTAAATCCATCATTTTCAATATATGGATTAAATACTATGTCTAATATTTTTTCTAGAGATTCTTTTAATAAGTTTTCACTATTACTTGGTAAGAAATTATCATTAATTGTTTCTATATAAAATTTTAAAACTTGATTGTCTCCTGTTTTATCTAGTCCACAGTCAAAACTTGCACCATACATTTGCTCTAGTGTTTTGCTTATTTGCTCAGAAGTTGGCATATTTTTTGTACCTCTTCTTAATATTGATGATATTAAAGCATTTTTCGTAACGTTTTGTCTATTTAATTTTGTCGTTAAAAACACGGCAAGTAAGTTTGTTTTGAATTTTTCAGTATTTATTTTATGAAGCTTAATTCCTTGTTTTATGTCTATTTTTTCATAACTCATTTTATTTCCTCCTTTTTTCCTACATAGTATATTACATTTTACCATAATTATGCAAGATGTTTTTAGACATTTAGACATTGGGACGGGGTTTTTGTCTTAAGGTTTTCGTGGCTTCTCTAGTTTAAATAAAATAATATATAAAAAGTAGATTATATTAAAATAAAATTTTATCGTTCAAATAATTATCAAAGAAATTTTAAATTAATTTTATGGCACCCTTCCATCAGGAGATGAACTC
>QWCN01006200.1_pt1 | contig 14463 bp, 16 predicted proteins | sample 1972711 | NCBI WGS metagenome assembly QWCN01 (sample SAMN09866707, study PRJNA288562) | Human gut metagenome isolate term1_stool, whole genome shotgun sequencing... | isolation source: gut | host: Homo sapiens | place: USA: California | reverse complement strand
GAAGCGTGTCCAGAATCTGTTATGAATCTTGCTGTGGGAGGACAGACAAATGAATAAAGAAAAAGCGATTAAATTTTATAACAAATATGGAATAGCAGTAATCTTACTGGGATTACTTATCATCTGCTCTATCATGTCTCCGGTATTTTTATCCCAGGCAAATATCGTAAATCTGTTATCGCAGATAGCGGTAGTGACAGTGATCACCTGTGGAATCACGCAGCTAATCATTGCTGGACAGACAGATCTGTCAGGTGGTGCAATTGTAGCATTGACGGGATGTATCTGTGTAGGTACTTATAAAAATCTGTCTGAGGGCGGAATGAACGGCTGGTTAGCTGGTATAGTAGCGGTTCTGGCAGCGGTATTAGTTGGAATGATCGTGAACTTTCTGTCCGGAGTCATTATTACAGAGTTTCATGCACCGGCATTTATTGTAACACTGGCAATGATGCAGGCAGGAAGAGGTGTCTGCTATATCTATACAGGCGGAACACCGATTTATAACATTGGAAGCATTTCAAAACTTGGTCAGGGAAGAATTCAGGGAATTTTACCATATTCCGTCATCATCATGGTTCTGTGTATTATCGCAACATGGGTGATCCTGAACAGAACCAGACTTGGAAGATACATCTATGCAGTAGGTGGAAATCCGGAAGCAGCGAAAGCATCCGGAATCAGTGCAAAAAAGACCATCATTGAAGCTTATCTGATTCATGGTGCATTTGTTGGTCTTGCAGGTGCGCTCTTTATGACAAGATTAAATTCCGGTCAGCCTGCAGAGGCTGTTGGTCTGGAGTTTGATGCAATTACAGCAGCTGTTATCGGCGGTGCAAGTTTATCCGGTGGTGTGGGAACCATTTATGGAAGTATTATTGGATCCATGATCATCGGTGTGATAACCAATATCCTGACTCTGAAATCCGTACAGTCTTATTACCAGATGATCATCACAGGTCTGATTATTGTAATATCCGTTATTCTTGATATAGTGACAAAGGGGAAGAAAGACTGATAAATCGAAAAACACAAGATAAATCCCCGGAAGGGATAAAATAAAAGGAGGATACTTTAATGAAAAGAAAGGTAATGGCAACATTAATAGCAGCAGGAATGGCAGTAGCAGTGACCGCGTGTGGAGGTTCTGGTACAACAAGTACAGCAGATACTTCTGCAGATGCAGCACAGGAAGAGGATGCAGCAGATGCTGCTGCGGATGTGGCAGCGGATGCAAAGAACGCGAATGGTGAGTACAAAGTGGCTTTTTTGTGCAAGAGCTATACTGATACGTTCTGTTTGGGTGTAAAAGACGAATTTGAAAAAGCTGCTGCTGATTATGCAGATCTGTTTGTTGTTGATTATTTCGATTCTGAAAATACAGCAGCAACACAGAACGATCAGATTGAGACCTGTACAGCAGCAGGATATGATGCAATTGTATTCCAGCAGGTAGATGCAGAAGCTCCGGTAGAAGTAGTCAAAGCAGCATTGGATAAAGGTATCTATGTAGTTGTTACCACCGGTCATATCGAAGATGGCGGTGCAAGCTGGTATGTAGATGCAGATCCGTATCAGCAGGGACAGGTTGTTGCAGATTATGCGGTAGCACAGGGATATTGCGATGATGCAAAAGTAGCGATCCTTTCCGGTCCGACTGGAAACTTCCATTCTGAGAACAGAGTTCAGGCATTTAAGGATGCCATCGATGCAAAAGATGATGCGACTCTGGTTGCAACTGAGGTTGCTGACTGGTCCAAAGATACCGCTATGACAGTAACTCAGAACTGGCTGGTTGCTTATCCGGATCTGAAAGTGATCCTGGCAGCAAACGATGATATGGGACTTGGCGCTGTAGAGGCAATTGAGATGGCAGGTCTGTCAGATCAGGTAAAAGTATTTGCGATCGATGGAACAGAAGGCGGACTTCAGGCAGTAAAAGACGGCCGTCTTGGAGCAACTGTTATGCAGAATACCAAGGGTTATGCTGTTGAAGCACTGAAGATCACATCAGAACTTCTGAAAGGTGAGACCGCAGAAAGCCTGAATATTGACAGTACTCTGATTAACGCAGACAACGTAGATGAATACCTGAAATAATTACGGAATAGAAGAGAACATGGATTATACAAAGTTTATTGACACTTATACAAAAGAAGAAATTCAGCTGTTAAAAGACCTTGATGTGGATGCAGTCAACAAAATGTTGAATGCCATGGAAAAAGCATGGGATGAGGAAGCAACTATTTATGTATTCGGAAATGGCGGAAGTGCAAGTACAGCATCTCATATGGCAAATGACTTTAATAAAGGAATTTCTGAGTACACAGATAAAAAATTCCGAATCACCTGCCTGAATGATAATACAGCTACAGTTCTTGCTATCGCTAATGATATTGGTTATGAAGACATCTTTGAGTTTCAGCTGAAAAATAAAGTAAAACCAGGCGATCTTGTGATCGGAATCAGCGGAAGCGGAAACAGCCAGAATGTAATACGTGCACTGAAATACGCAAAAGAGCAGGGTGCAACGACTGCAGGCTGGGTTGGCTTTGATGGTGGAGAAGTAAGTAAGATAACAGACATTACATTCCACGTACCGGTCAATAATATGCAGCTTGTGGAGGATCTGCATCTGATTCTGAATCATCTGATGATGTATGTCATCATGCAGGAAAAAAATATAAAGGCTCATTAAAAAAATATCGCAGTTTTTCAATAGAAAGACTGCGATATTCTATCAGGAGGACAAGAGATGCCGTTACTTACGATGAAACAGCTTATGAAGGATTCCAGAAGACTTGCGACAACTGATTCTGATCCGAAGGAAAGATATGCAGTTGGTGCATTTAACTTCAGTACCCTTCCGGAAATGGTTGGTATTGTAGAAGGAGCCCGAATGAAGCATGCTCCGGTCATACTGATGGCTTCGCTGGGAGCAGTTAAATATATTGGTTCTCTGGAACTGATTGCAGAGTGTGCAAAAGGACTTGCAAAAACATATCCGGAAGTTCCGTTTTGTGTACATCTGGATCATGCGGTCGATCTGGATCAGATCAAAAGAGCAATTGCAGCAGGATTTACCAATGTAATGATCGATGCATCAAAAGAGCCGTATGAAGTTAACATTCAGAAGTCAAAAGAGATAGCTGAATTTGCCCACAGATACAGTCCCTATGGAGCAGATGGCTGCTCTGTGGAGGCAGAGCTTGGAATGCTTGCCGGAAGAGAAGAACATGTACAGGTGTCTGAAGAAGTGCACTGGCGGTTGCCATCGGAACAGCACATGGATTCTATAAAGCGGCACCGAAGATCCGGTTTGATCTTCTGGATGAGATCAGAAAATGTACGGACATTCCATTGGTACTGCATGGAGGCACAGGCGTTCCGGATGAGGATTTCCGTAAATGTGTTGCGATGGGAATGAGCAAGATCAATGTAGGAACAGGACTGAAAAAAGTGTATACAGATGCGGTACGGCAGGCTATCTGTGATCTTCCGGATACAGAGTATGATCCGCGAAAAATAGTGGGTCCTGGCCGGCATGCGATTATGGAAGAAATCGCCGGAAAATGTGATCTGTTTAACTGTACAGGAACAGCAGAAAAAATTCTTCAGAGTATATATGGATAAAAAAACACTTATTATTTTTACAGGTGGGCCAGGCACCGGAAAAAGTAAAACAGCTGAAAAATTCATGGATTTCCTTGCGGATGATCAGATCGTGAAAATATCCTACGATGAAATAAAAGAAAAGAACTGGGACAGATTCGGATTTGATGATCAAGGAGAAAAGGAGAGGTTAGATCACTGGAGTCTTGAGGAGTTTTATCTTACATTAGGAAAAAGAATGTGGGAAGAAAAAACGATCGTAGTGGAATACCCATTTTGCCAGAAACATAAATCAGGATTTTCAGAGTTACTTACAAAATACGGATATTGTGCAGTCACAGTTTGTCTGTATACAGATTATCGGACGGAATATGAGAGAAGTATATTGCGTGGCAGCAATACTTCCAGACATCCGGGGCATCTTCTGTCGACCTATCATAAAGAGACTTTCCATGAAGAAATTCTTTCAAAGATGGAACAGCCGTCGTATGAAGAATTTGTCTCCAGAATCGCTGCGAAAGATTATAACATTGCGCTGGGAGAGTCCATTCTGTTGGATGTGACAGATTTCTCCAGGATTGATTATGAATCTGTCTTTACAAGAATATCCGGATTATGATGATTAAAAAAGGAACGCTTAAAAGCGTTCCTTTTTTTTTCCAGTCCCAGCATTCTGCATAATTCTCAAATTCAAACACATATAAGAACAGTGTGCTTATATTTATTTTAACATAAGAATCTGTAAATGTTCAGATTAGAGTTTGGTTACGTTAGTAGCCTGCGGTCCTTTTGCTCCGTTAACTACTTCGAATTCAACAGCCTGGCCTTCTTCGAGGGATTTGAATCCATCCATGTTCAGACCTGAGTAATGAACGAATACATCATTTCCCTGCTCGTCAGAGATAAATCCGTATCCTTTCTGATTGTTGAACCACTTTACTGTACCTTTGTTCATCATGGTACCTCCTTAAAATAAATCGTGCCAAACGGCACATGATTAGACTACCACAGTTTACGGGGGGTGTCAAATAAAAATTAGGTGGACATGAAACCCTTTTTTTACACATAGAATGATGAAAAAAGGATGAGAATACAGCAGTTTTGAGGAAGATTATCATCACAAATTTATTGATCCTGGCGGTGTTTGGAAGCACTTGTTTCTGGTCTGTGAAGAAGGATAGACTAACTGCTTCGGTGGATAAGATTCTGACGGAGCAGGCTTCTGAAGACGAAGAGATTCTGGTACTGACTGCCAATGATCTGACAAAGGAGAAAGATCAGGAGAAAAGGGAAGGTTATATAAAGTGGGCAGAGTTTACGGTCTCAAAATTTGCTCTGACAGAGAGCTATGAGTATGATCGGGATACATATGGAACAGATCGGCATATCAGCTGGATCGATCTGCTGGCATGGACGGCGGCACACACAGGTGGAAAGTTTGGAGATGACCGGACGGTCTGCAAATGTATGGAAGAACTGGAGACGGAAGTGGAAGCCGGGAAGAAACTGGAAAAATTGACGGAGGATCTTGACTATTTTCCATATTACAGGGAAGTTTATGAGACGGTACTGGGAGGAATGGTAGGTGAATATGAGATTGAGGAGCCGGATGCACAGGGGAGAAAAGTTTCACGGAAGCGCTATGGACTGAAAGCATTTCATCCCATTGCAAAAGGATTTCCCTATACGGATTATGATGACTTTGGTGCATCACGCAGCTATGGTTATCGGCGGGCACATCTGGGACACGATATGATGGGGCAGGTGGGAACACCGGTAGTCTGTGTGGAATCCGGGTATGTGGAGGCGCTTGGATGGAATCAGTATGGAGGCTGGCGCATTGGGATCCGCAGTTTTGATAAGAAACGGTATTATTACTATGCCCATCTGCGGCAAGGATTTCCCTATCAGCCGGAATTGAAGGAAGGGTCGGTAGTGCTGGCTGGGGATGTGATCGGTTACATGGGACATACCGGTTACAGCACCAAAGAAGATGTCAACAACATTGACCAGACACATCTTCATATTGGCATGCAGCTCATCTTTGATGAATCTCAGAAAGATAGTGACAATGAGATCTGGATCGACTGCTATCAGATTGTTGGATTTCTTTATCGAAATCAGTCCGAGACATCCAGAAATGACGAGACAAAGGAGTGGAGACGGATCTATGAGATGAAAGATCCGGCGGCAGAAAAATATGAGCGGACACTGGATTTTTCCATGTATCCGTAAAAAACATGTTGGGATGTCATACATGGAAAAATGACAGGAAACATGGTAAAATGAACGACAGAGAAGGAGATGAACCGCATGTTTGGAGAATGTCATGCCCATGTGATCATGGACGGAATGAATTACAAAGCGGCAGTAGCACTGCATAAGAATGGAGTATGTCAGGAGGCAGTGAGAACCCATCTGGAGGCATATCAGAAAGCCGGGATCACATTTGTAAGAGATGGCGGAGATGCCTGGGGCGCATCACGATACGCAAGATCTGTGGCGGAAGAGTACGGTATTGATTATCGGACACCGGTATTTGCCATTCATCTGAAAGGGCATTATGGTGGAATCGTAGGACATCCGTTTGTAGATCGGACGGAATATAAGCAATTAGTAAAACAGGCTAAAGAAGAAGGCGCAGATTTTATCAAAATCATGGTCAGCGGGATTCTGGATTTTGCTCATGCAGGAAAGTTGACAGAACCGGGACTTGACTGGGAATGGATCCGATTCATGATTGATACGGCTCATGAAGCCGGAATGGCAGTGATGGCGCACTGCAACGGTGACCGGACCTGTTATGAAACATTGGAAGCGGGTGTGGACAGTCTGGAACATGGGTTTTTCATGGAAGATGAGACGCTGTCGCTTCTGGCAGAGCGCGGTACGGCCTGGTTTCCAACCTTTGCACCAGTAGGAAATCTGCTGGGCTGTGGTCGGTTCCCGGATGAAGAGATCCAGAAAAATCTGGATATGCAGATGAAAAATGTAAAAAAGGCGGCGCAGATAGGGGCGCATATCGGACTGGGCAGTGATGCGGGAGCATATCTTGTCCCGCATGGCACTGGAACCAGGGATGAATACCAATATCTGCGGTCTGCAGGTGTGGTGGATGATGTACTTGAGAAGACCGAGATGCAGGTGAGAGATTTATTTTCATTGTGAAAATGTAGGAGAAATCAGAGTTGACGGTTTTATCTGGCATTTGTTATCATAGAAGAAATGAAAGCGAGGTGTGTGAATATGGGATTCTATTTGAATAGTACATCGGCATTTTCTTTATATAAAAGTGAGATAAAGAAACCGTATTTTGTGGATAAAACTATGCTTTTGAAGGAATTGTTTCCTATGGTGGCTGCAGGAAATTCACACATCTGTATTACAAGACCTCGTCGATTTGGAAAAACGATGGCGGCAAATATGATAGGAGCATTTTTCGGAAAAGGCAATGAAGCAGGAAATATTTTTGACTCATTGAATATTTCAGAAGTTTCCGGTTATGCAGAAAACTTAAATCATTATAATATGATTTATATAGATTTCAGCAAAAACAATGAGGACAGCGATAGCTATCAGGAATATATTGATACGATCAAAGAACTGCTCAGAGAAGATCTGCATCAGGCATATTCCCAGATTGTATTCAGGGAAAAAGGCTCTGTTACAGAAGATTTTACCAGAATTTTTAATCAGACAGGGGATCGTTTTATTTTTGTGCTGGATGAGTGGGATTGTATTTTTCATAAGAAATATATTACGGATACGGATAAGCACCGTTATATTTCTTTTTTAAATACACTGCTTAAGGATCAACCTTATGTACAGTTCACCTATATGACAGGTATTCTTCCAATTGCGAAGTATTCCAGCGGATCTGAACTGAATATGTTCGCGGAATTTACTATGGTCAATCAATCTATGTTCAGCCAGTATTTTGGCTTTACGGACGAGGAAGTTGACAGGATTTTTGATAAATATCTCGAGAATTGCAAACAGCAGAAATTATTGCCATGTGTTACCAGAGATGGCTTAAGGCAGTGGTACAATGGTTATCAGACGAAATCTGGGGTACGAGTGTACAATCCAAGGTCTGTTGTATTTGCATTACAGTTTAATAATCTTGGAAATTACTGGACCAGTGCAGGCCCTTATGATGAAATTTTCTATTATATTAAGCATAATGTGGCGGATGTGAGAGATGACCTTGCATTGATGGCAGCTGGAGAAGCTGTACCAGCAAAAGTGCAGGAGTATGCATCTACTTCCATGAATCTGGCTACCAGGGATGAAATTTTTTCTGCCATGGTTGTGTATGGGTTTTTGAGTTATGGAGATGGAAAAGTCAGCATACCAAACCGGGAGTTGATGGAAAAATTTGATGAAATGCTGCTAAAGGAGCCATCTTTAGGGGATGTATATCGACTTGCGAAAGAATCAGATAGGATGCTTGCAGCAACATTGGCTGGAGATACCAAAACGATGGAAGAAATCCTTGGATATGTTCATGATACAGAAGTTCCTATTTTATCTTACAATCATGAGACTGAGCTATCAGCAATCGTAAATTTGGTTTATTTGTCGGCAAGGGATCAATATCGTATTGAACGGGAAGAAAAAGCAGGAATTGGATATGTGGATTTTATTTTTTATCCAGAGGATAAGAAAGCAGATTGCATGATTTTGGAATTAAAAGTAGATCATACACCAGAAGAAGCAATTCAACAAATTAAAGAAAAAAGATATGCTTTAAAATTCAAGGGAAAGATTGGAGATGCTGATCCATATACGGGTCGAATTCTTGCAGTTGGAATTGGTTATGATAAAAAAAAGAAGAATCATCAATGTAAAATAGAAGTTTTATAGTATTTTACACTGATGATTCATGTATTGAGTTTTATTCAAATATGCTTTTTAATTCAGAAAAATTTTTGATCACATAATCTGCGTGATCGACTTCACCGAATCCGTAAGAGGCGTGACAGAATGGAACGCCAGCTTCTTCGGATGCCACGCGGTCTCCGTCGATATCGCCCACATAGACCGGATGTTCCAGATGATTTCTGTCTGCGACCAGGCGGATATTATATCCCTTGGGATGTCCGGTATTTCCTGCACACTCAAAGTCTGTGATGAAGGAACCAAGATCGGTCTTTTTAAGAAACAGCTCAATATATCCGCTCTGGCAGTTGCTTACGATAAACAGAGGCACTTTTGCGGAAAGGGAACGGATGGTGTCAGCTACACCGGGATAGAGAATGTCATCGTTGCATTCGTAGAGCAGTTCATGTTCCCGGTCGCAACAGGCATTGATAAGGGTGTAACGATCTTCTTTTTCTAAAAAGGGGAAGATCATATCTGCGATCACCTCCAATGTGCGGCCGAAGAGACCGGTCAGCTGTTTGGGGGTCAGACGGACTGGCACATCTTTTCTTTGGGCAATGACTTCATTCCAGGCTTTTGCCACGATCGGTGTGGAATCCCACAGGGTTCCGTCTATATCTAAAATAATTCCATCAGTTTTCATAATGTTCTCCTTTACATTCTAATAGTAATTATCGAGTTTGAATGATGCATTACGGATTGCTACGTGCTACGCACTCTCGCAATCCTGCCCGTCATTCGGATATCGTGTGGCATACGCCCCACTGTTATCCTCATGTCGGAGCGGGTCGCTAAGCCATAAAACCACTTATGCGCAAGCGCAGCGTGGTTTCCGGCTTTCGACCCTTGCATCATTCTAATAAAAACATTGAGAGAAATCAAGCATTTGTGCTATACTAACTCCATGATTTACGAGAGAATAGAAGAAGCAATATTTAAATCAAGACCGAATCGGTTCATAGCACAGGTGGAAACTTCCCGGGGGATTGAGATCTGTCATGTAAAAAATACGGGGCGCTGCCGGGAACTTCTGGTACCCGAGGCAAGGATCTGGGTGCAGCGAAATGAAAACCCGAATCGTAAGACGGCACTGGATCTGATCGCTGTGGATAAGGCAGGAACCATCATCAATATGGATTCTCAGATACCGAACAGAGTCGCAGAAGAATGGATCCGAGGCGGCGGTCTGGCGCGTGCCGGACAGGCATCAGCTGTTAAAGGATGGGCAGCAGATGCATTAGAATGCTACGACATGACCACATCAATCCGTCCAGAGACCCGATACGGCAATTCCCGGTTTGACTTTTATCTGGAGCAGGGAGAACATCGTCTGTTTCTGGAAGTCAAGGGTGTGACTCTGGAGGAAGACGGAGTTGCAAGATTTCCTGATGCACCGACCGAACGGGGTGTGAAGCATGTGGAGGAACTGATCCATTGCATGGAAGATGGCTATGAGGCAGGGATCTTATTTGTGATCCAGATGAAAGGAATCCGTTATCTGGAACCCAACGACCGGACACATCCAGCATTTGGAGAAGCACTCCGAAGGGCAGAAAAAGCAGGCGTGCAGGTGCTGGCAGTGGATTGTCAGGTGACGCCGGAATCCATCAGAGCAGATCAGATGGTGGAGGTTCGGCTGTAGTATTCATAACCCATTAGAATAGTCATCTTTAGAAAACTTAAGAAGTTAAGGAGTAGATATCGTGCTTGAACAGATTGTAACGCCGCTTCTTTCATGGTATGATAAGCATGCGCGGGTGCTTCCGTGGAGAGAAGATACTGCAGCCTATCGGGTGTGGGTATCTGAGATCATGCTGCAGCAGACACGCGTAGAAGCGGTCAAACCATTTTTTGAGCGGTTCATCAAAGCACTGCCGGATGTGCAGGCACTCTCAGAGGCACCGGAGGACGAGCTTTTGAAGCTGTGGGAAGGACTTGGATATTATAACCGGGTCCGCAACATGCAGAAAGCAGCCAGGGTAATCGTGTCCGAATATGGCGGTGATTTTCCGGCGGACTATGAGAAGCTTTTAAGCCTGCCGGGGCTTGGACATTACACAGCAGGAGCAGTCAGCTCTATTGCATTTGGCATACCCATGCCTGCGGTGGACGGGAATGTATTACGAGTGCTGTCCCGTGTGACAGCCAGCTATGAGGATGTGCTGAAGCAGTCGGTAAAGACTGCCATGGAAGCAGAAGTGAAGAAGATCATTCCGGCAGATCGGGCAGGAGATTTTAATCAGGCCCTGATCGAGATCGGAGCCATCGTGTGTGTGCCTAATGGAAAGGCAAAATGTGAGATCTGTCCGCTGGCATTTTTGTGTGAGGCATATAAGAAGGGAATCGTGGATGAACTTCCGAAGAAAAAGGTGAAAAAAGAGCGGAGGATCGAAGACCGGACGATCCTGATCCTGAAGGAAGGAGACCGGGTCGGTATCCGCAAGCGTCCTTCCAAAGGACTGCTGGCAGGATTATACGAACTGCCAGGATTAGAGGGACATTTAAGTGAGGAAGAAGTTCTTGCCCAGGTGAAGGCATGGGGATATGCACCGCTTCGTATTCTGCCTTTAACGGGAGCAAAGCATATTTTCAGCCATGTGGAATGGCACATGACCGGTTATGCGATCAGTCTGGAAGAGACAGAAAACATGGACCAGGAAGGGTTGCTGTTTGTGGATGTGAAGGAGACGGAGGAGCATTATCCGATTCCTGCCGCATTTGCAGCATATGCAGAGTATCTTAACATTTCTCTGGGACAGGAAAAGTACAAGGAAGGTAAGTAGGATATGTTTGATAGTGTGATCATTGGTGCCGGTGTGGCTGGCTGTGTGGCAGCCAGGGATCTGGCAGAATCTGGAAGAAAGGTGCTGGTACTGGAGCAGAGAGACCATATCGGCGGCAACTGCTATGACGAGAAGGATGAACATGGAATCCTGATCCACAAGTATGGACCGCACATTTTCCATACAAAGGAGCAGAAGGCGTATGACTATCTCTCTCGTTTTACGGACTGGTATGCATTTGGACATGAGGTTGTGGCAAATGTCTATGGCAAGCTGATCCCGGTGCCCTTCAACCTGAACACCCTTCATATGGTATATGAGCAGGAGAAGGCGGATGCACTGGAGAAGAAGCTCATCGATGCATTTGGGTTGGAGAGCCGTGTGCCGATCCTGAAGCTTCGGGAACATGAAGACCCTGAGATCCGTGAGATCGCTGACTATGTTTATGAAAATATTTTTCTTCATTATACTATGAAGCAGTGGGGACAGACGCCGGAGCAGATCGATCCGGCTGTGACAGGCCGTGTGCCGGTGCTGATCTCCCATGACAACCGGTATTTCCAGGAACCGTGGCAGGGCATGCCTCTTCATGGATATACACTGATGTTTGAAAAAATGCTGGATCATGAGAATATCACTGTGGAGATCGGTGTGGATGCCAGAAGCCGTGTGACATTTTCAGAAGGAAGCGTATCTCTTGACGGACAGGCATTTACCGGTGATGTGATCTATACAGGTCCGCTGGATGAACTGTTTGACTGCCGCTTCGGACGGCTGCCGTACCGTTCCCTGCGGTTCGATTTTGAATATTATGACAAGCCGGATTATCAGGGACACAGTGTGGTAAATTATACGGTCAGTGAAGATTTCACCCGTATTACTGAGTTCAAATATCTGACCGGACAGCAGGCAGAGGGAACTACGATCGTGAAAGAGTACCCGTTTGCTTATACAGGAGCAGCAGGTGAGATCCCATATTATTCCATTGCAAATGAGGCAAACCAGAAGCTGTATGAGCAGTACCGCGGGCTGGTGGAGCATATCCCGAATGTATGGCTGCTTGGCCGGCTTGCAGAATATAAATATTACAATATTGATGCCATGGTGCTCAGAGCACTGGAACTGACAGACAAGATAAAAAAGGATAAAGAGGTGTAATATGAAGCTTTTGTCAATCGCAGTCCCCTGTTATAATTCAGAAGGATATATGAGAAACTGTATCGAATCCCTGCTTCCGGGCGGAGACGAAGTGGAGATCATCATTGTAGATGATGGATCTACCAAAGACCGTACGGCTGAGATTGCTGATGAGTATGCAGCAAAATATCCGGGAATCGTAAAGGCAGTCCATCAGGAAAATGGAGGACATGGCCAGGCGGTCAACACCGGTCTGAAACATGCAACCGGTCTCTATTTCAAGGTTGTAGACAGTGATGACTGGCTGGACAAGGAAAATTATCCGAAGGTGCTGGATAAACTTGCCGAACTGGTAAGAGAGGGACAGAACGTAGATATGATGCTCTGCAACTACATTTACGATAAGCAGGGCGTAAAACATAAGAAGGCGATCCGTTATGCAAATGTATTTCCTCAGGATCAGGTGTTTACCTGGAAGGATGCAAAGCATTTTCATCTGGGACAGTATATTCTGATGCACTCCGTCATTTACCGCACACAGATGTTGAAAAACTGTGGACTGGAGTTGCCACAGCATACCTTCTATGTGGATAACATTTTCGTTTATTATCCACTGCCCTATGTGAAAAATCTGTACTATATGGATCTGGATCTGTATCACTACTTCATCGGAAGATCAGATCAGTCTGTCAATGAGCAGGTGATGATCGGACGTGTGGATCAGCAGATCAAGGTCAACAAGATCATGATCGATCAGTATGACCTTCGCACGATCCAGAATCCGAAGCTTAGAAAATATATGACCAGTTATCTGGATATTATGATGACCGTTTCTTCTATCATGCTGATCCGTTCAGGAACACAGGAAAGTCTGGACAAGAAAAAAGACCTGTGGCAGTACCTCAAGAAGAAGGACGCAGGTCTTTATTACAAATTATATTTCGGCATCTTTGGCCGTGCTATGAACATCCCTGGAAAGGGAGGGAGAAAGGTCTCGGTTCTCGCGTACAAGCTTGCCAATAAAGTCATGGGCTTTAACTAAGAACGAGGTACGGTACACTGCATAATTCATAAGAATACCAAGCAGAATACCAAGCATCACATCGATGCAGGAGTGCTGCTTGATGAACATGGTGGACAGAATGATGGATACGCATAAGATCAGCGATCCGCGGACTGTCCACTTTTTATTTTTCAGTTCCGGTGTATTCATGACTGCCACATGTGCGGCGATGGAATTGAACACATGAATGCTTGGAAGAATATTTGTGGAGGTATCTGCCCAGTAGATGAAGCACACCAGCCGGATAAAAATGTTGTTTCTGGAAAATTCTGTCGGCCGCAGCAGGTGTCCATTGGGATAAATGGTGGAAATGATCAGAAACAGTGTCATTCCCGTATAGATTACCGCAATGTATTTAAAAAACGCGGACTTGTCATGAAAGAACAGCCACAGATATACCACTGCAATATAACCGAACCATAATATATATGGAATTACAAAATATTCGCAGAACGGAATGTAATCATCCAGTGGAAAATGGATCACATGATAGGGGAGATTGGCCCGGCTTTCTACCCATGCGAACCAGATCATATAAAATACAAAATAGAGAGAGACCCAGTAATACGGATATTTCTCCTTGAATCCTTTGAATCGTGCAAGCATATGAAACCTCCTGCGTCTTGCAAAATACACAACATCAGTCATTATTCCTGTTTTTCGGTATCATAGCATATGCAAAAAAAGAAAACAATAGCAGGAAATCCTAAGAATTCTTAAAAAAATGTGAAGTTAATTGAAATTGTGACGAAAATAGATTCCTCTTTCTTATTTATTTTTATCTAAGATCAGCTTCATGGGGGCAGCTTCAGTAGATAAATTCCCACCTTGACACCTACCTCTCTTTGCCATATACTAAAACGGAATATGCAAAGATGTAGATGCGATGAGGAGGAACTATCGTGGCAGATATAAGAAAAGAGATTGAAAAGAGGAGAACATTTGCGATCATTTCGCATCCGGATGCGGGTAAGACAACCCTGA
>QWCN01004574.1_pt1 | contig 14476 bp, 9 predicted proteins | sample 1972711 | NCBI WGS metagenome assembly QWCN01 (sample SAMN09866707, study PRJNA288562) | Human gut metagenome isolate term1_stool, whole genome shotgun sequencing... | isolation source: gut | host: Homo sapiens | place: USA: California | reverse complement strand
GCACATGCTGACCGTTATGCTCGTAGGGCTTGCGATGGGGACAACCGTCAGCATTGCGCGCGCAGTGGGCGGCAGAAACCATAAGCAGGTTTCAGAAAACGTCGGCAACACTGTGACGCTCTTTTTTGGGCTTTCCATTGTGCTGACGGTCGTGCTGCTGCTTCTGGTGCGCCCGATTGTCGGTGTAATGTCCACCCCTGCGGAGGCGGTAGACGGCACAGTTGCATATCTGACCATTTGCTTTCTGGGGATTCCCTTTATTACGGCATATAACATCATCAGCTCCATTTTCCGTGGCATGGGTGACAGCAAAAGCCCGATGTATTTCATTGCGATTGCATGTGCGGCAAATATCATGCTGGATTATCTTTTCATTGGCGCGCTTGGCTTCGGCCCTGCCGGTGCGGCACTCGGCACAACCCTCGCGCAGACCATCAGCGTGGCTGTTTCTCTGTTTATGATTCTGAGGCGGAAAAGCATTTCTCTTTCCAAAGGGGATTTTCATCCGCGCCGCTCTGTTGTGGGGCAGATTTTGCAGATTGGTGTACCTGTTGCTTTGCAGGACGGGCTAATTCAGATTGCGTTTATCGTGATTACGATTATTGCAAACCGCAGAGGGCTGAACGATGCTGCGGCAGTCGGGATTGTAGAAAAAATCATCGGGTTTGTGTTCCTTGTCCCCTCTTCCATGCTTTCCACCGTTTCGGCACTGGGGGCGCAGAACATCGGGGCAGGCAAGCCGGAACGCGCTGTACAGACCCTACGCTATGCCATCTGCATTACCGTTGGCTTCGGGCTTTGCGTCTGCATCGGGGTACAGCTCTGCGCGGAACAGCTTGTCGCACTCTTTACCGACCGACAGGCGGCAGGCGGCGCAGAGGTCATTCGCTTCGGCGGACAATACCTGCGCAGCTATATCCTCGACTGCGTTTTTGCAGGGATTCATTTTAGCTTCAGCGGCTATTTCTGCGCCTGCGGCAAGTCGGTTCTTTCCTTCCTGCACAACATCAGTTCGGTTTTGCTTGTGCGTGTACCGGGGTCCTATCTTGCTTCCATGCTCTTCCCCGATACGCTGTTCCCGATGGGGTTGGCATCGGCAGGCGGTTCTCTGCTTTCCGTAATGCTCTGCATCCTTTTCTATCTGAAATTTTGCCGAGAGAAAAATCCGGCAGCAGAGAGCGCATGAGGTTCATGGAAATTCTATGAAAAATTTCTGATGGAGATTTCCATTCCTGTCAGATGAATTTCCGAATAAACAACAAAAACGCCGTATCAGAGAACAATCTTCTCTCACGGCGTTTTTTATTTATGCGTATCAAAAAATTTTACACCAATGCCGAGACTGCGGCAAAAAATGCTTCTACCTCCGCCATTTCGGGGAAGGTTGCCATATAGAACTGATTGCCCATGGCAACACTCAGCGCATCCGGCAGGCGACCGGACATACGGACAGCATCCCCATAGCGCGAGAGGATTTCTTCGTGGCTGAGCTGATACTGCTTGCCATCCCTTCTGCCGACATAGGCGCAGAACGCATGCGCGCCCTCCGGCTTTGTGGAGCGGTCGAAGGCAATCATATCCGCCCAGATTTTATAGACATCCGTACTGTTTGCATAGTCCATCATATCGGGGCCAAAGCCGCCGCAGGGACGCATATTGACCTCAAGTGCCATAATTTCGCCCCTCCTGCCTAATCCCTTCTGATCCTGACGCAGGCGGAAAAACTCAAAATGCACAAAGCGGCTTTTCACGCCAAAGGCTTTCACCGTGGCGCGCCCTGCCCGTTTGGTGTCCTCAGGCAAATCCTTCACGATATAGAATTTGCAGTCATCGCTTTGGTTGACCATATCCATGATGGAGCCGGGGGTTACGTTGCCCGTTTCAAAAAGAATATTCCCCTTGGAATCAATAATGGCATCATAGGAGCAGACCTCACCATTGACAAACTCCTCCATGATATAGACAACCCCTTCGTGACGCTGCTTATAGAACGCCGCAAGCTCCTCGTCATTCGTAATCTTGAAATTATGGGAGGCACCCACGCCGTTATCCGGCTTTGCCACAACGGGATAGCCGGCCTCGGCAACAAAGCGGCGGCAGCCCTCCAGGCTTTCCACAAGGGTATAGCGCGCGACTGCAAGCCCTGCCTCTCTGTATGCTTCCTTCATTTTGGATTTATATTTCATCCGCGGCATATCCTGCACCTGAAAGCCTGTGGTGATATTGAAATCCGTCCGCAGCTTAGCATCCTGCTCCAGCCAGTATTCGTTATTGCTTTCCAGCCAGTCAATCCGCCCATATTTGAAGGCAAAAAATGCAACCGCACGATAGACCTCATCATAATTTTCCAGACTGCCAACCTTGTAATATTCGTGCAGGCTGTTTTTCACATTCTCATCCAGCTGCTCATACGGTTCATCGCCAATGCCCAGTACGCGCATGCCGTTGTCCTTCAGCTCTTTACAGAATTTCCAATAATTTGTTGGGAAATTCGGGGAAAGAAATACAAAATTTTTCATAGAACATCCCTCCTGTTATCTTTTGTTCGGATTGCGCCTTATTCAAACAGCGTTTTCATAAAAAACGGAATCTGCTTTTCCCAGCTTGCTTCGCAGTGTGTTCCCCGCGGAACAATACGACTATTGAGCAGAACACGCTTTTCTATCAGCAATGCACTGACTTCCGCAAAGAGACTGCGGCTGTGCGGATGATCGGCAAATTCCAGTGCGCCGTAATCCATATAAAGCACAGTATTTCGTTTCACTCTGGCATGCCGAATCATCGCCTTGACCTTTTCCGCATCAATCCAGAGTGAAGGTGAGAGTGCCGCGCCGCGCGAAAAGACCTCCGGATACGCCAGAAGCCCATAAAGTGTCATAAGTCCTCCCATAGAGGAGCCTGCCAGAAAGGTATGCCTGCGGTCTGCCTTGGTGCGGTACTGGGTATCTACTGTCCGCTTGAGAACATGGACAATCCAATCCATAGTGATATCCCCGTTGCCGATAATTCCGCCCGTTTCCTCTGTGGTAAACGAAAAAGGGGCATATTCCTTTAGTCTGCCATAATCGGGCGCGCGGCTCGATTCCAGCGCAACCACCATCAGCTTTCTGCCGCTTTTCTGCAAATACTGCTCCATCCCCCAGCTTTTGCCGTAGGTAGCATCTTCATCATAAAAAACATTATGCCCATCAAACATGTATAAAACAGGATACTGTCGCTTAGGCTTCTCGTAATATTCATCGGGCAGGTAGATATAAACCCTCCGCCGCTCCATGCCATGCTCCCCGGGTGCCCAAACGGGAAATCGCTCAATCATACACCTCACTCCTATCTTTTCTGAGTATAGCACAGGTCTCCCTATTTTTCACGCAAAATCAACGGCTTTCTTGCAAAAACAGAAAATCTATCATAATTTATCTATAGAATTTCCGAATTATTTTCTAGGACAAAAACTAATATATCGAAATAATTTATTGTTTTCTATAGAAAAATTTTTATTGTATTTTTTAAAAAACCTTGTAGATTCAAATAAAACATGATTTTTAATCATTTTGTCATATATTCAATTTTTTTATCGTTTTCTCTTGACAGACGGCACTATGATTGATATATTCTATAAATATAAAACATCGTGCAAAGCACTTGTTTTTGTATGATAAACAAATCCAGATAGAAGGAGTGAGAACTTTGATCACTTATAACGACAAAACCAATCTTTTGGAACTCAGACGCTATAAATACAGCCTTCAGGATATTCCTGAGCCCAACCTGTATCGTGATAACTACAGCTATGACGAAGTGCCGAAGGTTACGTTCAACTACCGTCAGGTACCCATGAATGTGCCTGAGGAAATCTGGCTGACAGATACCACCTTCCGTGACGGACAGCAGTCTCGCGCTCCCTATACGGCAAAGCAGATCGCAACGCTGTATGATATGCTGCACCGCTTAGGCGGCCCCAAGGGCAAAATCAGACAGTGCGAATTTTTCCTTTACAGCGAAAATGACCGCAGGGCGATCGAAGCATGCCGCGAGCTGGGCTATGAATTCCCCGAAATCACAGGATGGATTCGTGCCACAAAGGAGGACTTCAAGCTGGTCAAGGAAATGGGAATGCCCGAATGTGGGATTCTGGTTTCCTGCTCCGACTATCACATTTTCAATAAGCTGCACAAAACCAGAAAGCAGGCAATCGACGGCTATCTGGAAATTGTAGAGGCTGCTCTGGATATGGGCATTACCCCTCGCTGTCATTTTGAGGATGTCACAAGAGCCGATTTCTATGGCTGCGTGGTTCCCTTTGCAACAGAGCTGAAAAAGCTGATGGATAAATATCAGCTGCCCGTAAAAATCCGCTTCTGTGATACGATGGGCTACGGCGTGCCTTACCCCGGTGCTACCCTGCCCCGTTCTGTCGGCGGTATCATTTATGGTGTAAACCACTTTGCGCAGATCCCTTCCGAATTACTGGAATGGCATGGGCATAACGATTTCTATAAGGCGGTTGTCAATTCCACAACGGCATGGCTGTATGGCTGTTCCTCCGTAAACTGCTCTCTCTTGGGCATCGGGGAACGCACAGGCAACACCCCTCTCGAAGCAATGGTAATGGAATATGCTTCCTTGAGAGGAACATTAGATGGCATGGACCCTACCGTGATTACGGAAATCGCAGAATTTTATGAAAAAGAGCTTGGCTATAAAATCCCCCCTCGCACCCCCTTCGTCGGGCGTGACTTTAATGTAACCAGAGCCGGTATTCACGCAGACGGCGTTGCGAAGGATGAGGAAATTTATAACATCTTCAATACAGCAAAGCTGCTGAACCGCCCCCTCAGCGTAGAGGTCAACAAAAACTCCGGTCTTGCCGGCGTTGCATACTGGCTGAACCAGACATTGCATCTGGAGGGCGAAAGCAAAATCAGCAAGAATGACCCTCGCACCGCTATCCTCAAGGAATGGGTAGATAAGCAGTACAGCGATGGGCGTATGACCTTCATCAGTGAGGAAGAGATGGAGGCAGCCACATGCGCGCTTCTGCCGGAGCTGGCAAAGCAGGCAGGGCTTCTGTAAAAAGGATTTGTTAAAAAAATAGAATTTCATCAAACAGTTTTCTTAGGAGGAAGAGAATATGGGAATGAATATTACCGAAAAACTGATTAAAAACCATCTGGTATCCGGTGAAATGGTGGCAGGGAAGGAAATCGCCATCAAAATCGACCAGACACTGACACAGGACTCCACAGGCACCATGGCGTATCTGCAGTTTGAAGCCATTGGGATTCCCCGTGTCAAAACAGAGAAATCTGTTGCTTACATCGACCACAACACCCTGCAGACAGGCTTTGAAAACGCAGATGACCATAAATATATCCAGACAGTGACAAGCAAGCATGGGATTTATTTTTCCAAGCCCGGCAACGGCATCTGTCATCAGGTGCATCTGGAGCGCTTCGGCAAGCCCGGCAAAACCCTACTTGGCTCCGACAGCCACACCCCTACAGGCGGCGGCATCGGGATGCTTGCGATTGGCGCAGGCGGTCTGGATGTAGCCGTTGCCATGGGTGGCGGTGCGTATTATCTGGCTATGCCCAAGGTTTGCCGTGTGAACCTGACAGGCAAGCTTTCCCCCTGGGTAACCGCGAAGGACGTTATTCTTGAGGTGTTGCGCCGCCTGTCCGTTAAAGGCGGTGTCGGCAAGGTGATGGAATATGCAGGCGAAGGCGTAAAAACACTTTCCGTTCCCCAGAGAGCAACCATCACAAACATGGGCGCAGAGCTGGGCGCAACCACATCCGTATTCCCTTCTGACGAGGTGACAAAAAGATTCCTTGACGCGCAGGGACGCGGTGAGGATTGGATCGAGCTTTCCGCTGACGCAGATGCGACCTATGATGAGGAAGTAACGATTGCTTTGGATGAAATCGCACCTCTGGTTGCCTGCCCTCATTCCCCCGATAATATCAAGCAGGTAAAGGATGTTGCAGGTCTGAAGGTGGATCAGGTTGCGATTGGCTCCTGCACCAATTCCTCTTATACCGATATGATGACGGTTGCGGCACTCTTAAAGGGCAAATCCGTTCATCCCGATGTCAGTCTGGTTATCGCACCCGGCTCCAAGCAGGTGATGAATATGCTGGCGGCAAACGGCGCACTGGCAGATATTATTTCCGCAGGCGCGCGTATTCTGGAATGTGGCTGCGGCCCCTGCATCGGCATGGGACAGGCTCCTGCAACGAATGCGATTTCCCTGCGTACCATCAACAGAAACTTTGAAGGCAGAAGCGGGACAAAATCCGCACAGGTTTATATCGTCAGCCCCGAAACAGCCGTTGCATCCGCGCTGGCAGGCGTTGTGACAGATCCCCATACACTGGGAGAAGCCCCTCTGGTTTCCATGCCTGAGCATTTCATGGTAAACGATAACCTCATCATTCCTCCTGCACCCGAAGGCGAATGTGTAAAGGTTGTCAGAGGCCCGAATATTCAGCCCTTCCCCAAGAATACAAAGGTACCCAAGGAAATCAAGGGCGGCGCGCTGATTAAGGTAGAGGACAATATCACAACAGACCACATCATGCCCTCCAACGCGAAGCTTCTGCCCTTCCGTTCCAACGTACCCTATCTGGCAGATTACTGCCTGACCCCCTGCGATCCTGAGTTCCCCGCAAGAGCAAAGGCGGCAGGCGGCGGCTTTATCATTGCAGGGCAGAACTACGGGCAGGGCTCCAGCCGCGAGCATGCGGCACTGGCTCCCCTGCAGCTTGGCGTAAAGGGTGTTATCGCCAAATCCTTCGCGCGTATCCACATGGCAAACCTGATTAACAACGGTATCCTGCCTCTGGTATTCGTAAACGAATGGGACTATGACAACATCCGCCTTGGTGACGAATTTGTCATCAAATACGCCGCAGACCAGATCAAAGGCGCAGTAGAGGGACAGAACGTAATGGTAACACTGGTGCGTACCGGCGAAGAAATTCCCACAAGACTGAATATTTCCGCAAGACAGTGCGACATTCTGCTCACAGGCGGTCTGCTGAACTATACAAAGGAGGCAAAATAATATGGCACATAAAGTAACTCTTATCCCCGGGGACGGCAGCGGCCCTGAGGTTGTTGCAGCAGCGAAGCGCGTTGTAGAGGCAACCGGCGTTGCCATTGAATGGGATGAAATGGAAGCAGGCGCAGCCATGATTGAAAAATACGGCACGCCCCTGCCCGACCATGTCATTGATTCCATCCGCAAGAACGGTGTTGCGCTGAAAGGGCCTATTACGACCCCTGTCGGCAAGGGCTTCCGCAGCGTAAACGTGGCACTGCGCAAAACCTTTGACCTTTATGCAAACGTGCGCCCTGCCAAAACCTATCCCGGCGTAATCACAAGATATGATCATATCGACCTTGTTATCGTGCGCGAAAATACAGAAGACCTGTATGCAGGGATTGAACACATGGTTGGCGAGGATGCGGCAGAAAGCATCAAGCTGATTACCAGAAAGGGCTGCGAGCGCATCTGCCGTTACGCCTTTGAATATGCCGTAAGAGAAGGAAGAAAAAAAGTAACAGCCGTACATAAGGCAAACATCATGAAATGCACAGACGGTCTGTTTCTGGATGTTGCAAGAGAGATTGCAAAGGAATATCCGCAAATCGAATTTACAGACAGCATTGTCGATGCCATGTGTATGCGTCTGGTGATGCACCCTGAGGAATATGATGTACTAGTTTGCCCGAACCTTTACGGTGATATCGTTTCCGACTTGTGTGCAGGTCTGGTTGGCGGTCTTGGTCTGACCCCCAGCGCAAATATCGGCAAGGACGGTGCAATTTTCGAGCCTATCCATGGCTCTGCTCCCGATATTGCAGGACAGCACAAAATCAACCCGACTGCCTGCATCCTTTCCGCTTCCCTGATGCTGGCACATCTGGGCGAGGCAAAGGCGGCAGCGGCAATCGAAAAAGCCGTAACCGATGTCATTTCCGAAGGGAAAACACTGACGCAGGATATGGGCGGCACCGCAAGCACAGAGGAATTTGCGGACGCAGTGATTGCAAAGCTGTAAGCCTACAGCTTTATCAGACAAAAAAATTGACATCCCGTCTTTACGATGGGATGTCTTTTTCAACCGGAAAATTTTCAACTCAAAAAGGATCAAAAAGGAGTGGCAAAAGCCACTCCTCTTTTATTTCAATTTTTCTTATCTGTACTGATGCAGAACATGGTCTACGATACCAACGATTTCGCCGTTTTCTTTATAAACACGGGGAACACGTTTTGTCAATACGCAGGGCAGTTCATAGTTGATTGTGCCAAGGATTTCAGCCATATCGTCAAATGTGAAGTGCTTATCGCCATCTGTACCAACAACGATAACTTCATCCCCCATTTTTGCTTCGGGAATATCTGTAACGTCAATCATCAGCTGGTCCATGCAGACACGACCAACAACGGGTGCATATTTACCATGAACAATCATTTTAGCCTTGTTGGACAATGCTCTGTTGTAACCATCTGCATAGCCAATAGGGATGGTAGCAATTCTTCTGTCTGTTTCTGCTGTATAGGTTCTGCCGTAGGAAAGCTGAGAGCCTGCAGGAACATGCTTTACCAGACCGATTGTGGATTTTACTGTCATCAAAGGCTTCAAATCAATCATGCCTTCGCATTCGCTAGAGGGCAGCATACCGTATGTAATGATACCGGAACGGCACATATCAATATGTCTTTCGGGATAAGCGATTGTGGTTGCGCTGTTTGCACAGTGGCGGAGACCAACATGTACGCCTGCATCCTGCAAAGCTGTTACCATTTTATCGAAGCGAGCAAACTGCATTCTTGTGAAATCGGGGTTATCACCTGTGTAGGAGTCAGCAACTGCATGGTGTGTAAAGATACCTGTAATCTTTACGTTGGGCATTTTACTTACTTCAATGATATCCTTCAGGGACTGATCGAAGTCTGCATCATCTGTCTGGAAACCAACACGAGTCATACCTGTATCCAGTTTAATATGACCTTCTACAACAACATTTGCTGCTGCTGCCGCTTCCTGCAGGCTTCTTGCATGTTCAATCCCGACGATTGCGTTTGTAATGCTCTGCTGGCAAAGAATTTCTACGCAGCTTGCGGGTGTATAGCCCAGAACCAGAATGGGTTTTGTGATGCCTTCGTTTCTCAGGCTCATACCTTCTTCGATGTTGGAAACGCCGAACCAGTCGAAGCCGCCTGCCTGCAGCTTGCGTGCTACAAAGCCGTCACCATGACCATACGCATCCGCCTTTACAATACCCATAACCTTATGCTCGGGTTCCATTTTGGATTTGATGCTCTTGATGTTGTAATCCAGTGCATCCAAGTCAATTTCTGCCCATGTTCTTTTGATAAAATCCATAACTTTCCGCTTCCTTTCCAAGAAAAATGGTGATATTTCTCAGTATTTTTTTCATTGCCAACGAGAATGTACTGCGATTTTCCCTGATTTCTTGGCAATTATTTAACACTTGTACTAAATATAGCACAATGTTTTTCTCTTGGCAATATCTGCCGAAAAATATTTCATCAATATCTCGAAAAAATACAATATACACAAATCTTGTCATGCAAGGTACAAATGTGTGTACAATTCATACGCATCTTTGATTGCTGTGCCACCATCGCCGATTTCATTTGCATCCCCCACAACGGCATAGCTCATCCGCTCATCCATCAGCCACATGGTCAGCTCCGTATCCACAACAGGCTCGCCGCCGCCTGCCCAAATAACTGTATCCGCAGAAACAAACAGCGTCATTTCGCCGATTTTGACATACAGCTTGCTGCCATCCATCAGCGTTGCGGTGGTAGTTGTCAAAAAGCTGACATTCTTTTTCTTCAATTCATTTAACAGCGGACGCGCCATTGCGCCCATGTCCATGCCCATTTTTTCCTTCTGCTCGATAATCTTAATCCCGAATTCCGCTGCGCCCTCCGGCAGACGCTGCGCCAGAAATGCTGCCGTTTCCAAACCAACTGCGCCGCCGCCCAGAATTGCCACAGTTCCTTGAAGCATTTCCGCAATTTTTTCTTCCGGCATCTGCAAGATTTCCTGCGCCGTAAAATATTTTTCATCAGACAAGCCTTCAATTGGCTGCTTTTCGGGTTGACTGCCTGTTGCCACAACTGTAAAATACGGTTTTCTTTCTTTAATAAAATCAAGCGTTGCTTCTGTTTCTGTCAAAACGGTAACGCCCAGCTCCGCAAGGGTTGCTTTCATGTAGGCAATATAATCCAGCAGACCCTCCTTTTTCGGAGGTAATGCTGCCAGCCGCAGCTGACCGCCAAGCTCCTTTTCCCTGCACAGCAGTGTTGTGACAAAGCCGCGCTCTGCAGATTTTTTCGCCGCTTCCATGCCGGCAGGACCGCCGCCGATGACGATACATTCCTTTCTGGTTGCAATCTTTCTTCTCTGATGCTCAAAGGCTTCATTCCCTGCTTCAGGGTTGAAGGCGCAGAAAAGCTCCTTCCCCTTCAGCACTGCCGCGATGCACTTATTGCAGCTCTGGCAGGGCAGATAGGGCTTGCCCGCCTGCAAACGATTGGCAAATGCCGCATCCGCCAGAAATGCCCTTGCCGTACCGCAGAAATCACAGAGACCCTGTGCCAGAATCCGTTCCGCCGTTTCCGCATCATGAATCCGATTGCAAGCAATCACAGGCACAGAAAGATATTTCTTCAAAGCGCCTGCAAACGGCGCATATCCCCCCTTGGAAACATGATAGGAAATCTGCTCCACCGGAGATTCATGCCAGCCGCCCGTTACCGTCACACCATCAATCGTCCCTGCATCCTCTGCCTTTTTGCAGAAACGCAGCGTATCTGTCAGCTCATAGCCGCCCTCTACCATCTGCGCCGCAGAAACCTTTACCAGTATTGGGAAATCCCCTACTGCCGCACGCACTGCCGCCAGAACCTCCAATGGATAGGTCATGCCGTTTTCTGTCTGATAGCCATATACATCCGTTCTCTGATTTGTCAACGGAGAGAAAAATTCCGAAAGCAGATACCCTGCCGATGCGCTCACCTCTACGATATCCGCGCCGATTTCCTTGCACAATGCCGCCGCATTGGCAAACGCCGCCTTTGTTTTGGCTAATTCCTCTGCCGTCATTTCCTGCGGCTCTGTCCTGAAAATAGGCGAAGCCACCGCAGAAGGCGCAAGCAAGGGCTTTTCGCCGTGGTTCTTCGCGCTTTCGTTTCGTCCGCAGTGGAACAGCTGCACAATCAGCCTGCAATCGTGCGCGTGGACGCGTTCCGCAAGTGTCCGCAGGCTTTCCTTCTCTACCGTTTCCGCGTCATACATTCCCTTGAGTGCCCCTGCTTCATTCACAGCAAGCAGCACCGTCACTGCCGCCGCGCCGCCCTTTGCCCGCTCCTCATAGAAGGCATAGTCGCGCTCTGTCAGCGCATTGCCTGTCGCAAAGCCTGTGTGCATGGCAAGCATAATCCAACGATTTTTCAATTCCAACTCTCTCAGCCTAAATGGCGTAAAAACCATGTAAATCCCTCCGTTTCTCCTCCGCTTCTGCTGTTAGAATATCATATCTGCCTGCCTTTTTCCAGAGAAATACAGACAGAACCCTCAAACGAAATTTTCTTTCAAAAAGTCACTTCCTTTTTATTGTAGCGTGTTCCTTTATCTGATAGAATAGATAGAATGGGCAGGTGATACTATGAAATACATAAAGCTGGTTGCCTCCGATCTGGATGGCACCCTTCTCGATAAAAATAAGGAAATTACCCCTCGCTTATATCATGCGTTGGAACAGATGAACGAACAGGGCATTTATTTTGTGCCTGCCACAGGCAGACCCTTCAGCACAGTGCCACAGGCAATCAAGGCACTGCCCTTTCTGCGCTATGTTATCACCAGCAACGGCGCGGCGATTTATGACGCAGTGGAAAAAAAAGCCATCATTGAAAATAATCTTTCGCCCAATGCAGTCGATGCAGTGATTCCCATTGCCAAGCGTCTGCCTGTCATCACGGAATATTTTATCCATGGCAAGGCGTATATTGCGAAAAGCGTCTATGAAAATCTTTCTCCCTACGGGCTGACGGAAAGCCATGTGCGCTATATTCTGAACAGCCGCACCCCTGTAGAAAATTTCTGGGAGAAAATGCAGAAAAGCCATGCCATTCTGGAAAATATCAATCTGATTTTTCGGGATATGGACTTGCGAAAGCAGGTCTGGGCGGAGCTGCGGGCACTCGGTCTTTGCTCCGTTACCGCATCTACACCGGAAAATATTGAAATCACCTCTCCCCTTGCCACCAAGGCGAAGGCATTGGAAACGCTTTGTGCCCTGCTTGGCATCGAAGCGGATCATGTGCTTGCCATGGGAGACAGCGATAACGATTTGCCCATGCTGGAATTTGCGGGCATTGGCGTTGCCATGGCAAACGGCGAGGCACACATCAAGGCTGCGGCGGATATGATTGCGGAGGACTGCAATCACTTTGGCGCGGCAAAAATTCTGGAACAATTACTAAAGGAAAGAGCATAAGGAGAACGATACATGAGTATTTTAAATGTAGTAAAGCTCAGCCACGGCTTTGGTGACAGAGCCATCTTCACAGACGTATCCTTCCGCCTTCTGAAGGGGGAGCACGTCGGCTTTGTTGGGGCAAATGGCGAAGGGAAATCCACATTTATGAATATTATCACAGAAAAGCTGATGCCTGATGAGGGCAAAATCAAATGGAGCAAAAATGTCCGTGTGGGCTATTTAGATCAGCATACCGTTCTGGAACAGGGACAGACCATCCGAGACGTTCTGCAATCTGCCTTCGGCTATCTTTTTGACCTTGAGGCGCAGATGAACGCCTACTATGCCGAAATGGCGGAGGCTGACGCAGAGCGCATGGAATTTCTGATGGAGGAAACGGGTAGTATACAGGAAACTCTGGAGCATCATGATTTTTATATCATTGATTCCAAGGTGGACGAAATCGGACGTGCCCTCGGTCTTGCGGATATCGGCATGGACAGAGATGTCACAGAGCTTTCGGGCGGACAGAGAACCAAGGTTTTAATGGGTAAGCTGCTTCTGGAAAAACCGGATATTCTTCTTCTGGATGAGCCGACCAACTATCTGGACGAAAATCATATCGAATGGCTGAAACGCTATCTGATTGAATACGAAAACGCCTTCATCCTTATTTCGCATGATATTCCCTTCCTTAACAGCGTGGTCAATCTGATTTACCATGTAGAAAATGCAGAGCTGACACGCTATGTCGGGGATTATGATAAATTCCAGGAGGTCTATGCCATGAAAAAGGCGCAGCTTGAGGCGGCATATCGTAAGCAGCAGCAGGAAATCGATGACCTAAAGGACTTCGTTGCTCGCAATAAAGCGCGTGTTTCCACAAGAAATATGGCAATGTCCCGTCAGAAAAAGCTGGATAAAATGGACGTCATCGAATTGGCGAAGGAAAAGCCCAAGCCGGAATTCAGCTTCAAAGAGGCGCGTGCCGCAGGCAGATACATTTTCCAGACAGAGGATTTGGTGATTGGATATGATAAACCCCTTTCCAGACCTCTCACCCTTTCCATGGAACGCGGACAGAAAATTGCGCTTGTCGGTGCAAACGGGATTGGGAAAACCACTCTGCTGAAAAGCATCCTCGGCGAAATCCCACCTCTCAGCGGCAAAACGGAACTGGGGGATTATCTTTATACCGGCTATTTTGAGCAGGAAAAGAAATACACCGAAAATGTCACCTGTATTGATGAAATCTGGAAGGAATTTCCTTCGTTTACGCAATATGAGGTGCGTTCCGCTCTGGCAAAATGTGGCCTGACCACAAAGCATATCGAAAGCATGGTGAAGGTACTCAGCGGCGGCGAGCAGGCAAAGGTTCGCCTTTGCAAGCTCATCAACAACGAAACCAATGTTCTTCTGCTGGATGAGCCAACCAACCATTTGGATGTGGATGCAAAGGAAGAATTAAAGCGTGCTTTGCAGGCATATAAGGGCAGTATTCTTTTGATTTGTCACGAACCTGAATTTTATCAGGATGTTGTGACTGAGGTATGGAACTGCGAGGATTGGACGACAATCCGGCTATAAATAAGAGAGAATAAAAGATAATGAGAGATAATGGAGGAAAAGGAATGAATTATGATGTCATTATTATCGGCGCAGGTCCCGGTGGTATCTTTGCTGCTTATGAACTGATGCAGCAAAAGCCTACGATGAGGGTTGCTGTTTTCGAGGCAGGTCATGCGCTCGATAAACGCCACTGTCCCATTGATGGGGATAAAATCAAAAGCTGTGTCAGCTGTAAAAGCTGCAGCATCATGAGCGGCTTTGGCGGTGCAGGTGCTTTTTCCGATGGGAAATATAACATCACCAACGATTTCGGCGGTACTTTATATGAATATATCGGCAAAAAACGCGCTCTGGATTTAATGCAGTATGTTGACACCAT
>QWCN01004568.1_pt1 | contig 14489 bp, 10 predicted proteins | sample 1972711 | NCBI WGS metagenome assembly QWCN01 (sample SAMN09866707, study PRJNA288562) | Human gut metagenome isolate term1_stool, whole genome shotgun sequencing... | isolation source: gut | host: Homo sapiens | place: USA: California | reverse complement strand
ATCATCGAGGAATTTTCCGTCTTCGACGACTGGCTGGACAAATACGACTACCTGATCGGCCTGAGCGAAACGCTCCCCCCGATCTCCCCCGAACACCGCACCGGGCAGTACCTCATCGAAGGGTGCCAGTCGCGGGTCTGGGTCGACGCAAGGCTCGAAGACGGAAAGGTTTACTACGCGGCGGACAGCGACGCCATAATAACCAAGGGCATTATCGCGTTATTGATCCGTGTACTGAACGGCCGCACGCCGCAGGAGATACTCGACACGGAGCTCTACTTCATCGACGCCATCGGGCTTTCGGCCAACCTCTCGCCCACGCGGGCCAACGGGCTGGTGTCGATGGTCAAACAGATGCGGCTGTACGCTTTGGCTTTTCAAGCCAAAGCCAATTAAAAATGAAGAATTAAAAATTAAAAATTAGGGTATGACGCCTGAAGAAATACTTCAAGTCGAGAAGGATATCGTTGCGACCCTCAAGAATATATACGATCCCGAAATCCCGGTCAACATCTACGACCTGGGACTGATCTACGAGATCGACTACACGCCCGACGGCGTGGCTACGATACGCATGACCCTCACCGCCCCCAACTGCCCGATGGCCGACATGCTCGTCGAGGACGTGAACCTCCAGGTCGGGAAGGTCAAAGGCGTGAAATCGGTGAACGTCATCCTCACGTTCGATCCCGTGTGGGACAAGAGCATGATGTCCGAGGAGGCGTTGTTGGAACTCAACATGTTCTGACAATGGCGGAGACGGAGACACGGACGATCGAACGGCTGCGGGCCGGGGCCGGGACATACGCCTGCGGCGGTTACCTCGGCGGGCTCGGCACGCTCCAGCGCACCGAACTCTGCACGACGCTGATCTTCGACCGCCTGAGCCGAAAGATGCGCATGGTCGAAGCGCTCCGCAGCGAAGCCGCCGACAACTGGAACCAGACCTTCTACCTGCTCTACTTCCGCACGCTGGGCGACCGCCGCAACCAGGAGGCTTACCTCGAGTTGGCACGGCGCGTGCCCTACAAGACCGTACTGCGCGAACGGCTGGCCCCGCACGCCGTCGAGGCAATGCTGTTCGGAGCCTCGGGACTGCTGGAGCTCTACCGCAACGACACCTACACGCTCGATCTGAAACGCAGCTTCGAATACCTCGCGGCCAAATACGGCATCGAGCCGATGGAGGCTTCGGCATGGACGCTGAACGAGATACGCCCGGCCAACCACCCGGTGCTGCGGCTGGCACAAGCCGCGGAGTTCTTCTCGCAGGACGAGTTCGTGATGGAGCGCGCCATGTCCTGCCGCACGGAAGAAGAGGTTCGCAAGCTGTTCTGCATCGAGGCGTCGCCCTACTGGCGCACACACCACATTCCCGGCGCCGAGAGCGACGAAAGCCCCAAGCGCATCGGAGCGTTCAAAGCCAACATCATCGGCATCAACCTGGTCGCGGTGCTGCAGTTCGCCTACGGCAGTTACACGGCCAACGAACGGCTGCGCGACAGCGCCCTGACGCTCATGGAGCGTCTCCCGGCCGAGGACAACCGCTACATGCGCGACTGGCAGTCGGCCGGAATCCGCCCCCGCAACGCCTTCGAATCGCAAGCCCTGCTGCAACTGGCCGCCGAGTACTGCGCCGAAAAACGGTGCGCGGAGTGCCCCGTCGGACGGCGGATCGTGCGGCAGACGGCTGACACAGAGGACCGGACGGCGGATATTTTGGCTTTTCCGGAAAAATAGTTACTTTTGCGCAACGTCACGCTCCCGGCGGCAGACCCGAACTCCGGAAATCTGCCGTAAATTGTGTTTATACCCATGCTTTTCAATTCATTTGAATTCGCGCTGTTCCTCCCGGCCGTCTTCCTGCTCTACTGGTTCGTGTTCAACCGCAGCCTGCGGGCGCAGAACCTCTTCGTCGTAGGGGCCAGCTACCTCTTCTACGGATGGTGGAACTGGCGGTTTCTCCTGCTGATCGCTTTCACGTCGCTGTGCAGCTACGCCAGCGGACTGCTTATCGACCGTTTCCGGAAACGGGGGGGGGAACGCATAAGCCGGGCCGTCAGCGTGGGGAACATCCTGCTGAACCTCGCAATCCTCGGCGTCTTCAAATATTACGACTTCTTCGTGGCGTCGTTCGCCGAGCTGTTCGGCATCACCGACTGCGACAGCCTCCTGCTGCGGATCATCCTGCCGGTCGGCATCTCGTTCTACACCTTCCAAGCCCTGAGCTACTCGATCGACGTCTACCGCGAAAAACTCGCCCCGACACGCGACATCGTCGCCTTCTTCGCCTTCATCTCCTTCTTCCCGCAGCTCGTGGCCGGCCCCATCGAACGAGCCACGAACCTGCTGCCGCAATTCCTGCGGCCGCGGACGTTCGACACGGCGCAGGCCGTGGACGGACTGCGGCAGGCGTTGTGGGGATTCTTCAAAAAAATCGTCGTGGCGGACAACTGCGCCATCCTGGCCAACGGCATCTTCGACAACTACGAAAACCTTTCGGGAGGGGCTCTCGTCATCGGCGCCGTGGCCTTCTCGTTCCAGATCTACGGCGACTTCTCGGGCTACTCGGACATCGCCATCGGCATCTCGCGGCTGTTCGGGTTCAGCCTCATGCGCAATTTCAACTACCCCTATTTTTCACGCGACATCGCCGAATTCTGGCGCCGCTGGCACATCTCGCTCACCACGTGGTTCCGCGACTACATCTACATCCCGCTGGGCGGCAGCCGGGGTCCGAAATGGATGGTATTCCGCAACACGCTGATCATCTTCCTCGTCAGCGGATTCTGGCACGGCGCGAACTGGACCTTCATCGCCTGGGGAGGCTATCATGCGCTGCTGTTCCTGCCGCTGATCCTCTCGGGGCGCAACCGCCGGTACACCGGGGAGATTGCCGCCGGACGGGCGTTTCCGTCGGCAGGCGACGCCCTGCGCATGGCCGGGACCTTCTGTCTGGCGGCCGTGGGATGGATCATCTTCCGCGCCGAGACCATCGGCGATGCCTGGCGCTACGTGCGGAGAATCTTCTCGCCGGCGATCCTCGACCGCGTGGCGCTCGGCGGCAGCTACGAATCGCCCGGCATCAACGCCGCCGTCGGGGTGGCGATCCTGCTGGCGGTCGAATGGAGCCAGCGAACCCGCCAACACGGACTCGAACTGACCGGACGGGCGCATATCCGCCGCCGAAGCGTACGCTATGCCGTCTACTACCTGCTGATTCTGGGCATCTACATCATGCACGCCCAGCAGCAGACGTTCATCTATTTCCAATTCTGATCCAGCCATGAACCGATTCCTGCGACGCATCTTCTGGTTCGTACTGCCCGTGGCCGCCGCGGCCGCCGGCGCGGAGTGGGGACTGCGCAGCATCCCCCACCAGCTCGGATACAAGGCCGCCTACATGGAACGGCACGCCCCGGAGATCGAAGTGCTCTCGCTGGGGCTCTCGCACGCCTTCTACGGGCTCGATTTCCACGCCTCGAAATTCCGGGGATTCAACCTCGCCTACCACGGACAGCCGCTCGACCGTGACCTGGAACTTTGGGAGAAATACGCCGACCGTCTCACGTCGCTGCGCGCCGTGGTGATCTCACTCTCGTGCTGGAGCACCCATCACCGGCTGCGCAAGGACGGCGAACAATGGCGCGTGCCCTTTTACACGATCAACTACGACCTGCCGGGACCGTGGTACGCCTTCAAGGAGCGTTACATCATCGCCTACCCTTCGCCGGCGTTCCGCTACCTGAAACACGCCCTCTCGCCGGGCAACATCCGCGCCGAGGGCAACACCCCGCAGGACGAATTCGGCTCCTACATGGCCCTGCGCGACAACCGGCGCCCCGACTGGGACCGGCGCACGGCCGAAGGCGCCGCCCGGGGACATTCGGATTTCAGCCCCGAAGACGCGGCGCACAACCGCGAAGTGCTGCGCCGCATCGCCGCCGACTGTGCGGCCCGCGGCGTCCGGGTGGTGCTCTACACCCCGCCGACATGGCCGACCTACCACGAACACCTCTCGGAAGAGATCGTGACCCTCACGCGGCAGATCGGAACGTCGCTGGCCCGGAAGTTTCCCAACGTGCGTTATGCGGACCTGCTGAAAGACAAGCGGTTCACGGCCGACGACTTTTTCGACGCCTCGCACCTCAATTACGACCACGGAGGCCGGAAACTCATCCGCATCCTCGACGGCGAAATCGCCGAAGATCCTTTTCCGGCAAAATAATTCGCAGAAAACCCATTCCGGGACCGCCCTCCGGATGGATTTCAAAAAATTATTATTATTTTTGTAAGATTTAGAACCCGTAACTCCGAAAACAACAACAACATTATGGATATTCTTGCAAGTATAATCAAAGTCCTCTTCGGCTCGAAAGCCGATAAGGACCGCAAACAGATCGAGCCTTACCTGGAGAAGATCAAGGCCGTTTACCCCTCGATCGAGGCGCTCTCGAACGACGAACTGCGCGCGCGCAGCGAGGCCCTGAAAAAGCAGATCGCCGATTTCATCGCCGGGGACGAGGCCCATATCGTCGAACTGAAAGCCATCCTCGAGAAGCCCGAGACGCAGCTCGAAGAGAAAGAGAAGATCTCGAAGGAGATCGACGAGACGACCAAGCGCATCGACGAGAAGATCGAGGAGGTGCTCGACAAGATTCTCCCCGAGGCGTTCGCCATCATGAAGGATACGGCGCGCCGCTTCGCCCAGAACGATACGGTCGTGGTGACGGCCAACGATTTCGACCGCAATCTCGCCGCGACGAAGGATTTCGTCACCATCGAGGGCGACAAGGCCGTCTACGCCACCCACTGGCTGGCCGGCGGCAACGACATGAAGTGGGACATGATCCACTACGACGTGCAGTTGTTCGGCGGCGTGGTACTCCACCAGGGCAAGATCGCCGAGATGGCGACGGGCGAGGGAAAGACCCTCGTGGCGACGCTCCCCGTATTCCTCAACGCACTGGCCAGGAAGGGCGTGCACATGGTGACGGTGAACAACTACCTGGCCAAGCGCGACTCCGAATGGATGGGCCCGATGTATCAGTTCCACGGCCTTTCGGTAGCCTGCATCGACGACACGCAGCCCAACTCCGACGAGCGCCGCGCGGCCTACATGGCCGACATCACGTTCGGAACCAACAACGAATACGGCTTCGACTACCTGCGCGACAACATGGCTTCGTCGCCCAAGGACCTCGTGCAGCGCAAGCACCACTATGCCATCGTCGACGAGGTCGACTCGGTGCTGATCGACGACGCCCGGACGCCGCTCATCATCTCGGGTCCCGTGCCCAAGGGCGACGACCAGATGTTCGAGCAGTACCGCCCGGCGATCGAGAACCTCTACAACCTGCAGAAGAACCTCGTGACGGCCCTGCTGGCCGAGGCGCGCCAGCTCATCACGGCCGGCAAGACCGAAGAGGGCGGTGTGAAGCTCTACCGCGCCCACAAGGGTCTGCCGAAATACAAACCGCTCATCAAATACCTCTCGGAACAGGGCGTGAAGGCGCTGATGCAGAAGACCGAGAATACCTACATGCAGGACAACAACCGCCGCATGCCCGAGATCACCGACGACCTGTTCTTCGTCATCGACGAGAAGCTCAACTCGGTGGAACTCACGGATAAAGGTCACGAAGTGCTGTCGAAGAACTTCAACGAGGACGGCTTCTTCGTGATGCCCGACATCGGCGCCGAAGTCGCCGAGCTGGAAAAGGCCGGACTGACGCCCGAGGAGAAGGCGCAGAAGCGCGACGAGGTGATCAACGACTACTCGATCAAATCGGAGCGCGTGCACACGGTGATCCAACTGCTGAAGGCGTTCGCCATGTTCGAAAAGGACATCGAATATGTGGTGATGGACAACAAGGTGAAGATCGTCGACGAACAGACGGGCCGTATCCTCGAGGGACGCCGCTATTCGGACGGACTCCACCAGGCCATCGAGGCCAAGGAACACGTGAAGGTCGAAGCCGCGACGCAGACATTCGCCACCATCACGTTGCAGAACTATTTCCGCATGTACCACAAGCTCGGCGGTATGACCGGTACGGCCGAGACGGAGGCTTCGGAGTTCTGGAGCATCTACAAACTGGATGTCGTGGTGATCCCGACCAACCGCAAGGTGATCCGCGACGACCGCCAAGACCTGATCTACAAGACCAAGCGCGAGAAATACAACGCCGTGATCGAGGAGATCGTCAAACTCGTCGAGGCGGGCCGTCCGGTGCTGGTCGGCACCACGTCCGTCGAGATATCGGAGCTGCTGAGCCGCATGCTCAAACTCCGCGGCATCCGGCACAACGTCCTGAACGCCAAGCAGCATGCGCTGGAGGCTCAGGTCGTGGCCGAGGCCGGACGTTCGGGACAGGTGACCATCGCCACCAACATGGCGGGTCGCGGTACCGACATCAAGCTGGCGCCCGAAGTGAAAGAGGCCGGAGGTCTGGCGATCATTGGTACGGAGCGCCATGAAAGCCGCCGCGTTGACCGCCAGCTGCGCGGACGTGCCGGACGTCAGGGCGACCCCGGATCGTCGCAGTTCTTCGTATCGCTCGAGGACGACCTGATGCGTCTGTTCGGTTCGGGCCGCATCGCCACGATGATGGACCGCATGGGTCTGAAAGAGGGCGAGGTGATCCAGGCAGGCATGATGACCAAGGCCATCGAACGCGCCCAGAAAAAGGTCGAGGAGAACAACTTCGGCATCCGCAAACGCCTGCTGGAATACGACGACGTGATGAACTCGCAGCGCGAGGTGATCTACACCCGCCGCCGTCACGCACTCTACGGCGAGCGCATCGAGATCGACCTGAACAACATCATGTACGACTACGCCGACAACTTCGTGGAGGAGAATCGCGGCATCGACCTCGAGGATTTCCGCATGGAGCTGATCCGCGAGGTGGCCGTGGAGCCTCAGATCGATGAAAAGACTTATGAGGACGCCAAGCCCGCAGAGTTGGTCGAGGTGATCGTCAAGGCGCTGAAGGAGGCTTATGCGCGCCGGGCGAAGGCCGTGGCCGACACGGTACGGCCTGTGATGGAGCGCATCTACGAAGACAAGAAGGACCAGTTGGATTCGAACATCTACTTCCCGCTGACGGACGGCCATCTGGGTTACAACGTGCCGGTGAACCTGCAGAGATGCAAGAACACGGACGGCGCGGAGATTTATAAGGTATTCTCGAAAGTGGTGATGTTCACCACCATCGACGATGCCTGGCGCGAGCACCTGCGCGAGATGGACGACCTGCGCCAGAGCGTACAGAACGCCACCTACGAGCAGAAGGACCCGCTGCTGATCTACAAGTTCGAGTCGTTCGAGCTCTTCTCGAAGATGATCGTCAAGGTCAACCGCGACGTGCTGTCCATCCTCAACAAAGCCTACATTCCCGTACGCGACCAGAACGCCGAGGCCGTACAGCGTCAGCAGCAGGAGCGGGCCAAGGTCGATGTCAACAAGCTGCAGGCTTCGCGCATGCAGGCCGCGGCGCAGGCCGGGCAGGAGGAGCGTCAGAAGCCGATGCCGATGCATGTCGAGAAAAAGGTCGGCCGCAACGATCCGTGTCCCTGCGGTTCGGGCAAGAAGTATAAGAATTGTCACGGAAAAGGCCTGTAAGCCTTTTCCGTGACAATTCCAATTAAAAATGATGAATTAAAAATTAAAAATCGTGGGGTATCAGGAAGAGAAACAGCGCCAGCTGGACCTGCGCTACCTGCGCATGGCGAGCATCTGGGCCGAAAATTCATACTGCGTGCGCCGCAAGGTCGGGGCACTGATCGTCAAAGACAAGATGATCATCTCCGACGGTTACAACGGCACCCCCTCGGGCTTCGAGAACATCTGCGAAGACGGGGGGGGCCACACCAAGCCCTATGTGCTCCACGCCGAGGCCAACGCCATCACCAAGGTCGCCAAGTCGGCCAACAACTGCGACGGGTCGACGCTCTACATCACCGCCGCACCCTGCATCGAGTGTTCGAAGCTGATTATTCAGGCGGGTATCAAACGGGTGGTGTATGCGGAGGACTACCGTTCGGAAGAGGGGCTGGACCTGTTGCGCCGCGTCGGCATCGAGTGCGTGCAGTGCGGGTTGAATGAAAAATGACAGCCCCGATGAAAAAGGCCCTTTTCCTGTTCGCTGCCCTGACATGCGCCGGATTCGGTTCGGCACAGAACATCATGGCGGACACCGTGCCGGCGCTGCCGCCCTGCGTCTACTGCGAGATCATGGCCAACCACCTGCCCACACACCGCGACAGCGGCGTGCTGTTCGATTTCGGACAGAAGACCGGAGCCCTGAAATACAACTACCTGACAGACGCCGCAGGCAACAAACTGCTCTTCAATTCGGGGATAGAGGCGCTCAATTATATGGTGTGCCGCGGCTGGGAATTCGTGCAGGCCTACACCTCGGGCGAGAACAACAGCCTCACCCACTACCTCCTGCGCATCGCACCGGCCCGGCTGACCGCGGAACAGCGCGCAGCGCTGCTCACCCCGCCGGAACGGGAACGACCGAAACCCGAAAAAAAGCGATAACGCGAAAGAGAGTTTCAGGAACTCTTTTTCTTTTTTCCGAAGATTTGCTTTTCCGACATTTCCTTCGTATATTAGGTGTGTGAAACCCTGAAAATCGAACCGTTATGAAACGTATCGTCATCGTAGGCGCCACGTCGGGCATCGGGCTCGAGACAGCCCGGCTCTGCATCCGTGCCGGATGGCGGGTCGGAGCGGCGGGACGCCGTCAGGAGGCCCTCGACGCCCTCCGGGCGGAGGCTCCCGCACAGGTCGAAGTCGAGGCGTTGGACGTCAACCGCGACGACGCCCCGGAGCACCTCGCACGACTGATCGAGCGGCTCGGCGGCATGGACATCTACCTCCACTCGTCGGGAATCGGCAGCCGTAACACCGACCTGCGTCCCGATATCGAAATCGCTACCCTGCGCACCAACGGCGAAGGCTTCGTGCGGATGGTAACGGCGGCTTTCGGCTACTTCCGCGGCAACGGCGGCGGACACCTGGCCGTCATCAGTTCGATCGCCGGAACCCGGGGACTCGGCTCCGCACCCGCCTACTCGGCGACCAAACGGATGCAGAACACCTATATCGACGCACTGGCCCAGCTCTCCCGGATGGAGGGATACAACATCCGGTTTACGGACATCCGCCCGGGATTCGTGGCTACCCCGCTGCTGGCCGGGGACGGGAATTACCCGATGCTGATGCCGACCGAAAAGGTCGCGGCGCGGATCATGCGCATCCTCCGGCGGCCACGCCGCCGGGTGGTCATCGACCGCCGTTACGCGGTGATGGTCTTTTTCTGGAGACTGATCCCCCAGTGGCTCTGGGAACGGCTGAAGGTACGGACAAAAGAATAAGGGAGAACCCTGCGGGACGATTTCCGCAGGGTTTTTCGTCGCAGGGCCGAAAAAATTCATTACATTTGCCCCGAATGGCACGACAGCGGCACACACCCAAAGGGCGGCTTCTGATGACGGGAACGATTCTGTTGATCCTGTTGGTGGCGGGCGTGCTCGTCACCGGCCGCATCATCAACGGGATGGCCGTGCAGATGAGCGAACGGGTCATCACGCAGATCAGCCAGTATCACTACCGGCTCCTGCAGGCCGAGTTCGGACGCTCGGAGAAAGTGCTCGCGGTGGCAGCGCAGTTCATACGCACGCATCCCGCAGCTTCGGAGACCGAACTGCATGTACTGGCTTCGACGCTGACGGAGATGGACCCCAAGGTGGGCCGCATCTGGTTCATGGAGGAGAGCAGGCAGACCCTCCGCAGCTATTCCCGCGGCGGGGAACTGCAGGTCCCGGCACCGGGCGAAGATTTACGGCGGCAGGTCGCCCGGATGCCGGACGATTCGGTCCGGAGCCGCGTGAACGAGCAGGTGTGGAGCATGTCCTGCCGCATCCGGGACAGCCGGGGCGCCGCACACATTTGCGGCATCGACCTGCCGTTGCAGGAGATGTACGACTACATGGCCGAACAAAATCCCCACAGCCGCAGTTACGCCATCCTGCTGGACCCCGAGGGGATGATCGTCTACCACCCCAATCCGCAAATGCTGGGACGCCCGGCGAACGAATCATCGGGGTTCGAGGCATTCCGGGAAGTATTGGCCACGGGGCGGCAAACCATCACCTACACCGTCTCGGAGTATCTCGGGGTCGATGAGGAACGCATCTACTATCCCCTGCAGCTCGGAGGCCGCCGCTGGGTGGCGGGCATCGGCATTCCCCGGCTGGCCATCGAGCAGGACATCGACGATTTCCATTTCTATACGATCCTCACGGCCGTCATTTCGGTATTGTTCTTCGCAACGCTGCTCATCGTGGCACAGCGCCGCTGGCGGCGCGAATACGACCTGCGGCGTCTTTCGGAGCAGGAGTCGGCGCAGCTGCATCTGCAGCAGGTGCTCGAACAGATCGACCCCCATTTCCTGTTCAACTCGCTCAATTCGCTCTACGCCCTGATACGCTGCAACCCCGAGCAGGCCCGGGAGTTCACCCTCACGCTGTCGAAGGTCTACCGCCACGTGCTCGAGCGCCGCAAGCAGATACTCTCGACCCTCTCGGACGAGATCGACTTCACGTGGCAGTACTACTCGCTGCAGAAAATCCGCTTCGGCGACCGCATCGAGCTCACCACGGCCATCGACCCCGCACTGCGCAACTGGCGCATCCCGGCGATGAGTCTTCAGACACTCGTCGAGAACGCCCTCAAACACAACCGCATCACGGGCCGCAACCCGCTGTGCATCCGCATCCGCACCGAGGGCGAAAGCCTTGTCATCGAGAACAACTACACCCCGCGCAGTGAAGGCAATGCCGAGTCGCTGGGCGTGGGGCTGGAACGCATCCGCTCGGTATACCGGTTCTACACCGAGGAGAACATCTCCATCTCCTCCGACGCCGAGGCTTTCCGCTGCCGGCTGCCGCTGCTGCCGCCGGAAAAGTAAAATCGACCCAAAACTGCTATTTTCAGGCCGACACCGGCCCGCCTAATTGCGGCATTCACTCCCCCAAACCGGGCATTCGTCCCGATTCGCTTTTCTTTAAAAAATTTAAATTATATTATTGCATCGTGCGGATTGTGTATCCGAAAGAAACCGAGCAATAATAAAACATGAACACACGACGATTTACCCTGATGGCAGCAGCCCTGGCAACGCTCTTCCTGCTGGCGGCCGCTCCTGCGGAGGCCAAGAAGAAGCCGGGCCGCAAATCGAAGAAAACCGAAGCCGCAGCCCCCAAGGCCGACTCGCTCAAAAAAGACAAGAAAAAAGGTTACGAGGAGTTGCTGAAAGGCGCCGTAACCGACAAGGGCCTGTTCGACGTCCACCGCAAGGGTACGGACTTCCTGTTCGAGATACCCGACTCGCTGATGGGCCGCGACATCCTGATCGTCAACAAGATATCGGGCGTACCCTACGCCCTGAACGACAGCGGGATCAACAAGGGCATGGGCTACGGCGAAAAGATCGTCCGCTTCCGCAAGGACACCCTTTATAAAAAGGTCTGGGTCATGACCTACGACCCGCGCATCACCTCGCCCGAAGGCGACCGCATCACCCGCTCGGTGAAGGACAACTACCGCGAAACGGCGATCGAGCAGTTCCCGATCGAGGCTTACAATCCCGATTCCACGACGGTGGTCATCAAAGTCAACAAGGTCTTCGACGGCAGCGAAAAGAGCTTCAACAACGTCTTCGGAGCGCTCCGCATCAGCGGCTCCCCGAAAAAAGACCTCTCGAAGATCGAGTCCGTGAAATCGTTCCCCGAAAACATCATCGTCAAATCGACCCTCTCGGGTTCACACTCCGGCGAGGGCGGTTCGACGGCCGTCACCGTGGATATCACCTCGAACCTCGTCCTGCTGGCCGAGGAGCCGATGGTGGCCCGTTTCTCCGACGAGCGCGTGGGCTATTTCGAAATCGGACACCTCTATTTCAACGACAACCAACAGAAAGCCGAGGAGCGGGCATTCATCAACCGCTGGCGCCTGGAGCCCAAACCCGAGGACGTGGAGCGCTACAAGCGCGGAGAACTCGTGGAGCCGCAGAAGCCGATCGTACTCTGGATCGACCCGGCGACGCCGCCCGTATGGGTGCCCTACATCAAAAAGGGCATCGTCGAGTGGCAGGAGGCTTTCGAAGCCGCCGGATTCAAAAACGCCATCATCGCCAAAGAGGTGGACCCCGAGGACAAGGAGTTCGACATCGACGACGTGCGCTACTCGGTGGTGACCTATGCCGCCTCGGAAACGGCCAACGCCATGGGGCCCTCGGTGATCGACCCCCGCAGCGGCGAAATCATCGAAGCCGACATCATCTGGTGGCACAACGTAATGAGCATCCTCCAGGCATGGATTCGCCTGCAGACGGGCGCCGTAGACCCCCAGGCCCGGGCCAACAAGCTCCCCACGGAGCTGATGGGCAACGCCGTGCGTTTCGTCTCGTCGCACGAGCTGGGGCACAGCCTCGGCCTGAAGCACAATTTCGGCGCTTCATACTCGGTGCCGGTGGATTCGCTTCGTTCGAAAACCTATACGGCGTCGCACGGCACAGCCAGCTCGATCATGGACTACGCCCGCTTCAACTACGTGGCCCAGCCCGAGGACGGCATCACGCAACTGACGCCCAAGATCGGGACCTATGACAAACACGCCATCAACTGGGGTTACCGCTGGCTCGGCGCCAAGGACCCCCACGAAGAGCTGCCGACGCTCAACGCCTGGCTGCGCGAGCATGAGGACGATCCCGAATACTGGTACGGCGAGCAGCGGTTCCAAGGTAACGAGGACCCCCGTTCGCAGTCGGAGGACCTGGGCAACGACGCTGTCAAAGCCAGCCTCTACGGACTGAAGAACCTGCAGCGCATCGTTCCCCACATAACGGACTGGACCTCGGAGGAGGGCGAACTGCAATACGAAAGCGGCCGCTTCCTGATGGCCGTCGTCTTCCAGTGGATGGCTTACGCCGACCACGTGAAGACCAACGTCGGCGGGTTCTACCTCAACAACGTCGTGGCGGGGCATGATATCGACCGCTACATCCCGGTTCCGGCCGACTACCAGCGCAAGAGCGTCAAATACCTGATCGACCAGGTGTTCACCATCCCCGAATGGCTGTTCAACGCCAAGGTCTGGGACAAGGCTTACGCCCAACGGCTGTCGCCCGTGGGGATGATGGAATATGCACCCTACAACTTCGCGCGCGAACTGCAGTACAAGGCCTATTACGAACTGCTGGCCGACGAACGTCTGGTGCGCATGTACGAGGTCGAGGCACGGCAGGGACGCGGAGCGAAGACCTACACCCCCGAGCAGATGATGGACGACATCACCCGTGCCGTCTTCATCCGTCCCGGAAACCGCACCCTCACGATCTGGGAGCGCATGAGCCAGAAGAACTACCTCGACGCGCTGATCGTCTCGTCGAATATCACGATGGTCAAAACCACCAAACTGGGTTCAACGCTCCACGAACACGACGGACGCGGATGCTGTTCGCTGATGCAGGAGGCTCCGGAACTGCATCTCGAACCGCTGCCGAGACCCGAGGACATCCAGTTCCGCACGGCGCGCAACTACGACCTGATGAAGCGCGTCAGCGAAACGACCTCGGCCAAGCGGGCCGAGATGCGCAGGCTGCTGACCCTTGTGCAGGGCCGCACCGGAAGCGGCGACCAGGCGACCCGGAACCATTACCGGGACCTCGAACTGAGATTGAAAGAAGCCTTGCGTATGTTATAAGGCAAAACACCCGAGCTGCAAAGCCGTCTTCCTCCCGGAAAGACGGCTTTGCGGCTCCTAAAGGGGAGGCGAAACAGGTTACAGATTAAAACATATTTACAAGATATAGCTCCGATTTGATACAAAAATAACTCAAACACATTTATTTTTACAGCATGAAAAAACTCCTTACGCTATTCGTCCTGATCTGTCCGCTGCTCGCACTGGCGCAGCAGACCCGGCAGATCACCGGCCAGGTCCTCGACCGCGCCGACGGTGCGCCGCTGGTAGGCGCCACCGTCTTCATCGCGCCCGAAGAGACTCAGGCCAAGAATTACAACCCGCAGGGAACCATCGCCTACGAACAGGGACGCTTCGCTTTCAAACTGCCCGTAAGCGTCAAAAAAGTCGTGGTCAGCTACCTCGGTTACGAAGCACAGACCTTGGATATCTCGGGAAAAAGCAACTTCACGATCTACCTCTCGGCGACCGACAACAAGATGGACGCCGTCGTGGTAACGGGTTACCAGCGCATCGAGAAGCGCAAGCTGACCTCGTCGATCTCCAATGTCAAAATGTCGGACATCGCACGCGACGGCGTGGCGAGCGTCGACGAGATGCTCTCGGGTTCGATCGCAGGTCTGACATCGACCCCCACGACAGGCGCCCCGGGCGGAGCCAGCAAGGTTAAAATCCGCAGTACGGTGACGCTGAACGGCAACACCGATCC
>QWCN01004971.1_pt1 | contig 14496 bp, 9 predicted proteins | sample 1972711 | NCBI WGS metagenome assembly QWCN01 (sample SAMN09866707, study PRJNA288562) | Human gut metagenome isolate term1_stool, whole genome shotgun sequencing... | isolation source: gut | host: Homo sapiens | place: USA: California | reverse complement strand
AATCAAGGGCTTAAACGTAACTGACAAGAACGGTACAGCAGCAACCTACGCAATCGACGCTATTTCCGATGCAATCTCTAAGGTATCTTCCCAGAGATCCGCACTCGGTGCTGTACAGAACAGATTAGAGCATACCATCGACAACCTGGATAACATTTCCGAGAATACATCTTCTGCTGAGTCTCGTATCCGTGATACAGATATGGCAAAAGAGATGGTTAACTACAGCAAGAACAACATTCTTGCACAGGCTGGACAGTCTATGCTTGCACAGGCAAATCAGTCTAACCAGGGTGTACTTTCTCTGTTACAGTAATTTCATAAATGCCATTTTAATAGGGAACTCTTTTGGGGTTCCCTATTTATGGTATGAATGAAGTGTTGGCAGCATATACTAAAAATAAAACATCTGTGTGGTAGTAAAATTGAATCCAAAAATAAGAAACGCAATTTTAGAATTGCTGAATGAATATATCAAAAGAAATAAGGAAAAGGATAAAGATCATACGAATCTTCCAATACTCGTTTCCATTACCCGAAAAGGTTATTGGCTGTTTCGTATGCTCTTTGATGAATATGAAGAACACAAATGGGAACTTGCAGAGAATGATCCATTGCATGTGTTTGGAGAATTTGAAATCTACAGTGACCGGTATATGACAAAAATACTGGATGGGATTGTACCAGATGATAAGAACCCGACGGCTGTTAAATTGTTATTTGAAAACCGGCAGATCCTGTTATTTGACGATGTTATGATACGTGGTGACAATTTATTTTATCATTATGTTATGCTTTCAAGCTGGGGGGCAGATGTGACGCCTCTGACATTGGAATGTGACCGGTCTTTCTGGGAAAAATATAGTGACAATGTTACAAAAAGGAATGCGTTTAAGAAGTTTTATCCGGAACATGAAGAACTGTTTCCGCAGGCTATAAATGATTTTTGGAATAAGCAGCGTGCATATGCAGCGTTTCGATTTTGGATGACACCGGAAGATCTGGCAAATGATTCTGTGTACGAACTGTTGCTGTTCCAAAAAAAATTGTGTCCTATGACCATTGATCTGCCGATTATAGCGGAAAGTGCATGTGCTGACAATCAAAAGACGCATCGTTATGTGACACTGCAGACATCAATGTGGGAAAAATTAAAAGCAAAACAGCGTGATTGGTTTTTTGTGGAAAATATATCGCAGATAAAAGGCAGTTATCACGTAAATGCTTCTTTTTTTGAAGGAATTACATGTTTGCAGGAACTGTCTTTGTGGGGAGAGATTGAGGATTGCACGGTAAAATGCAAATATAATGAACCGGCAAATGATGAAATAAAAATTGTGTTTGTGCCACAGGTAATTGTAAAATCTATGAGTTATTTTCAAGTGGTTGAACTGTTTTGCCGCCTGTATGAACAGACGGATTATGGAAATGAAATAAAAAAGACCATCAACAGACTGCTTGGAGAACCCGTTGATGAGGATAATAACGAATTTCCGAAAGAAAAGATGCTGTTACTGATGGAAAAAAACTGTAATTTCTATCGGGCATTATATCGCGCCAATATTTTATATTTCAGTTTATATGTCGGAAAGCAATTTGAAGAATTTTTAATAGAAAATGAAATTTATAAAAAAAATGATTTGGTATTGGATTTTGACTGGGAATTTATGAAGCATCATTCGCCCCAGAAATTGATTGATACACTAAAAAAACTTGCAGAACATCCGGAAATCATGAAACAGCGGCTTCTGATCCGGAATATGAAAAAAGAAACGCATATTTATAAAGAAGTGATTGATAAAAATTGGAAAGCAGCCTTGTATTGTGTGCGGGAATGGCTGGCGGAGGAGCGTTTTGAGGACAATAATGATTTTGAACATATTCTGACAATTGAGTGGATGGAAAACTCTCTTTCGAATGTAATACCTGATATGAATCTGGAAGAACGGAGACTGGTAGTGACAAGGATCATTTTGTTGTGTCAGGAAGAAAGCTGCTTTCGTAATTATATTGTAAATGATACGAAAAATGGATTGGTAAAACGAGGGTTTCGACCGGGGGAAAATGCCGTTAAAATTCTGGGAGAAACGGCAAAACAAGTGGTTCCATATATTTATGCGTTATATATACGCACAGGAGCAAAGGATTTTTATGAATACTATGATTCGTTTATTGAAAAATTAAATACATATTTTTATCATGAACGGTTTTTGGAGTATGGATTAGATCCATATTCATTGTATTTTTTTGAAGATTTTTTTCAGACAGAACCGGAAGGGTCTATATGGAGTATTGAAAAAAAACTGGCTCAGGTGAGATATTTACTTGCGGATTACCTGGATGGAAATACGAGAGAATATGATCATATATTTCAGTTGGTAAATGAATGGGAGTTAGGATATGGAAATAGCAGTAGCAACGTGGAGTTGCTTTCGTGAACTGGAACCGGGAGTGAAATGGATATTAAGTGATCTGTTAGATATTGCCGCAGAGCGTGGCAACTGTAAGGAATCACCGGAAGGAGAACGGTATCTGGATGGAATCCCTATGGAAGAACTGTGTCACACGATGATTGCCGCTTTAAATGTAACGAAGATGAAGCATTATGCTGCACAGGTGCAGACATTGACCGCATGTTCACGTACGGCAGCGGAGATTGTAAAAAATGGAATTCGGATTATGCTGTCTTTGTATTTGGAACCATATGAAACAGAACCGGGGAAAACGGAAAGACGTGTAAAGATTGTTGGTGGTGAAAAACGATCAGCGGAGGAACGCGTATCCTCTTTTTATGCAGTTGCATTGTATAAGTATTTATATGAGAAAACAGAAGATCAGGCTGCATGGAAGCAATTTAAGGAAGAATATCTGGAAATTCCGTATTATGTAAATTTATATAGAATACAGGGAAGAACAACTGGAGGAGGAAAACAAAAGTACACAGAACAATATATTCAGCAATGGGAAGCACAGATGCGGGGATTCCTGCAGGAAGAACAAAAAAAAGGTGTAAGATACGGTTATTTTGAAAATATGGATTTGGATCGCATTGCAAGGAGTATGCCATACATAATGGAGGAATAAGGAATGAGGGACAGATTTAACGAAAGATATATTGCAGCAATCAAAGCAGACTGTATGCATGAATGTTGTCTGGAGAGTGGTTTTGTGAAACTTTCCAAAGCAGATACCTTTATAGAATATTGTTTTGAGATGGCATGCGCCCATATGAACCGGGGATTGGATGTACTTACCGAGTGGAGATACCGCAAAGACCAGTATTGTAAAATTACAGATACCATCATATATGATTTTGCACACTACAGTAAACATGACTCCAGCCATTCGGTCAGTATTCTTGAAACGATCGAATTGGTCATCGGAGATGAACGCATTGTAAAATTGAGCAGAGGGGATTTATGGCTTTTACTGGAATCTGCGTATTCCCACGACATCGGAATGGCATTGACCGGAAAAGAATTACATGATTTGTGGAGTGATCCGGATTTTAAGGAATATCTTTTAGCTTGTCTGACATCCAAAGATCCGGATTTGAAAGAGGCAGCTTCTTATTATCAGAAAATGGATGAGCTGCTTCGCAGCAAAACAAATATGCGTCATACAGAAGACAAGAACCGGAAAGATATTTTTGAAGAATGCTGGCCAAACAGAATTGTTGAATATGTAAAGTGGCTCGTTTCGGATTATGTCCGAAGACAGCACAGCAAACGCAATGTAAAGGTAAGAGAACGTGTAGTTGCAGAAGATAATTCGGAAGTGCCGAGAAGATTGTACGAGATTGTAGCACTGGTATCGGAATTGCATACATATGATGGATATGATGCTATCATGGAACGATTGCGGTATCGGGAAAAAGGAATTGGAGCAGAACTGATTTATCCAAGATTTACAGCCGCTTTGCTTCGGCTTGGGGATGTGCTGGATGTAGAGAACAATCGGTTCTCACTGTACTCCGTGGAGCATATGGAGCAGATGCCGGGACTGAGTTCTACGCATATGCTAAAACATGAGGCAATCAGTCACATAATCATTACCTCGGAGGAGATTCAGGTAGAGGCTGAGTCGGATCAGATCGAGGTATGTAAGTGTGCGCAGGACTGGTTTCACCTGATCGAACAGGAAGTGCAGGATCTGATTTACAGCTGGAATGAAATCGCACCTCCATTACTGCGTGGCTGTACGTTAAAGCGAAGTCACTGCCACGTGTATTTGTTAGACAGCAACAATAAAAAACATGCCTATCATCTGGGCCGTCAGAAGCGTTTTGAGGTAGACAAGGAAAAACTGACCGATTTGCTGGCAGGAGCCAATTTTTATACGAACCGCATGGATTTTATACGGGAATATCTGCAGAACGCGATGGATGCCACACGGATGCAGTTGTGGAAAGATATTATGCAGGGATTGTGCGGAGAAAGAATAATGGAGCTGGCAAAAGAGGGAAATTTGCAGCCATTTGACATTTCAAAGGAAATCTATGATCGCTATGAAGTACAACTGAAAGTGGAAAGTATTCCGGGAGATTATGACAATCTGTTAATTACGGTGGAAGACCGCGGCATTGGTATGGAAGAAGACTGCATGGCAGTCATATCTATCATTGGGACAGGCTGGAGAGGACGCAGGCAGTACGACCGGATGATACAGGAAATGCCAAGATGGATGCGGCCAACGGGTGGATTTGGAATTGGAATTCAATCTGCATTTATGGTGACCTCATCGGTAACGATCATGACGCAGACGGAGAATGAAACCGTCGGACGCAAAATTACGTTGAATGCACCAAAATCAGGTGGAGAAGTAATCACCGAGGAATATCAATTGGGACATCATGGAACAAAGATAGAGATCAAAGTTCCTGTTGACATTTTTTTGCGGTGGAATAGTGAGATTGCGCAAAATGATAAAACAAAAGTTCGATATGATCGGGTAGAAGTGGAACGGCAAAACATTGAGAGCAATGTGTATGCAGATAAAGTTGGATTTGATGAAGAAAATATCAAGGGTTATACGAGAAAGGTGTTACTGAGTTATTTGAATCAGATTATTCCAGAGCCATTGATCGCCATTGCAGTATATGTGCAAGGGTATGAGAAAAAAAGATACTACATAAACGAGGTGCCGTACCATGTTAAGGAATTGACATGGAATGATAAAAGATATCAGATATTATCTAGGTGGAATGAAAGTAATGTTTCCAAAAACCAGTTGTATTTGAAAGCATGGGATTGTGAAGAAGAAGTTTTGGTAACAATTCGAAAGAGAACTTCTGGTAGCAATGGAAAGATGACTATCTGCTATAAAAATGTTCGTATGACAGGAGTGGAAAATCCATTATCGGCTTTGGATGAGGTTTTGGATATTTCACTCGATTTTATGGGATTACAGGCAAAACGGGATTTAAAGATTCACCGCAATGAATTTCGGGAAGATTTTTCCTTGGAGGAGTATATCGTTCGTTATTTGCAGTTATATTTCCATTCATCATTGGAGCATTCAGGTGAGTATGATATGAAGATGCGCTTATTGCAAATGTTATATTTGCCGGATAGTGATATGGATATATTTTGGGAATATATAGAAAAAAATTTGGAAGATTACAAGACAGATTTGATTGATGGGTATCAAATTAGTATTAAGAAGAAAAAAATTCCAGACGATGTGTTGTCAGAAGCAGTGCGCGAAGTAGAACAAATAGAACCAACAAATGGGGAGTTAGAGGGAAAGTTAGAGGAGGCACCGGTTCTGAGAGAAAACGAAGGATTTTCTCAGGGATTAAATTTGGCAGATATATCCATAAAGGAAATTAAGCGGAATATACTGGAGGTGTATAAGGAATATTTTCAGCGAAAAGAAAAAGGTGGAGGATTATTGGTCGCATCGAATGATCGCAGTTCCTATACAGCAGAGGAATTAAAAACATATCAGCATACGGATGTTCAGACATGGATTATGCAGCATATGCATCTGGAACAGGATGAATGGAAATTTAATGAAAATATAAATGAGAAAGAAGATGACCATGTACTCTATTATCTGATACAGAATGGAATTATTATAGAAAACTTTCTGTGGAAACTGTTACAGGATAGAGAAGAATTGGAAAAACAAAAGATTGCTGTTAATGTTCGTGGGGAAAAAGAAAATAAGAGGGTAGTTTTTTGGAAATTTGAAAAGAAATTACCAACTGGGAAAAAATATAACTCACTCAGAGAATTTTATCTGCGTTCATGGAGCGATTTACAAGGCAGCTTTTTCACAGAATATCCAGAAGAATTTTCCCTTTTGGAGGTGACAGAAATTCCTTATATATCCCGGCAAATAGACAAACAGACGTGTTATATAATTCGTCCGATGACAGCAGAATGGATTTATCAGTTTAGCCAGAGAAATGCTTATAATATTCATATGGGAAGAAAGTACATAACAAAAGATGCTTTCATTAAAGAAGTGATGGGAAATGACTGGCTGCATCCAACAGAAGAATTTGGATATCTTATGCGATGGGTTTCAAAATATGCAAAACATGAAGCAACCCGAAGAAATATGCAGCTTATATGGGATATGTATACAAAATATGTCGGAGGAATTTTCGATGAGAACAAAGATATGATGTTATCCAATAAGGATGTTTGGAATGAGATGGTTGATAAAATGAAGAGGAATAAATGAAGTGTGGAAAAGTTCAAAGAAAATGAAATAACACAATATTATTATCCGGGATATATGGATGATTACGATAAAATTGTGCAATCGTATATCAAGTATTATCACATAAGAGCGCAGAAGTGTAAGCAGTTTTATTATGCGTTTACGATTATTAAAATTGCGCTTGCAGCCAGTATTCCTGTTTTGCAGATGATCAGCGTGGTGAAAAAATATCCGGTAATTTTGGCAATTGTTTCTGCTGCCATTGTGGTTATAGAATCCTTTCTTGTTATGACGCGTAGTGTGGAAAAATGGTCATTATTCCGAAATAACTGTAATCGCTTGTTACAGATTCAAAGGGTAAATGCAATAAAATGCGCAGATTCTCAGTCGTTAACCGATGAAAAGAGAGTTTATATTCAGGAAGTGGAGAGTGTGCTTGATGATGAAGCAAGGCGGTGGTATCAACTTACGCATCAGCAAAGGAAAACATAGGAGAAGCTATTGTATTCCACGATGGAAAGAACGAAAGAGATGAGACTGTTTTAAGTTTTGTGTAAACGTTAAAAACTGATATAAGATTTGTGAATAGTTACGAATGGGCAGAACCCGATTTTCCGGGTTCTGCCCATATCTGCATTACACAGGAGGTTTTAGGTATGTGCCAGGAGTGGATCCTGACTATACTTTTTCAGGCATAGAACGCAAAGCCTCCTCATATTCCTCTGGAGAATATTTCCTTAAAATCTGTTCTCTGGTTAAACCAAGATCAATCATATTTTGAATCGCATCAATTTTGGCTTCATGTAGTCCGGTAAGCCTGCCTTCACGTAGTCCTGTAAGTCTACCTCTGGCCTCGCCCTGCTCCAACAGTTCCTCCGACCGTAACTTTAAAATTTTACCACCCATAATCTCACCCAATCCTTTCCTGATCTCATTATCCTCCGGAATAATATAATCCGCAATCTCCTCAATCAGAACAATCATATCCATATAAAGATGTGACTTTTGTTCCTTCTCAGATGTTTCCTCCAGCTTTCGGTTGATCTCCCGGAAATCGTCGAGCAGATGCTGCACTTTCTTTAAATCCGTTCCGTTGTGCTTCAAAAAGTGTTCATACCGTAAGATATGATATGGAAGTAAAATCAGCAGCCGTTTTTCAAAAATCCGATCGACCGTGTATTTCTTTGCCTGTATGATCGGAACGCGGTAACGAATTTTCTGACCGTCCGTAAACTTCACAATCGCTTCGTGAAAATCCGGAAGTGAACGGTGATTGCGGATGTAAAGTACGCACGACTGCGGAAATTCAATTTCCCAGATCGCATGCTTCGCAAAAGAAGCATGCTCAAGCGCAATGGAAATGTCGTACTCAAACATCCGGATGACCATCGTTTCATCTTTGGTGGACTGGCACTCCAGATGATAAATGTGGCTGCCGATCCGGATAATGGAGTCCGTGACCACGGTTCCGAATTTTTCATAGTGTTCATTCCGTAGCTGTTCAAAGGGTTCCTTCTCACTGTAGGAAGTGTGGAAAACTTCATTGATCAGCGGGATAAGAAGCTGTGGCATCTTTTGTGCAATTGTCCGGAACACATCATCAAAAATAGTGCTGTGTTCTGTCGTGTTTTCTGTGTTGGCATCTGGTAACGTGTTTACCGAAATGTCAGTGTTCCCCATGTAATGTCCTGCCTTTCCTTTAGTATATATCATAAGCATCTGTTTTTACAATATGGAAAGTGTAAGAAACAGAAGCAGTTATGATCAAACGTATGAAATTGTAATTATAATGGTAATTTGAACGAATGTTCTTTCATGAATGCTATGAGATATAATTAAAATACATCTCATAGCATAGAAATAAGAAAAATACAGTTATAGACGGATTATGTCATGCTTTTACCGACATAGAATTTATCGCCTCTTCATATTCCTCTGGAGAATATTTTCTTAAAATCTGTTCTCTGGTTAAACCAAGATCAATCATATTTTGAATTGCATCAATTTTGGCTTCATGTAGTCCGGTAAGCCTGCCTCTGGCTTCCCCTCGAGCTTCCCCTCTGGCTTCCCCTCGAGCTTCTCCAAGCTCCAACAACTCTTCAGAGCGTAATTTCAAAATCTTACCACCCATAATCTCACCCAATCCTTTCCTGATCTCATTATCCTCTGGAATAATATAATCCGCAATCTCCTCAATCAGAACAATCATATCCATATAAAGATGTGACTTTTGTTCCTTCTCAGATGTTTGCTCAAGTCTCCGGTTGATCTCCCGGAAATCGTCGAGCAGATGCTGCACTTTCTTCGAATCCGTTCCGTTGTGCTTCAAAAAGTGTTCATATCGTAAGATATGATACGGAAGCAGAATCAGCAGCCGTTTTTCAAAAATCCGATCGACCGTGTATTTCTTTGCCTGTATGATCGGAACGCGGTAACGAATTTTCTGACCGTCCGCAAACTTCACAATCGCTTCGTGAAAATCCGGAAGTGAACGGTGATTGCGGATATAAAGTACACATGACTGCGGAAATTCAATTTCCCAGATATCATTTGATTCAAAAGAAGCGTGCTCAATAGCAATTGAAATATCATATTCAAACATGCGTATGACCATCGTTTTGTCTTTTGAGGACTGGCACTCCAGATGATAAATATGGCTGCCGATCCGGATAATGGAGTCCGTGACCACGGTTCCGAATTTTTCATAGTGTTCATTCCGCAGCTGTTCAAAGGGTTCCTCCTCACTGTAGGAAGTGTGGAAAACTTCATTGATCAGCGGAATCAGAAGCTGTGGCATTTTCTGTGCAATTGTCCGGAATACATCATCAAAAATAGTGCTGTGTTCTGTAGTGTTTTTCTCGTTGGCATCTGACAGCGGAGCTGCCACAATGTCAGTGTTCCCCATGTAGTATCCTGCCTTTCCTTTAGTATATATCAAAACAACATAGTTTTACAACCGAAAAAAACGGGAAAACAGAGTCGTTTTTGATCCTGTATTCAATTAAAATTCCAGTGGATAAACGAGCGAATGACTCATCAGATTTGGAATTATATGTGTTAAAGACAGAATATCTTATTTGCATGCAGAAATCAACTGTAAATATCAAAAAGTTGAGAATCTGTACCAGCGGTGTTACTGTTCGCAGGGTAACCTGTGAACAGTAATCCAGTGGTCAATAATCCGCTGGCAGGGTGACCAAAAAAGAGGCCACAACCATGATAGGATATGACCTCTCTTTAAAAATTGTTTCCTGAATGTTATAGCTTCATTGTAAGCTGAATCCGTTGCTTTTTCACATCCACACTCAGAACTTTCACTTCCACGATATCCCCGACGCTGACGACCTCCAGTGGATGCTTGATAAAGCGGTCACACATCTGCGAGATATGTACCAGACCATCCTGATGGACTCCGATATCCACAAAGGCACCGAAATCAATGACATTTCGCACGGTTCCCTTCAATACCATGCCCGGAGTCAGATCTTTGATCTCGAGCACGTCACTGCGCAGGATTGGTTTTGGCATATCCTCACGCGGATCACGGGCAGGCGTTTCCAGTTCCTTTACGATATCCCAGAGAGTCAGTTCGCCGATTTCCAGATCCTGTGCAAGCTTTTTGTAATCCCGGACTTTTTTCGAGATCCCGGCAACATTGCGGTCTGTCACATCCGAAAGCGTATAGCCGAGTGTTTCCAGCAGCTGTTTCGTGGCTGCGTAGGATTCCGGGTGTACACCGGTGGCATCCAGAGGGTTTTTTCCGTCACTGATGCGCATGAAGCCGGCACACTGTTCATAGGCTTTCGGTCCAAGCTTGGCCACTTTCAGAAGCTGGGAACGGGAGGCAAATTTTCCGTTTTCTTCGCGGTAGACCACAATATTTTTGGCAATGGCTTTGCTCACACCGGAGACATATTCCAGCAGGGAAGCAGAAGCGGTATTTAAGTCCACACCGACACGGTTTACGCAGTCTTCCACGACATGATCCAGCGCTTCGGTCAGTTTCTTCTGGTTCATGTCATGCTGGTACTGTCCGACACCAATGGATTTCGGGTCGATTTTTACCAGCTCTGCGAGTGGGTCCTGCAGGCGGCGCGCCATGGATGCGGCACTTCGCTGTCCGACATCAAACTGCGGGAATTCTTCGGTTGCCAGCTTGCTGGCAGAGTATACGGAAGCACCGGCTTCGTTTACGATGATGTATTGTACCGGTTCCGGAATCTCTTTGAGAAGCTGTACGATAATCTGTTCGGATTCGCGGGATGCAGTACCGTTTCCCAGAGAGATTAATGTAATATGGTATTTGGAAATCAGTTTTTTCAGTACCGCTTTGGCTTCGTCCACGCGGTTTTGCGGGGCAGTCGGATAGATCACAGTAGTATCAAGTACTTTTCCGGTCGGATCCACCACAGCGAGCTTGCATCCGGTACGGAATGCCGGATCCCAGCCAAGTACAACCTGACCGGCGATTGGAGGCTGCATCAGAAGCTGTTCTAAGTTTTTGCCAAATACACGGATGGCACCGTCTTCAGCTTTTTCGAACAGATCGTTTCGGATTTCGCGCTCAATGGCAGGTGCAATCAGCCGGTTGTAAGCATCCTCTGTAACTTCATGCAGTACAGCTGCTGTGGGAGCAGAAGGTGCGGTGATGAGTTTACGGTCGAGATAGGAAAGAATCCGGTCCACGGGTGCATCAATTTTTACTGTGAGGAATTTCTCTTTTTCTCCGCGGCTGATGGCAAGAATCCGGTGTCCGGCAAGCTTTGAAAGACTTTCGCTGAATTCATAATACATCTCATAGACGGATTCGGCTTCGGGATCTTTTGCAGCGGATAAAAGCTGTCCGTGCTTCATAGTCAGTTCCCGGATATGGGTACGGAAATCGGCATTGTCGGAGACCGACTCTGCAAGGATATCTTTTGCACCGTTTAAGGCATCTTCTGCGGTGGAAACTTCTTTTTCCGGGTTTATATAGTTTTCGGCTTCCTCCAGAGGAGAAACTGTCATTTTCTGAAGAAGGATCAGGTTGGCGAGTGGTTCTAAGCCTTTTTCTTTTGCAATGGTTGCACGGGTACGGCGCTTCGGACGGTACGGGCGGTACAGATCATCCACTGCAACCTGTGTTTCGGCCGCGAGAATCTGTGCACGCAGTTCCTCCGTCAGTTTTCCCTGTTCTTCAATGGAGGCCAGTACGGTCTGTTTTTTGTCCTCCAGATTTCGCAGATACACCAGACGGTCATAGAGATTTCGTAAAATTTCATCACTCAATGCTCCGGTAGCTTCTTTCCGGTACCGGGCAATAAAAGGAATGGTGCATCCTTCGTCGATCAGTTTTACAGCAGCGGAGGCCTGTTCTTTCCGGATGCCGAGTTCTTCCGCAATTTTTGTATTAATATCCATAAATTTTCCCCTTAATAGTCCTTTCCTGTCAAATAATACTTTCCCTATTATATATGAAATGTTACAATAAAAGCAATCCTAAAAAGAAAGGAAAACGTATTATGGATATGTATGGATCATCTTATCAACCAAATCCGAATCAGCCGTATCGCAGCCGGAGATCTGCACGCATGGAGGCAGCTTCCCTGATACTTGGATCAATTGCATTACTAAGCTGCACCTGTCTGTATCTTGCTGTGCCGTGTGGGGCTCTGGCGGTTATTTTTGCAACACTTTCCCGCGGAGGCATGATGTCTTATACTTCGAAAGCACAGATCGGAATGATTCTGGGGATTATGGCATTGGTTGCGGCTATCGGACTGTACGCATCGGTTCTGGGGTATGCCATCCATCAGTATGGAAGTATCGATGGATTTTTAAAGGCCTATTCTGATATGCAGGGCATGGATTATAATGAACTGATGGAGCAGTTTATGGCAAAATAAAAAGATTGTTGCATCTGCATAGCCATGCTATAATGAGAAAAGCAATCAGTTACAGAAACGGAGTATAAACAAATGAACCTACCTTGCAAAGAATTAAAACGAATCGCAAGAGACAATTTAAATGGAAATTATAAAATACCAATGGGAGCTTTTCTTGCCGCCACACTGATTCCTTTGGCGGTAGAACTCCCATTTTCCATGTTGCAGAAAGATGCACAGCCGCTTCCGGTGACGATCATGTTTTATGTGGCGGAATTTCTGATCACACTTTTAAGCATGGTATTGTCTGTCGGAATCCTTCAGCTTCATCTGTCACTTGCACGGAAAAAAGAAATGACACTTGGCATGGTATTTTACGGGTTTAAAAATCACCCGGACCGTTATATCATTGCAGGACTGCTTTTGATTATTGCAACGCTGATCAGCTGTATTCCTGTGATCACAGGTGCTGTGTTATTTTTTGTCCTGGACAAGTCGCCTGCGGCGATTGCAGTACTGGTGATACTTGGTATTGTGAGCACGATTCTGGCAGTTTTCGTGCAGATGTGGTATGCACTGGCATTGTATCTGCTTTTGGATCATCCGCAGATGAAGGCACGCGAATCATTAAAGATCAGCCGTCAGATCATGAAGGGAAATAAAGGAAGATTATTTTATATTTATCTGAGCTTTATCGGATTGCAGATACTGTGTATGCTGTCTTTAGGCATCGGGTCACTCTGGGTATATCCATACCAGTCACAGACACTGGTTATTTTTTATCTGGATGTGGTCGGGGAGATCTAGGTAATTGCGAAACTCGCGATGCTCGTTCGCAAACTTGAATCAAAATAGAAACAGAATTGAGCATAGCATGATTTTAATGACGAAAACGGATATTGAGCTGTTTTAGGCGCACTTAAATAAGCCGTAGACTTTATTGAGTTGGTAAGTCCTAAGCAATAAGAGGTTTTAAGCTGCGAATAAATTCGTGATGATTGATTTTATCCGAAAGTACAACTGTTATCAGTTGGGTAATTCCTGCAAGGATCAGATCGGCGTGAAGTGTTTTCTCATTCTGAGTTCTTCTTCCGGCCAGACAAAGATTATCCTTGATGTGGTTAATATCTCTTTCTACGGTGGTTCTGATTTTGTAAGTGTTATTCCATTCTTCTGTACCACGGATAGCGCCAGGATAGGCACGGAGATCCTTTTCAGGATAAATATACACCATTCTGCCACAAGAAGAAGCTGTACATGGATCATCACATGTACAGTGACGCTGGGATCTGCCAGTAGATACATTTTTGATCCACTTGATTTTAGGACAGACAAACTTATATCTGGTAACACCGCTTCTGAGTTTTGATATTCCTTCATATTTCATGGGAAGTGAATCATCATGAGGACAGCAGGGAATCCCATTTTCATTAATCGTGTAGTCCTGTTTTTCAAGACCAGCCCTGGAATTCAGAGGGATATAAGCTTTATCAAAGTGTTTATGATCTCCGAACGTATTACCGGTAAGAAGTTTGGGATAGAGTGCCGCAGTATCAAAAGCAGCATCGCCAAGAAAAGTTTTGGGATTAATCAATGGATGCTTTAAAAAGAAATCTTTCAGGGTTGGAATTAAAAGCCTGGAATCATGGACAGACTTGTCTTCATCAGGTGAATCAGATTTCTTTTCAACGGTAATGTCAGGATGGGAAGCTATAAAGTTTTTGTTATAAAAAGCGATATGCCTGATGATTCCAAGACCGTTGGTAATGATGCCAAATTTGAAGACATAACAGAAATGCCCATTGATGTATAACTGTTTAATTTCAGGATTAGCAGACGCGTGCGAAGGCATAGAACCATAAGCGGCTTTATAAGGATCATAATTCTTGTCGAAGCTGTTAGCTTTTGCATAAGCCTTAAGCTGTCTGATAATGCGGTTAGCATACTTGGGATTATTCTC
>QWCN01011632.1_pt1 | contig 14530 bp, 15 predicted proteins | sample 1972711 | NCBI WGS metagenome assembly QWCN01 (sample SAMN09866707, study PRJNA288562) | Human gut metagenome isolate term1_stool, whole genome shotgun sequencing... | isolation source: gut | host: Homo sapiens | place: USA: California | reverse complement strand
GACGAAAAAGGCTCGGTCGTTACGCTCTCGGGCCGATCGGACGCGGCGCTGCTGTTGGATAACGAGCTTCCTGCGCAGGAATATGCTCAGCTCAGCAACACGGCGGCCGTGAGCGCCTTTGCGCGTGCGTTCGGCATAAGCAGCGTCGTATCCGGCAGCGCAAAAACGCTCAATTCATTCAGCGTGCGCACCGGCGAGAGCGCGTGGAGCGCGCTAAAGCGCTTTTGCCGCTATGCGTGGGGAACCGTGCCGTATTTCACAAAAAGCGGAACGCTCGTTCTCAACGGCCGGACAGGCTCGACGATAACGGTGGATGCGTCAAAGGACGCAGCGAGCGTGTCGCTGTGCGACGAGCACTACGGCATAATATCGGATATAAGCATTCGAAACCGGGTGACGGGCGCAAGCTACACCGTTTCAAACGAGAGCTTCGCGGCCTTCGGCGGCAAGTGCCACAGGGAAATGACTGTTCCGAAAACGACCGGCGCCGACGCGGCAAGGTACACCGCCGAATATCAGATAGCCGAATCAAAGCGCGGCAAAAGATGTGTAAAATTAACGCTCACAAAGCAGTTTGCCTGCTTTCCGGGCGACAGGGTGCAGCTTACGGCGGCAAAGCTCGGCGTGAGCGGAACGTTCACGGTCATTTCCTCGCACTGCTGGGCAGACTCCCTGAGCGCCGGGACGATAGTGACACTGGAGGTGTGAGCATGTGGTTATCGGAAATCAAAAGAAAGGCAGAGCCGACCGGCACTCTGCCCGATATAAGCGTGAACGCCGCCGGGGATATAAATCTTGAGACCGCCGCTGCGCGGATATGCATAAAAAACAGCGGCGAGATCGTCATTGAAGGCGCCGTCACCGTAAACGGCAGCGCAATTTGAATAAAGAAAAAACGAGCGTACCGGACGGTACGCTCGTTTTGTCGGTTTTGAGCTTTTAAGGGATCAGACAACGCCCTGAGCCATCATTGCGTCGGCAACCTTCAGGAAGCCTGCAACGTTTGCGCCGAGCATGAGGTTGCCGGGCTGGCCGCACTCGACGGATGCGTCGTAGCAAGCCTTGAAGATGTTCTTCATGATGCCATGCAGCTTCTCATCAACTTCGTCGAAGCTCCAGCTCATGCGGATGGAGTTCTGGCTCATTTCGAGGCCGGAAGTTGCAACGCCGCCGGCGTTGGATGCCTTGCCGGGGCTGTAGAGCAGGCCGTTGCCGAGAACCTTCTCGATCGCTTCCGGGGTAAGAGGCATGTTTGCGCCTTCGAATACTGCCATGCAGCCGTTGTCGATCAGGTGCTGTACGTCGTCAGCGTCCATCTCGTTCTGGGATGCGCAAGGCATTGCTATGTCGCACTTGAGGGTCCAGATGCCCTTGCGGCCTTCGTGGTACTCGGAGCCGGGAACTTCGTCTGCGTAAACGCTGATGCGTGCGCGGCGCTTCTGCTTGATATCCATGACCTTCTTGATGTCAACGCCGTCGGGATCGTAGATGTAGCCGTTGGAGTCGCACATTGCGATAACGGTGCCGCCGAGCTGGGTGCACTTCTCAGCTGCGTACTGAGCAACGTTGCCAGCGCCGGAAACGATGACCTTCTTGCCCTCGAAGGAGGTGTTTGCAAGGTGGCTGAGTGCCTCTGATGCGTAGTAGCACAGACCGTAGCCGGTAGCCTGGGTACGAGCCAGGGAGCCGCCGAAGGTCAGGCCCTTGCCGGTGATGACGCCGCCCTCAAAGCGGTCGACGATCTTCTTGTACTGGCCGAACATGTAAGCAACTTCGCGTGCGCCGACGCCGATGTCGCCTGCGGGAGTGTCGGTGAACTGGCCGATGTGACGGTACAGCTCGGTCATGAAGCTCTGGCAGAAACGCATAACTTCTGCATCGGACTTGCCCTTCGGGTCAAAGTCGGAGCCGCCCTTGCCGCCGCCCATGGGCAGAGTGGTCAGGGAGTTCTTGAGGATCTGCTCGAAGCCGAGGAACTTTATAACGGAGAGGTTGACGGAGGGATGGAAGCGCAGGCCGCCCTTGTAAGGTCCGATAGCGGAGTTGAACTGGACGCGGTAGCCGCGGTTGACCTGGACCTTGCCGTTGTCGTCAACCCAGGGAACGATGAGGCTTGCCTTCTCCCACTCGGGGTGCTTGTCAACGACGAGCTGGAGGCTCTCAAATACTTCACGAACTGCCTGAAGGAATTCGGGCTGGTCGGGATCGCGCTTTTCGACGGAGTCATAGACTCTCTTAAGATACTCGTTTGTAATCATTGCTTTTTTCTCTCCTATTGAAAAAATTGAAAACTAATCATTCTGAGGAAACACGTTCCCCACTTTTCAAATTCTATTCCTTGTGAGCGAAAGATACAATTGTGAGATGTTATAAAAATGCAGTATTAAAAACCGTCATATTGCACCAAAAAAGAAGCGGAATGAAAGTAAATGAGCCAATTATGCAACGCAATTGCACATGAACAGCAACAATATTGATATCTAATTAACACAGTGCGCCGTTAGCCTTTTTAATAACGAAAATGAAAATACTTGACAAGTTATGCAAACGCGAGTATTATCTAAAATAGATAATGCAATTGCATAAAATATCTTGTTTGGAGATGTGTGCTTGAATAACAGAAATAAATACAGCGCGTATTGCGCGCAGTGTCGCCTGATGTTTGAAAACGGAGAGGAGATGTTCTCGTGGGAGGGTGAATATATCTGCGCAGATTGCTTTGACGCGCTGTTTTCGGAGCTTGACCGATATGAAAGGGCAGGCCTTGTCGGCAGCAGGGTAATAAATTACCGGCGCCCTTACGGAACGCCGGTAAGCTGAAACACTATTAATCTATTAAACTATGATGAAGAACTTTGCGAGGAACAGTGCCGAAAGCACATAGGTCAGGATCGAGACCTCCTTTGCCTTGCCGGTGAACGCGGCAACGACGGAGTAGGAGATCAGCGCCATGCCGATGCCGTGGCCGATCGAGCCGGTGATGGGCATGAAGATGAGCATAAGCGCAACGGGGATGACCTGAAGGATATCGTCCCAATCGACGTTCTTGAGGCCGCTGAGCATGAGGATGCCGACATAGATAAGTGCGGCGCTCGTTGCCGGAGCCGGGATGAGAGCTGCGATAGGCGCGATGAACATGCAAAGAAGGAACATGACCGCGGTGGTCAGCGCGGTAAGACCCGTGCGGCCGCCGGCCTCAACGCCGGAGCCGGACTCGATGAAGGTGGTGACGGTGGAGGTGCCGGTGCATGCGCCTGCTACGGTGCCGACGGCGTCTGCCAGCAGAGCTTCCTTCATCTTGGGCATCTTGCCGTCCTTATCGAGCATGTTTGCGCGTGCGGCGGTGCCGACGAGGGTGCCGATGGTGTCGAACATGTCGATCATGCAGAAGGTTATGATAAGGGCAACGGCGGTGAACCAGCCGATGCTTATGAAGGTCTCGAAGTCAAACTTGAAGAATGTGGTGTCGAGCATATCGCCGAGAGGGGGGACAAAGGATGCGGTGGCAAGGGATGCAAACGGATTGGTGTCCAGGAAAATGAAGCTGCCGCCCCAGTAAACGATGCAGGAGATGAGCATGCCGAGAATGACGGATGCCTTGACCTTGTGGTGGCTGAGGATGACGATGGCGAATACGCCGACGAGCATGGTGACGACGTAGAGCACCAGCTGCGGATACGCGCTGCCGACGGTGTCGCGCGCTACCGACGGGGTGAGGCTTCCGAAGAAGGTGGACAGAACGTAGAACGGGCCGCCCTTTTCGCTGTAAAGGCCGGCGTTCGAGCCGAAGCCGACGTTGAGCAGCATAAGACCGATGGCCGGGGTGATGCCGATGCGGATGCCGAAGGGAATGGCCTCAACGATCTTTTCGCGGATGGAGAAAAGCGTGAGGATGACGAAGAAAACGCCCTCGACAAGGATGATGCACATTGCGGCGGGGAAGGCTTCCTCGTAGCTCAGGCCGGTGAACGTTGCGATGTTTGCAACGACGACGGCGAAGAAGCTGTTCAGGCCCATGCCGGGAGCCATTGCAAAGGGCTTGTTCGCGGCGAAGGCCATGACGAGCATGCCGATCGCGGAGGCTATGCACGTTGCCATGAATACAGCGTTCCACAGCGGAGTGCCGGTCGCGAAGTTGGTCAGCAGGTTGGGGTTGAGGGCAATGATATAAGCCATTGTCATGAAGGTGGTAAGACCGGCAACTATCTCTGTGCGCGCGGTGGTGCCGTTTTCCTTCAGCTTGAAGATCTTTTCCATTTTGCGCTCCTTTTTGTCTTTCAGAACAAAATTTTGGGGCCGAGGCAGCGAAGCGCCGCTCAGTCCCGAAAAACAACAGATAAAACTATATCCGCCAACCGACCAAAAGTCAATTCGCGGATATTGAGAAAAAGACGTGTAAATTTTCTGTTAATTTGTGCGCATTAGGTAAGAGACAGCAGCTCAAGCGTGCGAGCATCCGCCGTGCCGCCGTAGAATTTCGCGAGAACGGCGTCGAACACGGGATCGTCCGACACCTGCGCAAACAGCGTCATGCACGATCTGAGCTTGAGATCATCCGGGTAGCCCATGACGGCAGTTGCGTCGGAGCAGTCGAGGGTGAGGAGCGCATTTGATATCTCGATCAGGCGCGCGCCGAGCACGGGGTGGGCGATGTACTGCCGCGCTTCTTCGATGTCCTTTATCGCGTAAAGCTGAGCCGTGTAGCTCATGCCGAGGCCGGCGATCTGCGGAAAGATGTACCACATCCAGTGGCTGCGCTTGCGCCCCGAGCGTATCTCGCGCAGCGCGGTGTCGTAAGAGTGCTCCTGAGCTATAAGAAAACGGTCAAGTGAGTTGTTCATGGTTTCACCTCATGGGGCTATTCTGCTGATTTTGCGGTGTTGATGGAAGCTACGAGAATGCGCTTGATCTCCAAACAGTCTTGCAGAAGAGAAGCGCTGAGTTCGCCGTTAATGTATTCGGACATTTGCAGGAGCCTGAGCCAATACTCGGTCTCGGCCGTCTCCTTTAAAGCAATGTGGAGTTTTGAAATAAAGTCTGCACGGCTGTGCCCGTAGTTAGCTTCGTTTATGTTAGCGCCGATGCTTGTTCCGGAGCGAACGATCTGTTTTGATATAACGCTCTCTTTCTTCGATTGAACGAGGTATTGATTAAGCTTTATTATCCTCGCAGCAAAGGCGATCGACTTATCTATAAGAATGTTGTCTTTCACAGGCATCACCATGTTAGATTATATCAGAAACGCCGAATAATTGCAATTATTCATTATTCATCAGCAAAGCGACTTCATTATTCACTATTCATTACAAAAATCCTGAAATGAATGATTAATAATTAATGATGAAGAATGAATAGTACAAAATTAAAAATCCCATTGACATTCGTCAACAGGATTTTTGATTTTGGTGGGGGATGGTGGATTCGAACCACCGAAGGCATTGCCAGCAGATTTACAGTCTGTCCCCTTTGGCCACTCGGGAAATCCCCCAAATACAATATGCAAATTTAAATACAGGTGGAGCTGGTGGACGGACTCGAACCCCCGACCTGCTGATTACAAATCAGCTGCTCTACCAACTGAGCTACACCAGCACGATACCGGCTCAAATATAATAGCAAACAGTGCAGGGTTTGTCAACAAAAATTTTAATTATTTTATTCTTTGCGATATCAGGGAGGAAACGAATGAAAATAAGCGAACTTTCCGCGGAATACCGCGACAGCGCAATGCTGTGCCGGGGCAGAATAAAAGAGCTGAACCTTAAGCTCGAGTGCGAGCCGATGTGCGAGATCGACAGGCTTCGCCTGCGCCGCCGGATCGCCATACTCACAAGCATGATGCGCGATACGATAGCCGTTTCGCGCTACCTTGAAAATTACTACGGAGATGATATGAATGCAGGAAAGAAAACTCAATATGTTTGCTAAGCAGGAGGAATACATGGCTCTGCGCCAGTACATAAAGCTCGTGTCCGATGCGTCCGGCGGCGCTGCCGGCGCACTTCGCCGCGCGATAAACTCGGAGCTTACAAAGCGCCAGAGGCAGCTGATCGGCATGTACTATATCGAGCAGATGCCCATGCAGGATATAGCCGACGAGCTGGGGCTTCACATATCAAGCGTCAGCCGCACGATAAAGCGCGGCCGCGAGCGACTGAAAAGCGCGCTGAGCTACGGCGGAAGGAATCTTCTGGCGTCGTTAGAAGATTGTTAACTTTACAGTCGTTTAATGTCGTGATAAAATGGCGGCATGAAAAATACAAAGAGAAAAACAAAAAAACGCGGTGGGATAAGACCGGTTTTCATAGTGATCCTTATAGCGGCGCTGCTTTTGGCCGGGTATGCCTTCGTGCAGTTGCGCCGTCAGGCCGCGCGTGAGGCAGACCCGTACTACGGCATGGTCGAGGTATTCAACGGCGACGATTATGTGTGGATAACTCCCCAGGACGGCGTTGCGCTCAACGATCTTGACAAGAGCGAGTTTATCAACGACGCAAGCGGAAACCTGACCTACACCGGACGCGAATACAAGGCCAGCAGCGGCGTTGACGTTTCGTCGTATCAGGGCGATATCGACTGGCAGCAGGTCTACGACAGCGGCGTGCGCTTTGCCATCGTCCGCGCAGGCGGCATGTACTACGGCAGCGGCGAGCTGTATACCGACGACAACTTCATTAAAAATATCGAAGGCGCAAAGGCGGCCGGACTTCGTGTGGGCGCGTATTTCTTCTCGCAGGCGATAAGCGAGGACGAGGCCGAAGCCGAGGCGAAATTCGTGCTCGACCTGCTCGGCGACCGTAAGCTCGATCTGCCGGTGTTCTTCGACTGGGAACGCATATCGGGCGACACCGCGCGCACGGACGGGCTGGATAACGAAACGCTCACGGCCTGCGCCGTTAAGTTCTGCCAAACGATAGAGTCGGCAGGCTTCGACGCCGGCGTGTAAATATATAATGATACCGGCTACTACGGCTATGACCTTGCGCAGCTTGAGGACTACACCTTCTGGTGCGTCGGCATAAGCACCTATCCGTGCTTTTACTATGCCCATGAGTTCTGGCAGTACAGCTTCAAGGGCACGGTCCCCGGCATAAACGCCGACTGCGACCTGAACATGATGTTTGAAAAATAAGAGGAAACCGCAGACCGGATATCCGGCCTGCGGTTTTTGCGGCAAAGCGCAGTTATTCGCTTTAAAAATTTTTAAAACGAATAACTAATGCAGCTAAAGCGAATAAAACTTGACAATAAATAATATAATAAGTATAATAATATAGCATGGGAGGGCTTAATATGAAGTTTTCTGATGAAAAGAAGCGTGCTATTGAAAATTATATCCTGGATAAAATAGAAAGCGGCGATCCTGATTTATCGCAAACAGTATCCGCAGCGTTCGATATAAACAGAAACACAGTCCACAGATATATTAATAAGCTTGCGGATGACGGTATCATAGAACGCAAAAAGCGCGGTGAATATGTGCTCAAGAAAAAGGAACACATGTATAGTCTCCGCCGTTCCGACAATGAGCTTGAGAATGATATTGATGTGTTTAACAAATGCCTGAAACCGCATTTGAAGTCATTGCCATCAAATGTTCAGCAGATATGGGCGTATACATTCAGTGAAATGGTCAATAATGTAATTGATCATTCGGCGGCTGAAGAGCTTCAAATAGTGGTCATGCAAAGCTATGTTGAAACCGAAGTTATCATATACGATAACGGCATCGGCATATTTGAGAAAATTAAAGAGCACTTCGGATTTTCGACGCTTGATGACGCGGTGTGTGAGTTGTTCAAAGGCAAGCTTACCACCGATGCAAAGAATCACTCCGGCGAAGGAATATTTTTCAGCTCAAAATTGATGGACACTTTTATTATTGTTTCGGATGGTAAAGTGTTTACGAACAATAAATATGACGACAGCGAGCTGGAGAGCATGACTTCAAATGAGGCAAAAGGCACTTTTGTAAGCATGACGCTTTCCAATAAATCAAAGAAAAATTCGCAGGATATATTCGATGCGTACTCAAACGTTGACGGCGGCTTTACAAAAACAACGATCCCGTTAAAGAATATATTTGACGGCTCCCCGGTGTCGCGCTCGCAGGCAAAGAGAATATGCAACCGACTTGAAAAATTCGAGGAAGTGATCTTGGATTTTGATTCAATTGAATGGATGGGGCAGGGATTTGCGCATCAGGTTTTTGTCGTGTTCCATAATGAGCACCCCGGTATCACTATCGTTCCGATCAACATGAACGAAAATGTCACAAAAATGTACCTGATAAATCAGGCGTTTTTGATGGCTATTAATCCAATTTCGAGTGGGGCCTTTGCCCCCTCGAGCTCCCCTGCTGCTCTATTATCTTTCTTTTGCAGTATAGTTTTTCGACAGCCTGATACTGAAATGAAACCGCAGACCGGATATCCGGCCTGCGGTTTTTGCGACAAAGCGCAGTTATTCGCTTTAAAAAAATTTAAAGCGAATAACTGACATGGTTAAAGCGAATAACTCAAAGATAAAAAAGAAACAGCAGCCTTCATCAATGATGAAAGCTGCTGCTTTTGGCACGCCGTAAGGGATTCGAACCCCTGACCTTCTGGTCCGTAGCCAGACGCTCTATCCAGCTGAGCTAACGGCGCTTATCGCTTAGCGCCTTAGTATATTAGCACAGCCGGAGAGGAATTGCAAGCCTTTTTTAATTATTTTCGGCCATATAAGCCAAAATAATTACAGGCCGATGGAGCTTGACACCGCGTCAACTACCTCGCCCATCGTTTTAAGCGTCTTGCCGACGATGTTTTTCGGCGGTTTCTTGGTGCCGGAAACGGTCATTCCGGCAAGCGAGCCGACTGCCACGCCTATGCCCATGCCAACGAGAAAATTTGTCTTAGTCATTGTTTACACCTCCGAAATATATTATGACCATTTTTGTTTTGCTACTGCACTGTAATTTGTGCTATACTACACTCATTACTCCAGGAGAGGAGAATTTTTTTATGAGTGCAAAAATTCTTGCCGTCGGCGACGTGTGCGGAGAGCCGGGGCTGGATTATCTTACTAAAAATTTGCGCCGTCTGCGCAAGGAGCTTGAGCTTGATTTTGTCGTCGTAAACGGCGAAAACGCAAACGTTGTCGGCATAACTCCGCGCCAGGCGGACGCCATACTGCACGCCGGTGCGGATGTCATAACCCTCGGCAACCACACATGGACGCGCACCGAGCTGCGTCCGTATCTTGACGAGCGGCGCAAGATCCTGCGCCCGGCAAACTGCGCGCCGCAGTGCCCCGGCCGCGGCATAGACGTTTATAAAACGAGCTTCGGCGACGTGTGCGTCATGAACCTTATGGGGCATTTCACGCTCGATACGAACACGGATAACCCCTTCGTTATTGCCGACGGATACATGGAGGAGATACGCGAGAAGATAATCCTTGTCGATTTCCACGCCGAGGGCACGAGCGAAAAACGCGCGATGGGCTTCCTGCTCGACGGAAAGGCGAGCGCCGTTTGGGGAACGCACACGCATGTGCAGACCTCCGACGCCTGCGTGCTGCCCAACGGCACGGGATATATAACAGACCTTGGCATGACGGGCGCTGTAAATTCCGTTATCGGCATCGAGCCGGAGCAGTCGATCGGCAAATTCTTCGGCGATCCTCCGCGCAGATACGATTCGGCCAAAGGCCCGGCAAAGCTCGAGGGCTGCGTGTTCACCATCGACCCCGAAACCGGCAAATGCCTGAGTGCAGAGGGGGTAAGATTTACATGAGCGAACTGAAAATACTGCATGCGGCGGATCTGCACCTTGACTCGCCCTTCGAGGGACTGGGCGCTGCCAAGGCCGCGCAGCGCAGAGACGAGCAGCGCCGCCTGCTGCATCGCATCGCGCGGCTTGCCGAGGAGGAGAGCGTTGATATCGTGCTTCTGGCAGGCGACCTTCTCGATTCCGACAGCACCTATGCCGAAACGGCCGAGGCGCTTGCGTCGGCGCTCGGAAGCATATCCGCGCCCGTGTTCATATCCCCCGGCAATCACGATTTTTACTCGCCGCGCTCGCCGTATGCGCGCGTAAAGTTTCCCGAAAACGTACATATATTTAAAAACCCCACGCCGGAATGCGTGACCTTGCCGCAGCTGAACGCAAATGTCTGGGGCGCTGCGTTCTGCGATAAATACAGTGCCGGTATGCTCGGCGGTTTTGCTGCCGCGGACGGTACGGGCGCAAAAAACATAATGTGCATCCACGGCGAGGTGGGCGTCACTTCAAATTACGATCCCATAAGCGAGACCGAGATCGCAGCCTCCGGCATGGATTATATCGCCCTTGGGCATATCCATAAGGAAAGCGGCCTTAAAAAATGCGGCTCGACCTACTATGCGTGGCCCGGCTGCCCGGAGGGGCGCGGCTTTGACGAAACGGGAGAGAAGCACGTTTACATCGTCACTCTCGGCAGCGGATGCAGTGTAAAGCCCGTGTGCATTGCGCAGCGAAAGTACGAGATTTTAAATGTTGAGCTTAAAAGCGGCGATGCTGTGTCCGATGTTCTCGCGGCTCTGCCGGAGAATACGCGCAGCGACGTCTACCGCATCGTTCTGCGCGGCGAGGCGGCTGAGCCTCCTCAGCCGGATGCAATCATTTCGGCTGTCGGCGAGAGATTTTTCTCGCTTCAGATGCGCGACGAAACGAGACTCAAGCGCGACGTTTGGGAAAGCGCAGGCGAGGATAATCTGCGCGGCAGATTTCTCATGCGTCTGAAAACCGCGTTTGACGAGGCCAAAACCGACGCCGAGCGCGAGAAGATAACTCAGGCGGCCCGTTGGGGGCTTGCCGCACTGGATAATCACGAGGAGGTGGTGCGCCATGATGATTAAAAAGCTTGACGCGACCTTCGGAAAGTTAGAGGGCGAAAGCCTTGAGCTGCACGACGGCCTCAACGTCATATCCGCGCCCAACGAAAGCGGCAAAAGCACATGGTGCGCGTTTGTCCGCGCAATGCTCTACGGCGTTGACAGCTCCGAACGCCAGAAGGCCGGCTTTTTGCCGGATAAAATGCGCTTTGCGCCGTGGTCCGGCTCTGCGATGCAGGGCAGCATGCAGCTTGAAAGCGGCGGCAGAGATATAACCATAACGCGCACGACGAAAACGGCATCCGCGCCAATGCGCGAGTTTTCCGCCGTGTATACCGGCACGAGCGTGCCCATCGAGGGCTTAAACGGAAATAACGCCGGCGAGATGCTTACAGGCGTCAGCCGCGATGTTTTCCACCGCAGCGCCTTTGTCGAGCAGGGCAAGGTCGCCGTAACGCACAGCGCCGAGCTTGAAAAGCGCATAAGCGCCATCGTCTCAAGCGGCGACGAGGACTGCTCGTTCACCGAGGCCGATAGCCGCCTGCGCCAGTGGCAGCGTAAGCGCCGCTTCAACCGCCATGGCCGCCTTCCGGAACTTGAGGATGAGCTTTCGCATAAAAAGCAGCTCTTGGCCGAGCTTTCGGATGCGGCTCAGAATCGTGAGAATATGGCCGCCGAGCTTGAAACGGCAAAGCAGGAGTGCGAGCGCATCGAGGCCGAAGTCATCGAGAGCCGCAAGGCCGTCCGTAAGGAAGCTCTCAGCAGTCTTCAGGGCGTGCGCAATGAGGTCAATGCAGCGACCGAGCGCCACGATAAGGCCGCCGAGCGGCGCGACAGCTGCCGAGCGGCGCTGTGCGCCTGCGCGATGGGCGAGCGCAAGCCCGAGGAGGCCAAGGCCGAGGTAAAGGCCGACCTTGAAGCTTCACTTAGATTAAAAGAGCAGTCCGAGCGCAAAAGCTCACCCGTGCTCGCAATAATACTCATGATCCTGTGCGGTGCGCTCGTCGCGGCAGGCTTTTTAATGCCGGATCTCATGATCCACGCTTTTATCGCGGCGGCAGTCGCTCTGGCGGCAGGCGTTGCGCTGTTTATCCGCGCATCCCGGCGCAAAACGGAAAATTACGAGGCCGCAAAGCAGAGGCGCAAGCTCCTTGCAAAATATAAAGCCGAGTCCGAGGACGATATAGCCGCAAGCATCGACGAATATCTTGAGCTTTACAAAAACTATGCCGAAGCTCAGCGCGTCGAAAAGGAAACGGCGGAGGCTCTTGCGGCGGTGCGCCGCCGTCAGGAGCAGGCCGAAAGCCGCACGCTCACTCAGCTCGATTTTACCGGCGGCGATAATCAGGCCGCGCAGCTCAGCCGCACCCTTGCCGAGGCGCGCGCAAGATGCAGCCGCATTTCCGCGCAGATGGCAGAGCGCAGCGGCAGACTTGCCGCGATGGGCGATCCGCTGGTGCTCGGTTCGGAAATAAGCCGCATGGAGGCCGAGTATGCGGAGATAAGCGCGGAATACGATGCGATAGCGCTTGCGATCGACACCATGCGCAAGGCCGATGAGGATATCCAAAGCCGATTCTCGCCTGCCCTCGGCAAGCTTGCGGCCGAGTACATGCAGTTCGTGACCGGCGGAAAGTATGACGGGGTCATGCTCGATCGCGACTTCTCGGCTGCGGTGCATGAAGCCGGCGGAAACGTTCCGCGCAATGCAGAATATCTGAGCGCGGGCACGCTTGATCTTATGTATCTTGCCGTGCGCCTTGCCGTTTGCGAGCTGGCGCTGCCGGAAAGCGCGAATTGCCCGCTTATAATTGACGATGCGCTCGTGAATTTCGACGCTGACCGCCGCCGTCAGGCAATGGCGCTGCTCGAGAAGATCGCGCAGGAGCGTCAGGTGATACTGTTTGCCTGCAATTAAAATGCGATAGGCCGGCTGACTCAAAATAACATACGCCAAAAAAGGCGGAGCAAGCACGAATGTCTATGTTGCGACGGCTTGGTATACACAAAGTATGCCTGCACCGCCGCGCCTCGACCTCGCACTTGCTCCGTCATTTTTGGTGCTTTGCAGTTTTGAAGCTGAGTTTTTTATTCCTGCAAGGACAAAGTTGCAGAGTATACTGTCGTATTCTCAAGGCTTTGTACGACGCAGGAGCGAAAAAGATCGCTTCAAAACCGTATGTTTTCTTGTGTCAACCGGCCTAATATGGTCTTTTCATTGAAAAAAGCAACTTGCCGTGATATCATAAAAATATGGAACAGTTAAAGAAAAACGAAATATTCGAAGCCAAAATAGAGGCTTATAACTCCGAGGGCAGCGGCGTTGCGCGCATTCTCGGCAGGGCGGTTTTCGTGCCGCGCACGATAGTGGGCGAAACGTGGCGCATCGTCATCGTCAAGGTCACGGCCTCGGCGGTGTACGGCCGCGCGCTCGAGCCGGTGAAAATTTCGCCCGAGCGCAGAGCGCCCGAGTGCGAAAATTATCTGCGCTGCGGCGGATGCAGCCTGTGGCACATGAGCTATGACGAGGAGCTGCGCTTAAAAAAGCAGCGCGTGAACGACGCCCTGCGGCACATCGGCCGCCAGACCGTTCAGGCCGAGACCATAATCGGCAGCGATGAGATGACGCATTATCGCAATAAGGGCATCTACGCCGTGCGCGAGCAGGGCGGCAAAGCCTGCAAGGGCTTTTTTGCGCTGCGCAGCCACGAGCTTGTGCCGGTGGAGAGCTGCCTTATACAAAGTGAGATCGCCGACAAAGCCGCCGACGCCGTGGTGCGGTTTCTAAACGAAAACGGCATGCGCGCGTACGATGAAAAAACGCGGCGCGGCCTTGTTCGGCATGTGTATGTTCGCCGAGCGGTAAACACCGCCGACGCCGTTGCGGTCATCGTCGCGTCCGGCGGCTTCGGCGCGCGGACGCAGGCACTTGTTGAGCATATGCGCCGCGCCTGCCCGGAGCTGAGCGGCATAGTTTTGAACGTCAATAAGTCCGACGGGAACACCTTGCTCGCCGGAGATTTTCACACCCTGTGGGGGCGCGAATTTATTCGCGACAGTCTCGGCGGCATAGTCTATGAGCTTGCGCCGCAGGCGTTTTATCAGATAAATCCGCCGCAGGCCGAGAAGCTCTACCGCAAGGCGGTCGAGTATGCCGCGCCCGAGGGCAAAACGGTGCTGGATATGTATTGCGGCGCCGGAACTATAAGCCTGTTTCTGGCCAAGGCCGCAAAGCAGGTGATCGGAGCGGAGATAATCTCCGAGGCTGTGGAAAATGCGCGCGAAAACGCCCGGCGCAACGGAATAGAAAACGCAGACTTTATCTGCGCCGACGCATCCGAGGCGGCGGAAAAATTCCTGCGCGACGGTGTGCGGCCGGAGGTCGTCGTTGTCGATCCGCCGCGAAAGGGCATGGACGAGGCCGCCGTGCGCGCACTGTGCGGCATGGAGCCGGACAGAGTGGTTTACGTCTCCTGCAACCCGGCGACCCTTGCGCGAGATATAACCGTGTTCAATTCCAGCGGCTATGAGCTAAAATGCGCCGAAGCTGTGGACATGTTCCCGAGAACAAGCCATATCGAGACTATCGTGTTGCTACAAAAGAAAAACTCGTAGAAATCCTTTATTTTAGGCACTTTGCGAAACATTTTATGTTTACAGCAGAGGGCAAAA
>QWCN01009257.1_pt1 | contig 14532 bp, 9 predicted proteins | sample 1972711 | NCBI WGS metagenome assembly QWCN01 (sample SAMN09866707, study PRJNA288562) | Human gut metagenome isolate term1_stool, whole genome shotgun sequencing... | isolation source: gut | host: Homo sapiens | place: USA: California | reverse complement strand
GCAGAGAAGCTCTATATCCCCCTTGACCCCGACCCCGACAGACCGACTGTGGAGAAGCAGATTGCCGTCAATAATTCGCTGCGCAGCGAGGTCAAAAAGCTAATTGCAGTAAGACAGGCGCACAAAGCTCTGCAAAGCCTTGGAGATATCGAGTTTGTCTGCGACGGCGCAAAGGGCAGACCTCTTGCATATGTCAGAAGCTTTGACGGCAAGAGAATACTCGTTGCAGTAAACCCCACCGATTCCGCCTGTGAGCTGACGGTCGGCGGCTCACTTGGAGAGGTTATATACAGCTTCGGGAGCGGTGCAGAGATAAGCGGCAACAGCTGCGTTATCGGAGCAGGCTCGGCAGCGTTTGTGAAGCTTGATTAAAAAGGACGGTGATACTATGCGAATAAGAAATCTTGCGGCTTTTATGGCGGCAATGTCCATAATGCTCAGCTGCACGCTTTCGGTGAGCGGCACTTCATCGGGCAGAACAGTGAACATAACCGTTGATACGGGCAAGGATAGAAAAGCGATCTCTCCCTATATTTACGGTGTTAATGCGGAGCTTATGGAAAATGACGTTTCCTGTAAGGCGGTGCGTGCGGGCGGCAACCGCTACAGCGCTTACAACTGGGAAACGAACGCTTCAAATGCAGGAGCTGACTGGAAAAACATCTCCGACGGATATTTTCAGCAGAATGTTCCGGAGGATATGAAGGACAAGCCGGGCTGTGCCGCTCTGAAGCTGAATGAGGTCTGCACCGCAAAGGGCGCATACCCTCTTATGACGCTGCAGCTTGCGGGCTACGTTTCTGCCGACATGAACGGCGAGGTCAGCAAGGCTGAGAGAGCGCCCTCTGACCGCTGGAAAAAGGTTGAACTTGTAAAGGGCGATGAATTCAGCCTGACGCCCGATCTGAATGACGGCACTGTTTATATGGACGAGTTTGTAAACTACCTTGTGAACACCCTTGGCGACTCACAGAACGGCGGCATCAGGGGCTATTCTCTCGACAATGAGCCGGGGCTGTGGAGCAGCACTCACTCACTCGTTCATCCCGAAAAAACCACCTGCGCTGAGATCGTTGAAAAGTCGGTAACTATGTCTAAGGCAGTAAAGGATATTGACCCGAATGCCGAGATATTCGGTCCTGCGCTTTTCGGCTACGGGGCGTTTACGAATTTCGCTGATGCGCCTGACTGGAAAGAGATAAAAAACGACAACCCCGAGTACAAATGGTTTATAGATTACTATCTTGACGAAATGAAGAAGGCAGAGGACGAGAACGGCAGGCGACTGCTCGATGTGCTCGATGTGCATTTTTACACCGAGGCAAAGGGCGCCTGCGGAAAGCGCTACTGCGAGCATTATGGCGATCCCGACTGTGTTTACAATAAGCTGAACTCGACCCGAAGCTTCTGGGACGATACCTACACCGAGGACAGCTGGATAACCGATGCAGGCGCAGAGTTCCTGCCGATACTTCCGGCACTTAAGGAGTCAATAGATACCTATTACCCCGGCACAAAGCTTGCCATCACTGAATATGATTTTCAGGGAGCTTACGATGTCTGCGGTGCTATAATGGAGGCGGACACCCTCGGCATTTTTGCACAGAACGGGGTCTATGCTGCCAACCTGTTTACAATGGACGCACAGTATCAGCTTGCCGCGATCAATCTGTACACCAACTATGACGGCAGCGGAAGCGGCTTTGGCGATACGCTTGTGTCTTGTACCACGGACGATATCGAAACCTCGACCGCCTATGCTGCAATTAACGGAGATAACGAGGACGTCATCACCCTCGTAGTGACAAACAAGGCGTTTGACGACAAAACGACCGCAAATATCGAGCTTGGAAACGAGTACAAGTACGCTCACCTTTACGGGATAAACAGTATGTCAGCACAGTTATTTGATATGACCGATTCAAACCCGGCTGTGACGCTGAACGGCAGCAGCCTGACTCTTGAAATGGAGCCAAGGACGGTATCGCTTCTGGTAATTGCCAAGGATAAGGAAGCTCTTGATACAAGAGAAGCTGTTTCCTCCGCTGCCGAAAAGGGAGAGGGAAAAAGCAGTCTCCCGCTTATCTTGGGGATAGTCGGAGGGGCAGCGGCTCTTGTGGCAGCTATAGTGTTTGCTGTATTCAGGATAAAGAAAAATCAACACTGATCGCAGGTTCTCGGAAACGCCCTGAAAGCGTTTTCGAGGGCTCTTTTGGGCGCTTTAGCGTAATTAAACGTCCGGTTCTACCGGGGACATAAAAAAGCTTCAGCGAACGCTTTAAAATAACCTCCGAATATGATAAAATAGTAGTAATTTGGCGACTGCATTACTAAATTAAAATACACGGAGGTTATAAACAAATGAAAATAAGCACCTAACATATAAGGGCTGCCAGTGAATGTAATGCGGTGCTGAACCCTCGGAGTCTCTTGAGGGGCAAAGCCAGTAACAGTTCCTTTTTGGAGCAGAGCAAACCACCACTTTTGTGGTGGTAATGATTATAAAAAGTCACTTTAACTATGCGTGCTAATATCCTCTTTCTAAAATCATCTCCGTCATTTCCTTCTCGGCAACAGACTGCTGTATGAAAAATACAATAAGAAGAATAAGGACTCAGTAACCAAACGGTTATGGAGTCCTTTCTGCTTTCATGAGACAGATAATGTCTGTTAGAACTCTATTTTAAATATGAAATTTCCAGAGCTGAAAGCAAAGATAATTCTGATTTTGGAATATACGGCACAGCGATATTTTCCCAGCTATACTTAAAAATGAGGGCTATCGTCAGCACATCTGTCATCAGGTTCGGCTGTTTGGTGTCGATCACAGGCGTAAGATCATCACTATGCCGCCCATTGTCATTTTAACGGACAGGGCAATATATCGCCTATGCCTGATTATGCAGCTTGCAGATTCTTTTTGAATCTTTTGTAAACGAGTGCAAATTTCACCCGAGTTCTGTCCTATATATGTGAAACGTGTATTCAGTTAGAGCAGGCTGGCTCTTTTGACCAAATTTCATTTTTTCTCGCAAGTATTGACAGAGCATATGCTCTGTTACCCAAACTCTTCCAATTCTGCTTTCCTGCAGAATTGGGCTAAAATGGAACTCTGACCCTTTTAGAACCGAGTATCCGTAACACAGACAACAAGGAGGTCGATAATATTAAGGTAGAAAACAGGAAGTATAAACATCTCACGTTCACGCTTGGTGAATGGGACGAGGTAAAACAAAGAGCCGACGAGTGCCATATGAAAACTGCTACATATATTAAGTACATGGCACTGCACGGTAAGATCGTGAATGTTGATATGGAGAACGCCAACAGTATCTTGGGTGCGTTGAGCCGTATCGAAAAAAGCGTGACTGACAGCCGCCTAAAATGCGTGATGGATTATCTCCTGTCGATTACAGACTTAGAGCAGCATAGCAAAAGCGACCAAGATCACTCTTAGTCGCTTTGCATAATTATTCCTTATGGAACCCTCTGCGGTGATATGACGCAGAACATTGAAGAACGTGTAAAAATCAACACCTTCCGTTCCGTCAGTGCCATGATTGCAATCGGTATTATCGATATTATCACACTGCCGTTGATTTCAAAACTGGGCGGCAGTGACAAGCGTGGTTATCTGCTGGTAGCTGTACTTTATGGTGCGATTTTTGCTGCCTGTCATATTTTCTGCTTTGCTAAGACAAAGAAAGCAGTAACCATTCCGGAAAAGAAGAAAATCCCCATAAAGCTGCAAATTCAGACTGTGCTTCAAAATAAGCCCTATCTGCTGGCATTACTGGGACAGTTCCTGTTTGGCGTGACACTCTATGGAAGAAATGCAGATGCACTATATTATTTTAAGTATGTGGAGGGAACTGAATCCCTGTTTACTACTTATTCCATGGCAATTATTATTCCGTCAATTATTGGTGCCGGACTGTTTCCTATTATTTTCAGATGGTTTGGAAACAAAGGCAGATCAGCTTCTATATTGGCGCTTAGAACAGGTGTATGTATGCTGTCGCTGTATCTGTTCAGTTCTGTAGAGACACCTGTTCCGTTTTATATCTGTTCTGGTCTGACACGGTTCTTCTTTGCAGGTTTTAACACGGCTATTTATGCCATTATTCCCGATTGTGTAGAATATGGCGAATGGAAAACCGGTGTCCGCAATGACGGGTTCCAGTATGCATTTATCTCTCTTGGAAATAAAATCGGCATGGCAATCGGTACATCTGTTTTTGCAGCAGTACTGGGAACAGCTGGTTTTGAGGCAAATATGCAGCAGAAGCCTTGTTGCGTAAGGAAGTGAAAATTGATGTAATCACATTGGGCAAATTGGGCGCTTATGTACGGACATATGACGGCGGTCAGATCGTCAAGGGTTTCAGAAATAAAGCATTAGATGCAACCGGAGCCGGCGACGCATTCTGGGGCGGATTTCTCTATCAGTTCTGCCGCTGCGGAAAACTTCCGGAAGAGGTATCTGTTTCTGAAGCGGCATCATTTTTTTACTTGCTGTTTTATATTGCTCGGAACAGATTCAACCAGATCTTTTACAATATGAATCTCTCCACGGAGTGTAAATCGCTTTGTTTTGACACTTTTTACGAAAATTGATTACATTTATTGTTAGTTTATTGATTGCATAAAAGCAAAACCCCTGATTCGAGATGAATCTAGGGGTTTTGCGACAGGCTGAGCGTCCCGAAAATTTTCGGAACGCTCTTATTTATTTCTTCTTGTCAGAAAGCTCAGTGATTATCTGAATGAACGAATCAACGTCAGAGAAGTCCTTGTAAACGGAAGCAAAACGCACATATGCAACGTGGTCAAGCTTTTTCAGACCCATAAGCACCATATCGCCTATCTCGCTTGTCGTGGTCTCGGTCTGCATTTTGTTTGCAAAGGTGTTCTCTATATCGTCAACAAGGTTTTTCATATCATCAACACTAACAGGACGCTTTTTGATAGCGTTCTGAATGCCTTTTATAAGCTTCTGTCTGTCAAAAGGCTCAAACGAGCCGTCACGCTTGTATACCATAAGCTGTGGCTTTTCGACCACCTCATAAGTAGTGAAACGCTTTCCGCATTTCGGACACTCACGGCGGCGACGCTTTTTTCCCTCGCTTGGACGTGAATCTATTACTCTTGTATCTTCATAGTTGCAAAAAGGACATCTCATTATAAACACTCCTTAGTTAAGAGAAAATTTTGTGCGTGATATTGCATATATTGTGCTTTTATTAATTAATTATACCATAGATTGTGGACGATTGCAAGAGGGTATATAAAAAAAGTTGCGGTAAAGGGACTCAGCAGTTTTGCGGCAGACAAAACATAGGTACAAATGCAGGAGAGCGGTGAGCTATGAATTTTCACAAAATTGTGATATACCATATTTGTTAGTGTACAAAAAAACAGACAGCAGAAGCCGTCTGTTTGTGTTTGATATATTACTTGTTAAGATATTCGAGATTTTTTCTGATAAGCTCGCATCTCTGCTTTACGCAGTCAACAGAACGCAGTGGGTCTGACGGAGTGTTGAATGTGTAATCCATAAGCTTGTCGATAGTTGTTGCCGCAACGTGAAGTCTTGTGTCTGATGAAGCGTAGTAAATATACACGTCACCGTTTGCACGAACGATCGCGCCGTTTGTGAACGCAACGTTTGATACGTCGCCAACTCTTTCACTGCCGTGTGGTGCAATGAAAAGTCCTGACGGCGAAGCGATTAGCTTAGAAGGGTCTTTAAGGTCAGTTGCAAATACATAAATTACGTATCTAAGACCTGCGGCTGTGTTTCTTACGCCATGTGCAATGTGTATCCAACCCTTTGGTGTCTTGATAGGAACTGCGCCTGCACCGTTCTTTACCTCTGTGATTGTGTGATACTGCCTTGGTGAGATAACAACTTCATCTGTGCAGATAACAGGGTTTGTGATGTCTTCGCAAAGACCGAAGCATACTCCTCCGCCTGAGCCAGTTTCGATAAAATCGTCCTGTGGACGTGTATAAAATGCGTACTTTCCGTCAACGAACTCAGGGTGAAGTACAACGTTTCTCTGCTGTGGTGACTTGGACTTGAGATTAGGAAGTCTTTCCCATGTTTTAAGATCCTTTGTCCTTACGATTCCTGCCTGAGCTGTAGCGGCAGAAAGATCGTTTGAAGTCTTGTCCTTGCTCTCTGAGCAGAATACACCGTATATCCAGCCGTCCTCATGCTGGGTAAGTCTCATATCGTATACGTTTGTTTCCTCCGGTTCAGTGTCAGGAAGCTGAACAGGGAAGTCCCAGAAACGGAAGCCGTCAACAGGGCTGTCGCTCTCTGCTACTGCAAAAAATGACTTTCTGTCATTGCCCTCAACTCTTGCAACAAGGTAATACTTGCCGTTGAGATAAATAGCGCCTGAGTTCAGTACTGCGTTTATGCCCAATCTCTCCATGAAGTATGGATTTGTCTCAGGGTTCATGTCATATTTCCAGATAATAGGTGCGTGTGCGGCTGTCAGAACAGGGTAAACGTATCTGTCATAAATTCCGTTGTAGCTGTCGGACACAATGTTTTTTCTGTTGATGAGAGCCTCGTATTCGGCTGTCACCCTTGCTTTGTTTCTTTCAAAATCTGTCATATCAAGCAATTTCCTTTCGGTAAAAAATCTTCTTAAACAAGTATACTATAATAATTCGCTAATTACAAGTACCACTGAAAACATCAAACGATTACATGAAAAAAGTTTTACGAACTGCATAAATGCTGTACATATTTTGCTGTTTTGGTTAATGTTTTCTACAAAAAAGCTCTTGTATCTGTTTTATATTCATTCAAAACGGGCATATTGAATATTTGAACTTTATGCGCGTATTTTAAACAATATTGATTGTGATATTGTGTTTTAACAATACATATGTATTTTATTGTGCAAAGTGTACAATTAAATTGCTGATAATTGTGTTATAATGGTGATTGACAATAGCTTTATATGTGTTGTATAATTATAGCAAGATTTAATATATGAACTCATCAACTACATACGGACAGCTTTGATGCTAAAATATTGAATTATGGAGGAATATTTTATGAATTACAAAAAGTACATAGCGGCTGTAATGGCTTTGTCAATGGCAACAGGAGTAGCGGGTTGCGGAAGCTCATCAAACTCTTCAAGCAAGGCGGAGGACGATTTTTCTGCAACAGAGAACGTTGCGGTAGCTGACACGGAATCTATCGAGGCTATCCCTGAGGGTGCTGAAAAAGAGATACTTTATCTCGGTGAGGGCGACCTTAACCCTACTAAGGGCAGTCCTGAGAAGAGCACAGAGCTTCAGCTTTTTGAGAGCAAGGGCGGAAAGATAAGATTCCAGCAGACTTCAAATGAGGACAGATTTGATAATCTTGCTGCTGCTATCACAGCTAACAAGGATATTCCTGATATATTCAAGTATGAGTGGCTTGCATTCCCTTCACAGGTAGTAAAGGATATGTATCAGCCTATCGACAGCCTAGTTGATTTCAGCCAGCCTTTGTGGTCTGCAACAAAGGATACAGCAGATCAGTTCATGCTCGATGGAAAGCACTATGTTGCGCCTCTTGGCTATTCTGCTTCTGCTATGCTCTGCTATGATAAGGATATCATTGACGCAGAGGGCCTTGACGATCCATATGAGCTTTATGTAAACAATGAGTGGACTTGGAAGAATTGGGAGGATATCATGTCCTCATATGTTGCAAACGAGTTTTCAAGCAATCTTAACGACCCTGATATCGAAAAGGCTCAGAACTTCCTTTATAATATGATGAAGGACGGACTTATCCTAAACGGCTGGGTAGGCTCTGCAAGAGATTGCTTCAATCAGAACTGCTTGTTCTATGCAATGGGCGATTGGGCTTACACAGGCAACCAGACTCCAAAGGAGGGCGAGAACTGGGGCGTTGTTCCTATCCCTCAGTATGACGATAATCAGCAGAAGATAACAACTTCTGATATGACAGCTTTCATGTGGGTAAAAGGCTCAACAAGAAGCGAAGCTGTTAAGTGCTGGTTCGAGTGCGTAAGAGCCTCAAAGACAGATCCAAAGTATGAGCAGACAAACAAGGACAAGTTCATGGAGAACAACCCTAATTGGACAGACGAGATGTATGATGTGAAAATGGACGTTGTTTCTGACGATTACCTTATGCTCTTCGACTATGCTTACGGTATATCTTCCGCTCTCGGCGACAGAAAGCAGTTTGACGGAAACCAGTGCCTGGTTGACGCACTCTACAGTGATGCTTCAAATGTTAATGAAGAGGGTGTACAGTCCACATGGACGCAGGTTCGTGAGAAGTATTCTGCAACTGTAGATTCCGAGATCAAGGAACTCAACCAGAAGATCGCAAGCCTTAAATCATAATAAATAACTCCGGATAAAAATAACGCAGGCTGTAAAAAGTCTGCGTTATTTTTATGCGTATTTTAGAATAGCCCAAGACCTAAAGCTGTGCGGACTGTGATGAAGATAAGTCCTGCAAAGGCGAGTATGGTAACAGGTGCGGTGAGATAGATGACTATCTTTTTGCCTTGTGAAACGTCAGGGCAGAAGTTTATGAGTCTGAAGCTGTCACGGTGATATCTAAGCTCTTTTACGAAAAGCACAAGACCAGCTATCATAAGTCCGAACGAAAGCAGTGCGACAGCAATTATTATCATTGGTGCTGTGCCTGTGATCTGACCTTTTTCAAGGTCTGCGGCAAACTTGTCAAAGTCTATGGAACCGAGTGCGACGCTCTGAATTGCTCCGATAGTGTTCATGGTGAAGTGAAGTATCAAAGATGGGAAGATAGATCCTGTTTTTGCAACCATAAAGCAGGCACACATACCCATGACTGCCGCATAGAGTATCTGCTGATAGCTTCCGTGCCACAGTCCGAAGGTCAGACCTACCATTATAATGCCTGTGAGCTGACCGCATTTTTCGGCATTTCTGAAAAGCGTACCTCTGAACATAAGTTCCTCAAAAAACGGTGCAAGCACTGACATTGCCAGCACGCTCGTTACGCCGCCCAGGGCAGTGCCGCTTGAAGTGAAGTCAACGCCTTTAAGGCTCGTTCCCGAAGCTTTCTGCACATATGAGAAAATAAATGTGTTGATATAATTTGCGGCATAGATAAGCCCGAATGATATGACGATCCATTTTGCTACCCATTTTGCAGGCATTGAAGGCTTTCTGAAACAGGCTGTTATTTTAAGTCCCTCTTTTTTGCCACTCACAAGTCTGAAAACCACAAGAACTATTGGCACAACTACTAGATACTGTATGCAGTAGCTCACAAGCTGAGCGATATCCTCATAGTAGGCGGACTTTCCTGCGATATGGTACACCACTAAGTCGCCAAGTCTTATAAGTGCGATATCAAGCATATAGAAAATTATCACCATAAGTGAATTCACGTTTGAGGTTTTCCGTATAAGTTTTATTGTATCGTTATTCATTTTATGATCTCCATATTTGCGTTATGCGTTTTACAAGAAAATTATATCACAGGTGGAGTTTTGTGTCAATCGAAACGTTGTACTACTAGTGAGGAGTTAGGAGTGAGGAATGAGGAATTATGGTATCGCCTGCGGCGATGTATTTTTTGTATGAAAAAAAGACCGCTTTTTGATGAGCGGTCTTTTGGTTGAAAGTTTTTAAAAGGTGGGCGAACACTGTTCGCCCCTACAAATCAACAGTTGTATGTACTGCGATATTAGAGCTTAACTATCTCGCCGTACTGCTCTCTGCCTGCGCCTACAGCGTTTGACTCGTCTGTATCAATGTGCATAGCAAGAGCGAACTTGTCGCTTACTCTGATAACAGTGTCGCAGAGGATAGCTGTTCTTTCTGCAGACTCTATCTTTACTGCAACGATATCCTTATCCTTTACGCCGAATGTTTCAGCGTCAGCAGGTGTCATATGGATATGTCTTTTAGCAACGATAACGCCCTCAGAACACTCTACTTCGCCGCATGGGCCAACAAGCTTGCAAGCACCTGAGCCTGCTGTGTCGCCTGACTCTCTGATAGGAGCGGCAACACCGATAGAACGTGCGTCTGTAGCTGAAAGCTCGATCTGGTCTGCTTTTCTTACAGGACCGAGGATAGATACGTTTGCAAGCTCTTTCTTAGGACCTACAACTGTAACTCTCTCCTCACAAGCAAACTGACCAGGCTGTGAAAGATCTTTCTTCTTTGTAAGTGTTGCACCCTTTCCGAACAGCGTTTCAAGAGTTTCCTGAGTAACGTGAACGTGACGTGCAGATGTTTCAACGATAAACTTTGGCATGATGAACATTCCTTTCAATTATTGTATTTACATTTCTATTTTACTACTATTTTCGCCACAGGTCAAGGGGTAATTTAACTTTGGGTAACAAATTTTTTGTCATGTTGATCAAAAAAACAGCGGCTGCCGTTTGAGACAACCGCTGTGTGCAGTTAAGAGATCAGTTATTTCTTGTGTTTTTTCTTTATTCCCATTGCCGCACCGCCGCTTATCAACAGCATTGCAAGCCAAAGGCTCATACCACTGCCGCTTCCGGTCTGTGGATTTTTCTGCTCGCTCTTAGGCTTATCAGCCGTAGAGCTGTCTGCCTTGATTTCGCTTGAATCGTTTTTCGGCTTTTCTGCTGTAGAGCTGTCTGTCTTGCTCTCGTTAGTATCGCCTTTCGTATTATCTGGCTTTGAGTTATCTTTTTTGTCATCACTTGGAGTGTCTTTCAGCTTATCTGTAATAGTGTCTGCCTTTTGTATCTCCTTTGTGACGTCCTTGTCACCGAAATACTTGCCGCATTCTTCGCAGTACCAATACTCGATATTTCCCTTTTTGTCATGTGTTGCGTCAACTTTATCTATATGTGTGAGCTTTCCATGATTGTTCGGGTCGATATCGCCGTATTCACTGCCGCAGATATCGCAGGTGGCTTTCTTTGTGCAGGTCGCTTTGCCGCCGGAATGTGTACACTTGTATCCGCACTCTGTACATTCGCCTGCGTTCCATTCGTGGGGTTCTCTCTCGATAGTCACCTCGCCACAGCAATCATATTTTTTCTCGTGTTCTTTGCTGTCAAATTTCCAAACAGGTTTGCCTGTGTGATTTGTCGGGTCAAGGTCGCCGTATTCTTTATTACAGAATTTGCACTTTGCTTTTTCAGTACAAGTTGCAGTGCCGCCCACATGGTTTTCCAGCACGGTTACTTCTTTTTCACCTGTGATGACAAAACCGTCTTTGAGTTTTGCCGAAGCGTAAATCGTCATTGTTCCGCTCTCAAGATCTGACGCACTTACCTTTGCGGTGTAAAGATCGTCTTTTGCGGTAAACGCCAATTCCGTACCGTCGTCTGCAAATCTGAATCCTACTGTCACGTCAGTACAGCCCTCAGGCAGAGCAAATGTAAATTCATAATCACCTAAAGGACAGGTCTCGTCAGTTCCGTTTATGGATATTTTCAAAATAGTTGATTTTTTCGTTTCATATCCGCAAATTGTACATTCCTGCCAATATTCGCCGTCTTCCGTATTCCACTTGTAGGCGTGAAGTTCCTTTTGGCTGTCAGTTCCGCACTCACTGCACTGCTTCCAATGTCCGTTTTCGTCGGATATATAATCGCCGAAGCTGTGTTCGATAGGCTCGCCCTCAGTAGCCTGACAGCGTTTGCAGGTCTTTGGAGCTGTGCAGGTCGCTTCTTTCCAATCATGTCCCAATGGGTTTATAGGCTCATCTTTGTACTGTGAACATTCGGAGCAATTAAACCTCTTCACACCCTTATCGATGCAAGTCGGCTCGGAGATTATCGTTCCCTCGTCAAATATATGTCCGTCTACTTCGCAGTTTCTTATTACTGTAAGCGTTGCTTTTTCCGATACCCATGTACCCACATAGTCCGCATTTTCAGTGTTCTTGACCGTACATCGGTACATATATCCGTTAAAGCTTATGTTCGTTGCACAGGTGGTGAAAGTAGTCGACCATTTTTCTTTGCCGTCCACGACTTTTGAATCAAGAGAGAACGTTCCGTCAGCTTCGGTAACGTCTGCAAAAGTCTTTCCATCGTCCTTGCTCACCTGCCATACCACCTCAGCTCCGTAAGGATTTCCCTGAGCGATAGGAAGTGTGAACGTAGCCTTTTCTCCGCTGTTTATGGTCTTATTGCCGAGTGAGGCTGTAAACTCAGGAGAATAATATATTGTAAGCTTTGCCGCATTTGAAACTACAGAGCCGTATTCATTTGATACAACACAGCGCACAAGCTTTCCGTTGTTTTCTTTTCGCACTTTTAATGAATGTGAATTGTCATTGGTATATGGAATATCCACAAAAGTTTCTCCGTTATCGCTGCTTTCCTGCCACTGATATTGGAGCGGTTCACTGCCTGTTGCTTCTACATTGAAGAAATAGTAACGTTCAATTACGATAGTTATTTCTCCGGGCTTAACAGGTTTAGGCTGGCTAGGAGCGTTTGTTGCACCGCTTTGCGGGTGTTTTACTATGACCGGTGCTTTTTCGGAGAAGTTTATCGTAACAGGGCCGAAAACGGTCGGCTCAGTTTTTTGTCCGTCTCCTGTTGATACCCATGTTTTGCATCTTATCTGCCAGCCGTTCATTTGGCTTTCTATAGTAGGCTCGTAAACAGAAGAAGTTTCTCCGTCAATGGCGGTGAAAGTCTTTCCGCCGTCCTTGCTCACTTCCCATAGATATTTGAGCCTTACTGCGCCATTTGGCGTATTGTTTGTGACCTCGAATTTTGCCTTTTTATCCAAGTGAAATTTGTCAGGAGCAGTAAATACCGGCTCGTTAATGAAGATATATGCGTCATAGGTATATGAATGATTGAGCTTGGAGTCCCAGCCTAAATAATATACATCTGCCTGATAATGCGTACCATTGTCACTGTTGCCCATACGCCCCACATACATGCTTGTGCCATGGGCATTTATTTTTGTGCGCTTGTCGTTTTCAACACTGTACCATTCTACTCGGATATCACTGTCTTGCAGTGAGGACGGCTCGTTTTCCATTGTTTTCAGCGTAACGACGTCGTTCTTTTTCACAACAAAGTATTTTAATGTTATAGGATCAAAAGGTATCCTATGCTCTAAGATATTCGTTCCATAACGCAGATTAAAATAGGTGTTCTCATCTTCAAGAGTGCCGTCAGCTTTTATTTTAAAAGCATTCACGCCATAAATGGAATCCTGTGACTTGAGCCAGAGATGAAGCTTGTTTCCGTCATGGAATATTTCTGAGCGGTTATAGCCATAAAAATCGTCATATGGCGGCTGACGTGTGTTAGCACTGCCTATAAACTCATTGCCATCTGCACCCCTTGCAACATAGGTGTACTTGTGTACCGAGTTTCCTTTTGCGTCCACAGCCTTGCCGTTGTCATTGAAGTCAGCGCTTCCGCCTGATATCTGCAAGATTACGTTGTCACCAAGCGTTCCAGAGTAGTTTCCGCTATCAATGATGACCTTGCCCTCTCCTACAATGTTAAGTCCTCGCACGATCGCACTGTTTGTAAATTCTATCGTGCCGCCTTTCAGCTCGATAGGATAAGTGAAATTATATGTGTTATCACGGGAGGTCTTTAATTTTAAAGTTGCGCCGTCATAGACAATGATCTTCGGAAGCTCAAAACCGCTTTTGATATCTATGTTCATTTTGATATCGCCTGAAAGTATGTTTACATCAAATGGAACGTTGGTGTCCAGATCGATTTCATATATATCTTTTAGATCTATTCCGCTTGCTAAATAAAATGTTTCATAATCATGCATATCCTTGAAATATGACATTTTACCACGGCCATTATCATCTTTTATATAGATGTCATCCATGTTTTCTGTATAATATTCTGTATACCCTCCGAAGCCATACTGCGCAAACTTCTTGAAGTCAGCGGGACAAGTATCGCTTTCATAGAGTTTCAGCCGTCCCGAAACTGTTATTTCGTTGCCGCCTGATTTACGGAAACCACGATTGACGCTTTCATAATCCACATACTCTGTTCCGGCACGGACACGTCCTCTTCCTAAAAATTTTATGGCGTAATGGTGAACTTGTACGCCATATTCCATGAATCCCGGCGTGGACGGATTAATGTTTCTGCCTTCTACTGTAGCGTTGTTCTTTATTACAATACCGCCTGCTTCAAGGCCTGAGGTGTATTCTGAATCATACTCTTGTGGTTTGTATATCTCTTTAAAGACGTTACCTTCGACCTTACTGCCGTCAACTGTCAAAATTCCATATACCATTACTCCTGCAATAGTTGAACCTGCATTGTTGAAATATCCGCCTGAAGTGAGATTTTTTGGTCTGTAGTGTGTGTAATTGGTGCACTCTCCCTTAACAGGTCTGTATGTAGCACGACCCTCTACGGTGGTATTAGTGCCGTTTACATAAAGCGACCCCTCAACATAAATGCCGTTCATGCCCACAGTTGGTCCGTTTGCGCAAGCCCAAACAGTACTGTAGTCATTAACTATCATATTATACTTTACGATAATGCA
>QWCN01004553.1_pt1 | contig 14533 bp, 11 predicted proteins | sample 1972711 | NCBI WGS metagenome assembly QWCN01 (sample SAMN09866707, study PRJNA288562) | Human gut metagenome isolate term1_stool, whole genome shotgun sequencing... | isolation source: gut | host: Homo sapiens | place: USA: California | reverse complement strand
CGGGAGTCCCCAGCTCCTTCTCGATTGCCTTTTCGTAACGCTCAATGTCCTCGTGAAGGAATCGCGTCTTCTCCAGGATGGTGGATGCCATGGCAAGTCTCTTTTGAAAGGACAGGGATGAAAGTGCAAGGAAGGATTGAACAAGAGACGAGCAAGAAGAGGAGCACCCAATCGAAACGAGTTGGTGAATGAAACAAAGAGGAGAATAATCGTACACATTATAGCCGCTTCATCTCGTTTCTCCACTTCTTGGCTATTCTGCGGTTGCGGATATCCACATTGGAGCGTGTCCACGCAGAGCCAATACCACAGCCTAAGCCGAGCGCCATGGACGCAGCTCTGTACGTGGGTTTACCTAAAATGAAAGAGAAGCGGCAAAACCAAACCCATGAAGACAAAGGCGCAAGCAGCTCCCACAGCCAGACCTGTAACAGAATATATGCAAAAGCGGCGGCCGTACTCGATCCACGCCTGCTTACAGAACGGATCGATAGCTCCGTTGCTATTCGCCACCTGCTGAGCAGTATTGCTATCTAACCATGAGGACGGTACGTACGGGGTGTACCCATCACAATAACAATAGACTGGAATAAGGAAAGGAGAATCTGACAATCTTACGAGTCTCTATGTGGATGGTGTGGAACGGTATGGTGTGGTGCAATCAGTGCATTCTATTGACCAAAGGAGATGTGAAGAGAGCGGACTCCCGAAAAGGCAACTATTTTTTGAACCGCTCGGAGTGAATTCTTGTCTAGAATGAACAAGGATGAACTATCGGCCATGAAGAGGAGCAAGCTCCAAAAGGAGGCGAAGAAGTTGGGAATCAAGGCAAATCAGGCTTCCAACATGCTCATTCAACAAATACTGGAAAAGAATAATGTATGTTCGGAGTTTGAGTGTCACGTGTAGATAGAGAGCGAGAAAGTGAAAGGCGGAGCGGAAACAGCACAGCCTTCGAGTACTGCCACAACCGATTGTCGTTATGTTGTAGACACTGCAGAGAATCAGTTCAAACTGGAAAAGGAGGTTCCGTTTTGATTCAGTTGTGATGCATAGGAAGAAGAAACAGCCTATGTATCGGAAGGAGAAACGAATTTGGTGGACGATCTGAACAAAATTCTGGACGATAGCGGCTCGCGTGTGGAATCCTCCCACGAGCCGAGTATTGCCATTGGAGAGCCCGTCACGCACTCTGACTTCGACACGATGACGCTACAAGACATACTCAATCGAGCCGACACGACCTTTGTTTGTCGCGAGAGCACCGTTGGGACATCAGACACGCACTCCAGTGCCCCAAACACAAACCAGAGCCGTCTGCCCAGTCTTTCGAAGGAGATCATCGGCATGCTGATCGATATTGATAATGCCAACTACAGCAAGAAGGAAGAGGAGGAAGAATCGCCGTCCATCATAGAACGCGATCCCCGTCTTTCCGACACTGTCATTTCCAGTAATCCGTTTCCAGCTTCATCGAAGCCTCGTCTTCAACCCATTCCCGAAGACGCCCCTGAGGTGAGAGTTCCATCCACCAGCACAAAACAGGAAGAGACCATTACTCCCAATACATGCTTTGACGGCTACTCGTCCTCTGAATTGATGGCTTTGTGCGCGAAATACAAGAAGCGTGTGATCGACGAGGGCAGGAGCGAGGACGTGGAGATCCTGCTCAACATCAACTCGGTGGGGGGCATCCCCCGTTTTTCATCCCTAGGCCATCTCGCAGCAGTTGTCCACCAACGCGCAGCCTTCCACTTCGCCCCCGTCCTCTGCCCTGGTACGTGAGGGGTCATTAGTTGTGGTCCCCCGCGACTCGGTCGTGGCGCGTGAGAAGGAGGAGGAGGACTGCTGGGAGAAGAACGTGGACATGAACGAGGAGGGCACGTCCGAGGCCACTGTCGACGCGAAGGAGGCCACGGCACAACCTACACCACCGGTGACACCCTCGGTGACACCCTCAGTGACGACGATGCCACCTGAAGCATACTGCTTGCGGCCGCGCGAGACGGTGATTGGCGTGGCGCGGCGAGTGAGGTCAGGACAACGGCCTGATAAGTAGAAGGAGATCGAGGAGGGCGGGAGCCTGCCCACGCACCAGGGCGAGGTGGAAATCACGGAGCTGCCGTCGGAGAGCGACTCGCTGCTGGAGCGGTCGCCGAGCCGCGAGCACACGTACGTGGAGGTGGACCTGGACCTGGACAACCCGGTGGTGTCGGAGGACAGCGAGGAGGCGCGGCGGCGGTTCTGCGCGGCGATGAAGCAGTCGGTGGAGGCGATGCGGCAGCACCGCGAGGTCCCGCTGTTTGTGAAGCAGCTGCACGAGAAGAGGGGAAAGGACGGGCTGGAGACGCGCGAATCGCTGGTGGGCGGAATTGCCGAGAGCGTGGCGCGAGCGAAGATTGGAAGGAAAAGGGAGGAGCCAGAGGGAACGGTGGCTGCCCCGTCCTCGCTGGGCTTTGCGGAGAAGGATCGGAATGCGCTGCCCGCGCAGCTGGAAGCCAACCGAAAGAGTCAGGAGAAGCGATGTGCTCCGCACTCAGAGGGTGTGGAGAGTCCGCCGAAGGAGAGGAGGGTGGACACGAATCTGTGAGTCCTTTTGCTATAACACTGTACCTTATCTGTTTTCCTGTTCTGTTTGTTGCGCCCATCCTGATTCACTCTTGATCCTCGGATGACCCGATTCTGAGTTCGGAGGACTGTGGGCCCGATTGTTTCGCAGTCTTTGGTTACCACAAGAGGATCGTTTCACAGTCTGACATGTCGTCCTGGAGGAACGCTGTGAAAGACAAGGTGCACAAGGAGCGTTCGCAGCCGATTGCGCGTCAGAGTCTGGGTCTTCTCGAAAAGAAGAAGGATTACAAGATTCGTGCGAACTATCAGCACAAGAAGGACAATTTGCTGAGAGAATACAAATTGAAAGCGGCATTGAAGAATCCCGATGAGTTCAACACGCGCATGATTTCTCTGGCAAGGGTTGGAACGGGAGGGATGGGCTTATTGGGTAGGGACATACGGAAAGCAAGGAGGAGCTGGAGAAGCAAATGTTGGAAAAGGACAAGGACTCGCGCATTCTGAATGCAAAGCGCGTGGAAAAGGAAAAGGTATAATAATATGGAGTGAGTCACGTGTAGAAAATCGAGCGCCTGGTTGGTTCTCTGCAGTTCATGGACAATTCCGTTCCAAACAACCACACGATCTTCGTAGATGATCAGGAAGAGATGGAGAACTGGACCGCAGCCAAGTACTTCAACACCCTTCCCGAATTGGTGCAGAGAAAGTACAACCGTCTCAGCCCGGAGCAGCTGAAGGACCAGGCATTTGCGTCGACGATTGAGGACGAGAAGGATCTGAAGAAGATGAAGAAGAGACGTGAAACGCGGTATGAGGAATTGGCAGAAGCCCTGGACGACCAGGAGACGGTGGATCGTGTGATGAGTCACATCGATTTGCGCCGAAACCTGCAGAAGGGCAAGGCAGTCAAGGTGGCAGATGGCGTGAATGGACACGCGGATGTGTATAAGTGGGATTTTGAGAGGAAGAAGTGAGTTCTTTTATGTGGTTTTTATGGTGTTCCGTTTGTTATACATGCCTTTTGGAGTTCGCGGAAATGGGTTTTCATCCATCGTTGGAACCCGTGCAAAAGAAGAGAAGGGGGTGTAGCACACTGCAGTTGGTTGTATGAAAACAGCAAGTGCATCATTCAAATGGAACACAATTGTGTTACCACTTCCCTAAAAGTCCCGAATTTTGCCATGGTTGTGGAACTGCATCACAAACTGTCACGCTAAGAATTGGCATGTTCATTCATTCATTCTTACTTGCGGTTCTTCTTTTACACCGTATCCTAAGCTTGTTGTATTAATTGTAGTTGGAAATGGTGCGATAATCAACTGCGGCACAAATGTTGAGGGATTCATCACGAACACGCAGAATCGAACGATTACTTGCGAGGGGGCCATGGAAAGATTGCAAATCGAGCCGAATCTCCCTAAGGGATTGTCTGTCTCTCAGTTTTCGATTTCCGGAATGCTGACGCAGACGTTCACACGCCATGTTTATTCCGTAACCTCTGGGAATGATTTCGCCGACCTGTTCCTTTCCTGTAACGGAATCGCGCTCCTCTCACCCTATAGCCAATCCGAAGCTCACCAAGCTGGAATGCAATGTCCAGATGCAGGTCATCTATAAGGGGCTGGCTTTCCCTATGATGCGTTGCATTCCCAACTCGTTTGCGGAATCCTTCTCGATCCAGCCCGAACTACCTTCGGGAGTGGCGTTCGACACGAAAACGTCCGTCATTTCGGGAGTGTACAATGGTGAACCCACGAAGATTACCTACACGATCACGGCCTCGAACGGAGTTGACTCTACTTCGCAAACGCTGACAATTGACTACCGCAGTACGATCTCCGTCATCTCTTCATAGTAGACGAAGACGCTCTCACGGAACGCGGCATCTCCATCTGCAACTACAAGAACGGAGGCGGTCGCCAGGTGAAGTCACCCCTCTGGTATTCACTGGAGCCCGCCGACAACTGCCTGACCATCCACTCCCTGAACCTCACGGACTCCATCTCGGCCGCCGACAACACGTGGCCGGGCTATGACGACTCGTTCACGAGCGTGTTCGGCTCCTACTTCACCGCGTACTACCGCGCGGAGGCCGCCGGCAACTACACCTTCCAGATCACCACGCGTCAGTCCGTGATGCTCTATCTCGACAGCGACGAAACGCCCACCCTCGTGGGTCCGAACACCAGCGGCATGGACCAGACCTACACGGCGTCCGCCACGCTGCAGGCGGGTTATCACTTCATCCGCATCATGTGGGCGGACTACGCGTCCGATCCGCGTCTGGAGGTGTCCGTCGGGCTGAACGGCCAGCTGCGCCTGCTGGACGATTCCAACTGCCGCCTGGGCGGCCTGGCGCCCGTGGCGCTGCACTTCCCGTCCATCGCAGCGGTGGTGGGCCAGCGCGTGGCCGTCGCGCCCTCGGTCTACGGTGGTACGGAGATCCGCGAGGTGACGGCGCAGCCCGCGCTGCCCGCGGGCCTGGTGTGGAACGTAGAGAGAGGCCAGATCGAGGGCACGGTGTCGGTGGAGGTGATGAGAGGGCGTGAGGCGTAGGAGCAGTACTACGGTCTGCACACGATCACCGCCAAGAACGCGCAGGGCGAGAGTTCCGACGTGGTGCCGGTGGTGGTGGGCCGCGAGGCAGTGGCGGGTCTGCGTGCGCGGTACTACACGATCGACGCGCAGCTGAGCATCTGCCGCACGAACCGGTTCGCGCGGGACACCATGATGCTGATGGTGGAGCAAACGGAGGACGCTCTCGACCACCCCGTGAACAACGCGTATGGATGATGTGGTGTGCTGAGTTGTAGTGGCGCGCCGTGGGGCACCGTGCCGGGCGCGCTGTTCGCGGAGAAGCTGTTCGCGGAGTGGGACGGTCGGATGGACTTCGCGCAGGCGGGCAACTACACGGTGGGCTTCTCCCACACGGACGGCGTGCGCCTGTGGATCGACGGGAAGCGGGTGGTGAACTGGTGGGGCTGCAGCGAGCAGGTGCGCAAGCGCAAGCAGCCGTTCGAGGTGAAGGCGGCGGGCCTCAAGGCGATCCACGTCGAGTGGCTGTACAACCAAAACAGCAAGGTGGCGCTGCAGTTCCTCTGGTCGTTCAACGGCGGCGCGGAGGAGGCTGTGCCGGCCGCCGTTCTGTCCCACGTTCCCGGGGACATCCTCACCTACCCGTTCGCCCGCGTGGTGACCTTCAAGGGCGTCGCGCTCCGGAAGAACGCGCCCGTGCTCTTCGGCACCTACTCCGGCGCCATCAACTATGCTGTGACGCCCGACCTCCCCGTGGGACTCGCCATGACGGCGGGCACGATCGAGGGCGTGCCGGCGGAGGTGTCGGCGCAGACCGAGTACACGGTGACGGCGGTGGTGGGCGGCGTGAACGCGCGCGCGGTACTGGCGCTGGAGGTGCTGGAGGGCGCACTGCCGAGCAACATCACGATCAAGACGCGCACGGGCGAGAGCGGCGCGGATATGAAGCTGCAGCTATACACGGTGATGGAGGAGTACAAGATCGCTTGGGACGGCCCTAAAGCGGTGTTGTCCATCACGCCGGAACTGCCCGCGGGCGTGGTGCTGGAGGACAAGACGCTGAAGGGCCGCCCGCTGAAGAAGGCGGAGAAGCAGTTCTTCACGATCCACGTGCTGGCGGACGGCGGGGAGGCGACGCTGCCGTTCGCGATCACGGTGAGCGGGTGCGAGTTCGGGCACACGTTCTACACGGAGCTGAGCCGCAAGATGAACGGCGATCTGTACATCACATCGGAGCAGGGAGAGGTGTTCCAGAAGGCGAACGTGAAGGAGGGCTTGTATGGCGCGGTGATCTGTCTGCCGCCTCGCGACGACTACGTGTACCACTTCTTCTGCCGCGGCAACGAAATCAACTGCTTGCTGAAGATGGTGCGCGAGGACGATACTGTGTTTATGGAGGCTCCATTCACATGAACACCTGGCTGAACACCACCTTCGTTATGACCGCCGCGCAGCCGCCCGTGCTGGAGACAACTGTCAAGTCCGTGGCGGACCGCGTGGGCAAGCGCGTGGTCATCGAGTACTCGCTCGGAGGCGTGTACCGACAGCCCACCATTGCTCCCGAGCTGCCCGCAGGCGTGGTGCTCGATCTGGAGAAGCGTGTGGTGCGAGGTGACTTCGCGGAGAAGGGCGTGTTCGTGTTCACGCTCTCCTCCGCCAACGACGTGGGCAAGACTGAGGTGGTGATCGAGTTCGACATTGAGGCGTGTCCCGCGAGGAAGGCCTTCTACGAGGGCTACCGCGCGGGCTCGCGCTACTCCGACTCCTATACGCTGCTGGACGCCGAGACGCACGAGACGCTGTACTACCAGCCGGTCGGCTCGCTGAGCGGCTCGCGGTACTTCTGTCTGGGTGCGCAGCGCTACGAGCTGCGGATGGAGTCTGTGGACTCCACATGGACGCTGGACACGCCGCTGCGCCTGTTCGACGCGGCGGGCGAGCAGCTGGGCTCCTTTGTGTTGGACCAGAAGTACAACAAGACGGAGCGCTTCGCCCTGACGGAGGTGTTGACGCGCGAGATGCCCATGCGCTATCTTCGCGGGACGAAGCAGCCGCGCAAGGACTGGGCGGCGGCGGACTTCAACGAGAAGGGCTGGGCCGACGCAAACTACATGAGCTGGGGCTCCTTCGACGGCAGCGTGAAGACCGTGTACTTCCGCGCGCACTTCGCCCTGCCCGCCGACGCCTTCTTCTCCGCTTTCGCCTTCTCGCTGCGCACCGTGGGCGGCTTTGCAGCCTATCTCAACGGCGAGGAGGTGCTGCGCATGAACCTGCCGCAGGGCGAGCTGCGCTACACCACGCCGGCCGTTCGCATGGTGGACGTGGCGGAGGCGATGCGCTTCGTGGTGTCGGCGGCGCAGCTGCGCACGGGCGCGAACGTGCTGGCGGTGGAGCTGCACCAGTTCGCGGACGCGGTCAGCACAGAGAAGATCGTGTTCGAGCTGCGCAGCACGCTGCTGAACCAGGAGATGACGAAGGTGAGTGGCGAGGGCATCGTCACCTCCTCGCACAACAACCCCGAAGAATCCATGAAGCCCGAGGTGCTGTTCGACGACGTGGGCACGCGCGCCTGGGGCGACTCGCACTTCCCCGTGTGGGTGCGCTACACCTACCCCACCAACCAGCTGGTGGCCGTGAACGAGCTGTCCATCACCTCGCAACGCAAGGGCACGGGCATCCCGCCCGCGCACTTCGCCTTCTTCGGCGTGCGCAACGAGACTGTGGTGGTGGGCGACCACACCGAGACGACGGAGGTGCGCGAGCGCCTGCTGGCGGTGAAGAACCCGTTCCTGTTCGCGGGCGAGAGCCGCGTGGTGTATCCGCTGAGCAACCAGAAGGCGTTCTCGGCGTACGAGCTGGAGGTGGAGGGCGTGACCGATGGCTCGGACACCGTGGCGATCCTGCAGCTGGGCTTCTACGCGCGCCGCCGCCACTTCTGCTCCGGCGACCGCAAGTACGGACAGGTGGCCGCGAGCGAGGTGGCGCGCACCCAGTGCCCGTGGACGCGCGTGGGTGTCAAGACGCGACGCTGCGAGTGGACGGCGGAGGGCGCGGCGTGGGCGGAGGAAGACGAGAGTCTGTGCCTGAAGCGGTTCGCGGGGAAGAACGAGGCGTTCATCGACACGGCGTACCGCCTGGTGAACTGCACGCTGCCGCTGTTCGCGACGGACGTAGAGCCGGTGCTGGTGCAGACGCTGGTGCGCGAGCTGATGGTGAAGAAGGCGGCGGTGTTCCTGTACTCGCCGTACGACTGCACGAAGGAGGGCGACTACCCGGCGGTGTGCGTGCAGCTGCGACTGACGCCGCACCACCTCGTGTCGAGCTTCGTGATGATGCAGCTGGAGGAGCTGAACAAGAACATCACGGGCGAGTTCTACGACCACAACATGGTACCGTCTGCGATGCAGATCGAGGTTCTTGAGGAGCCGGTGTTGCGTCAGCGTCCCGCTGCGAGTGTCGTGGTCGCCGTGGTTTCCGTGTCGCTGCTGATCATCATCTTCATCGTCTTCCTGATCTACTACATCAAGGCGACGATGAGCAGAAAGGGCATCTCGCTGAAGCAGCTGAAGCGTGAGAAGAAGCTTCGCAAGTCGAATCGTGAAGCAATGGTTTAAGGGTGTGTTTGTTGAACAAGTCACCGTTGACTGCAGTAGAATTGTGCAATGGAGGATGCACGTGCGGGAACATGTGAGCGCGTGGCAGAAGAAAGGTCAACAGCCGCGACACGACATGCGAGGTTCAGGAGAGTTCTCATTTCAACTCATTCTAGTTCCATTTTATGAACTGGACGTATTCCATCAATGAACGTGTTTTCTCTCTCCTGTTCAGCCCAGCGAAGCGACTATGTCTGGAGAGGGAGACTCCTTCTCCCCTCCAGTACATCGGCTTCGATGCATGGTTGGGGGTGATCTCGTTTCTTGATGGATCGTCCAAGGTTCGTCTCGGTCAGTCAAACAAGGCGTAGTGTTGTTCTCGCCGAGTCATCTCCCTAGATTGTGTTCAACAATGCACAACGCATATAACTGGCATGACTGCATTTTAGACTTTTCTGCAATTCCCCTAGGCTGCGCCGTATCGCTTCTCAAAGAATATGGATCGTTTATCACCACGCTTCGATTGCGAGGCACGCTGTCGCCATGCGAAATGAGTCACATGGTGGGAGTGGTTGTGAGGTGTTGTCCGAACCTGAAGTATTTTGATTCCTTTTGCCCTTTTTCGCTTGTTCCGTGGAGTACCAGCGTTTGTGCCTTTTCCGTTCCTTTTCCGTCCGCGACCTCGACCTATCTTACTGCCGGCATCCACAACAAGGACCACCTTTTCTATTCTTCAGGAGACACCGTCATCCAAGCCATTCCCCAGGGATTCAAGTGCGATTATGCTTTCAGCATCTGGCAGTTCGAGATTGATAACACCGTTCAGATGGGCTACTCCGTGGTCATGGTGTGCTGCATCAACGGCTGTCCCGTTGGTGAATTCACGCTACAAGACAGCAGTGTTGCGGACACGTATGCGATCAACATGCTGTACCCCGTTCCTTCCTTTGCGCTGCGGGCCAATCCGCGAAGCCTGACGTTTTCGCTCCGACTCAACACCTCCCTTCCTTTTGGCGCGGGCGCAGTTCGCGTTTCCTCCATTGGCCGTGTGTCGCTTCTGAAGAGTGACGACGCTATTCGCTTCATCAACCCCTCTGTCCCCGAGTTCTCCGATTAATCCTTTTCCGTCTTTTCGTCTTTTCGCCGTGTTTCCAACAAACACCCGACTTACTTACGCTGAATATTGTTGAGGGTCATCACAATGCCCATCTGCCCATTGCTGCGCTTGCTGCGCCGGTACATGTCCTCCATCATCATTCTCGCCGTGTCGGGGTCCATGCGTCGGTACAGTCCGATGAAGGTGTTCATGAACAGCTCCGTCTCCTTGCATGGGAATCGGATGTAGTCCTCCAGAGTCATGATCACCTCCATCTTCAGGTTCGGGACGGTGATCATCTCGTCGAACAGCAGGATCAAACACTCCTCCGGCAGCTTCACCGACACGCCGGCGTCCACGCGGTCGCGGATGGGCTTCTCCTCCATCACCCAGAACATGACCAGCGCACGCAGCGTGATTACCTGCATCAGGTCCGGCACCTCGAACACGTGGTGGATCATCTGCAGGCTGTTGCCCACCTCGCGCGACATCATCACCTTCTCCGCCGCGTCCACCAGGTTCACGCGCTCCAGGTCCTGCCGGTACTTCATCGTCGGCTCCACGCGCGTCGCCCACGCGCGCTCCAGGAACCCGTCGTCGCCCAGCTTCGCCAGGGCGGGGTTGCACTCGGGCGGGCAGTCGTAGAGAATATCGTAGCGCAGCTCGTCAGGGACCAGCAGGCAGTACTCGGAGGCGCGGCGCACCATGAAGCCGGGGAAGGAGGCCAGCAGGCAGTTGATGAACTCGTAGATGCGCTTCAGCAGCCGCTCGGACAGCCGCTTGATGTCCTGCACGTACAGCGGGCGCGTGTACATCAGCAGCCGCAGCACGATGTCGTTCTCCAGCGCCACCAGCTTCGGCTTCTTCGCGTCGATCATCAGGTACAGCAGTTGCGGCATGCTCATCACCTGCAGCCAGTACACCACGAACAGCGGCGCGTTCGTCGGCGCCGTGGCGTACAGGAACGAGGAGAAGGCGAGCAGCAGCTCGTCGCGCGTCGCCTCGTCCGCCTCCGCCACTACCACCGACTTCAGCAGCCCCAGCAGCAGTCGCAGGAAGAAGGGCGGCAGGAACGGCGGGTCGTTGAAGTCGTGCGCACGGAAGAACAGCGCCTGCAGGCACTCCAGCTCCGCCTTGAACACCACCACGCGGTTCGTTCCCATCTCGCGCGTCACGAACCCGCTCAGCGCGCGCACCACCGCGTCCACCGCCGCGTAGCTCGAGAAGGACGGTCCGTAGGCGGCCTGCGCGAACTGCTGCAGCGCCGTCAGCAGCAGCGCGTACAGCCCCGCGAACACGGGAAGCGGCGCGGGCGCCTGGAGCGCAGCGTCGAAGGCGGCGGTCAGCGCGGCGAAGGCCTCCTCGGTCTTGGCGACGTCCTGCGCGCCCTGCGTCAGCGCGATGCACTCGGTCATCAGACGCGATAGCTTGATGGCGGAGTCGGTCTTGAGCGCGTCCAGGAGCTGTGCGCGCTGGTGCACTACCTCGGCTTTCTTCTCCAGCGCGGCGAGCAGCAGCTCGTAGCTCCACATCTTGTTCTCGAAGCGGAACACGCGCTTGCCCTCGTCCATCCGGGCAATGGCGCGGATCTCGCGCATCGTGGCGGGCAGCTCCTCCACCGCCACGGCCTCGTGCGTCAGCACCAGGTCCACGAAGCACAGGAACAGCGTACGCCGCAGCTCGTTCATCAGCGAGTTCGACCGGATGATCTTCGTGAAGAAGGCGTCCAGCTGCGCCGCGTCAAGCAGCTTCTTGCCCGCCAGGAGCAGCAGGAAGCTCACCACCAGCGCGCGCTGCTTGGTCACCGACAGTGCCTCCAGCGCCAGCGCCGTCACGTTGTACCGCACCTCGCCGACGCCGTGCGCGGCGAACAGCGCGGCCAGCTCCACCACCTCGCCCATGAGGTGGTAGTTCAGGAAGAAGTCGGGCGAGTGCACCACGGAGAGCAGCATCTCCAGCAGCTTGGCGTCCTCGCCGGGCAGGTGCCGGCCCTCGATACTCTCCAGGAAGCGCTCGCAGTCCTCCAGCGCGCGCTTCACCTCGCGGTGCTGCGTCGGCCGCGTGTGCCACATCATGGCGTTGCTGTCGGCGGAGAGCAGTCCGCGCATCAGGTCGGCAATCCGCAGGTAGTTCATAGACACGCTCACGCTCGTCAGCTCCTCCTCGCTCATCACCGCCTCCGTCAGCAGCGGCGCGCCCGCCAGCTTCTCATACACGCCGCGCTGCGCCTCCGTCAGCACGCCGCCCGTCACGCGTTCGTTCTCCGTGATGCCCTCCAGCGACAGGAACTGCGCCAGAGGCATGGTCTTCCCGCGCTCGGTGACGTTGCGGAGGTTCACGTCGTGCTCCTTCACCACCATCTCGCGCAGGCTCTTCATCACATAGGTCTGCAGCGCGTGGGCCAGCACCGCCGCGATGGAGGGCATGCTGTTCTTCACGATGGCGTTGATCATCGCGTCCGTCACCATGTCGCTCGCATCGCGGAAGTATCCGTACAGGCTCTCCAAGAACTCCTTCTCGATCATGTGCAGCGTGCTGTACAGAAGACTCTCCGTGATCGTCTTCGCCGCCTTCTCCAGACACGCCAGCACCTCCACCACACTCCTCACCTCCACCAGGTCACGCATGTACATCGCGTGCAGCGAAGCGATCGCGATCTGGCAGTGGCTCACGCCGATGCCTTTATTGTACATGCCCACAAGCTGCGCCATCTTCTCGTGCACCATCGCCTGGATCTCGTTCTGCTGCTGCTGCGTCAGCGTCTTCACTTCCTCGCCCAGCGTCACCGTCAGCTGCGGCTCCGCCTGCGCCGACTTCGGAATGAACTCGGGGTACGCCTTCTTCTGCGTAAACGACGCGTGCGCCTCGCCGTCCGCCAGCTTCACCATCACGGGGTAGCGGTCCTTGAAGAAGTCCACCACCTCCGCTTGACTGGCCTCCGCCGTGAAGTCGGGGTTGTTCGCCACCTCGGGGATCACCAGGAACAGCTCCGACTCCAGCAGCGGCACCGCGGCGTCGTCGAAGGGCACAAAGTCCATCATGTTCTGGTAGATGCGCAGCAGGTTCTTGTTCACGCCCGGCACCAGCGTCAGCTCCTTCAGCAGCGACAGCAGCGCCATCAGCCAGGGCTGCGGCGGGTGCATCACCGCCGACTTCTTGCACCCGCGCAGAACGTAGCACACGAACTCGAACGTGTACAGCAGGCGCTTGTGTGCGAACGCCGCCAGCAGCTCCTCCGTCAGGTTCAGGTGCAGCTGGCTCAGGCACACGTCGCGCGCCAGCGTGATGCTGCCCAGCCACTCGCCCATGCACCGCAGCACCGTGTGCTGCTCCGCGAAGGTCTTGTCATCCGCGTGCAGAATCTCCTTCGCCACCACCATCGATTTCCGCAGCACCTCCTCGCCCAGCAGCGGCCCGCACTGCGCCTCCAGCCGTCGCAGCAATTCTAAATACAGCTCGTGGTAGTTGTTCTGCCGCGACACGCGCGACCGCACGAAGAAGTCCGCGAACCACGCCTCCGAGCCCTGCGCGATCAGCGGCACCAGCTCCGCCGTCTTCGCCTCGATGTTCACCGCCGTCGTGTTGTTGATCAGCACCGACACGCGTGTCTTCACGTGCTCGTCCTGCGGCTCCGCCACCGCCTCCGTCTCCAGCGGCTCGATCGGCTTCGCCAGCTCCGCCTGGTGCTTCTTGAGCCGCGCCAGCTCCTCCGCCGTCAGGTTCACCTCCACGGCGGCGCTGTTCTTCTTGTACTGCGTGTACGCCTGCAGCAGCTCGTTGTAGAGGCGCGGCGTCTGCTGCAGCGCGTTGGTGGACAGCAGGTAGGGCACGTAGTTGGGCATTGCGCAGAGATAGGGCAGGATGCTGTCCAGCAGGTCCTGCCCGAACAGCAGCAGCGGCCGCGAGAGCTCGCCCTTCCACACGAGGCACTCGAAGAAGATGACGGCGTCGAGCTGCTCGGAGGGCAGCAGCTGGTTGCTCAGCAGCAGCAGGATCAGGTCGCGCAGGTTGAGGCGCTCGTGCTGCTGCAGGTTGTCCAGCCGCATGAGCAGGTGCACCGCCTCGTTGCCAATCAGCTGCACCAGCGCCAGTCCGTCCTCCGTCTTCGTCATCGCCAGCAGCTTGCTCACCAGCAGCTCGCGCTTCTCGGGGATCGTCATGGACAGCCACGCCTGCAGCCACTGCTTGGCCTGCAGCGAGCCGGTGGGCGCGGCGAAGGCGGGCTTCAGCACCGCCATCAGGTTCAGGAAGGTCTGCTTCAGCGCGGGCGGCACGTCCGACTCCGACATGACGAACTTCACGAACTGGATCACTTCCAGCACCAGGTTGGGGTCGCTCAGCACGAAGAAGTGCTTGTTGGCGTACTCGTCCAGCAGCTGCAGCAGCAGTTTGATCAGCGTGATGCCCGTCGCACGCAGCAGGATGCCCAGCTGCTCCTGCACGTTCACGTTCCCGTGGTTCAGCGCCTCCAGGAAGATGAGGTGCAGAAGCAGGCGCAGGTTGGGCACGTCGGGCAGCCGGCTGATCTGCAGCAGCGCGGGGATGAACCGCGGGATGTTGCTGCAGGCGTCGTAGAGCAGGTTGAAGAACACGGCGTAGGCGGGGTCGTGGCAGGACTGCTCGTAAGCGCGCAGGATGCACTGCGTGGTCTCGGCGGGGTACTCGCTCAGATACTGCTGCATGATCGACGCCAGCGAGCGCTTCTGGTCCGGCTTCTGCTTCAGCGACAGCGTCTTGT
>QWCN01007255.1_pt1 | contig 14545 bp, 19 predicted proteins | sample 1972711 | NCBI WGS metagenome assembly QWCN01 (sample SAMN09866707, study PRJNA288562) | Human gut metagenome isolate term1_stool, whole genome shotgun sequencing... | isolation source: gut | host: Homo sapiens | place: USA: California | reverse complement strand
CGCAACGATATAACAAAGGTAAAAGCAGATGTAATCGTAAATACTGCTAATCCATATCCGATATGTGCAAGTGGCACGGACTTAGCAATATATGAGGCAGCAGGAAAAGAAAAGCTCCTCGCAGAAAGAGCGAATATCGGCAAAATTGCAAGAGGTGATATTGCTGTCACTGGTGCATATAACCTAAAGGCAAAATATATTATTCATACAGTAGGTCCGGTATGGACGGATGGATTGCACCATGAATTTGAAATTCTGAAGCATTTTATGGAATCCCTGCTGTGTTGATTGCAGAGTGTAAAAGTCGGATTGATAAGGGACTGATGACGGATGTTCTTGATGAATTTGACCATGTACTTGGCAGCAGGAGCGTTTTTGAAACAACAGAGGCGATTAAGATGAAGTTTGGAATGAGGACACCGAGTATAAAGAAATCAATAAAGGCAAGGACGACAGGAAAAGGCCAAGCGAGCTGTTGAGAAAGCTTTAATTCCAGGGTACGGAAAAAAGGTGCAGGCAATCGTGAATGCAGCAGTATACCTATATTGATGTTATATTTTTGGGATCATTATTCTCGTTTATGGGAATCGTGATTTCTATTATCACACGAAAGAGTCGAAAAATATATCCTGCGCTATGGATATCAGGGATTATTAGTTGCATGCTTGGTTTTATTGTATGTATGCTTGTTTTTAGTATGTTGATAGGAGGTTTGATTTGTGGACTATATATGGATTGGAATTAGAGCATTCACATATGTAATAATTTTTACTCTTATAAAAATTATTGTTCCTAAATTGTTAGGAAATGTAAAATATAAAAAGGATGAGATGGGAAGAACCTATTTCTCTAAGAAAAAGATTTCTTATTTTCTTTTCGTGATTGCAGTGTTTTTTACAGTGTTATTATCTTTTTTGAGTACTATTCCATCAAATGTTAGTGGGGATGCAAAGATTTACTTAAATGTTGGTATAGTTATTTTTTGTTTATTATGGTATATTTTAAGCATAATGTTTGATGTCTGGTATATTCTTTTATATCAGGAAAACTTGTGGCTGACGCAGGCAAAGATGGCAGAATTATTTGAAGTGCAAAAGGCGGCTATTTCAAAACATTTGAAAAATATTTTTACATCCGGCGAATTGCAGGAAGAAGCAGTTGTTTCCAAAATGGAAACAACTGCGGCAGACGGCAAGCGGTATAATACAAACTATTACAATCTGGATGCTATTATTGCTGTCGGATACCGTGTTAATTCTAAAAAGGCTACGATGTTCCGCATTTGGGCAAATCGAGTATTAAAAGAATTTATTATTAAAGGCTATGTGATCAAATCACTTAATCTTTTATTATTTCCTTCCGTTCTACCGATTATCCTTGCTTCATCAATATAATGTATTTCCTTTTCTGATAGTCCATCATAATAATCCATTACACACACCACCTTACATAGATTCACTTTCCTCACACAGTACTCCAACAATGCGTCCTATGCAACTTTACATTTCGACTAAGAAATCCATAAGTTCATTATAGAAATTCCATTTTCTCTTAATGACAATTGTTTTGGTTTTTTCTCTTTTTTTAAAATCTTTGGTCAAGTTACTAAACTCAAGATAATTAATTGTCACTTCGCTATCCCCATTTTTATTTTTAGAAATATTTGTAACAGACAAAATCTTCCAAATATCCTTATGTCCTGGTAGATTTTCAATGTCATACTCATTCTTAATTCTGCTACTGTAAAATGCCAAATCAGCTTCGCCATTCCGCGATAATATTTCACCTAATATAGGATGCCCTTTTCTTGAAAGGAATACAGAAGCTGTTTCTTCCTGATTTAAATACCTAAACCGATATAAATTTCCTCTGCAGGAATCATAAATATACTTCCACTCATTCCGTTCTCTCGGATCAAAAATAACGTTAGTTTTCCTTTTTTTCTCTAGTGCTTTTTTAGCTTTATATTCTTCCAGTTTTTTCTTCATATCAGGGCTTGTCTGTCGTGAATATAAAGGACTGACTGACATTTTTTCTACAGCATCACTAAAAGCTGCTGTATAGTTGGGGTGCATTTTAGCGCAACGTTCCACAATATTGTCTTCACCATCTATGATAACTCCCCTGTAATATTCACATTGATAATCTTCATGCCAAATTTTTTCAGCCTCAGGTCTGAAAACCCGACTTTTTCCATCCATCGCCAGTTCTCCTTCAACTTTCGATTTGTTACTCACATACCAGATCTTTTGTCGAATTATTTTATGATAGCCATTAAAAGCACCTTCTCTTGTGGTTATGAGTTAATTATAAAACACCAATTTACAACTTTTTTCATAAAAAAAATTGTACAGGGCTTTCTGATGTATAATGAATTTGCACAAAAACATTAAAAAGGAAAGTGAACCTGTACGACAAAGACATTATACAATGAAAACTCATTAATTGGTAGACTTCATAAATATTTTCTAGCATATTTTGAAACTGTTTCTGTTTCTACGGCAGAAACATTATTTTTACTGGTACTTTCAATACTCGCATTGTGATCTCATTGGAAATGCCAGAGCAGATTCTGTCATTTATGATCTTGCTCCTGCACCAACAGGGAGGAAAACCAGATAGTTTTGAGGACGTGGGAGAGAATCTGCGTCCTTTTTTGTAGTTTTATTGCAATAAAGAACAAAGATTCGATGCGCGAGGGCAGACTTTGGGACTCGTAAAATGCTAAGCTATAGCCATCATAAGAAACAAGCATTTAATTTACGAAAAACAGGAGGATAGGACAAAATGGAAAAATTTATTTACTGGATAAAGAGGACACTGCATCATTCAAAACACTGCAACAGCTTATGTATGCTGTGCAAATATTATGATGAATGTAAAATCGACGGACCGGTATAATAGCAGGAGGACACGACAATGAAAGAAATGTATTTTACAATAGCAGGATGCAACCATTATTACGGAAGTGACTTCATGGAAAAAGGCATGAAGGTCAAGCTTGTCAAGGAGCCGGACAATGAGTATGACAACGAAGCAATACAGGTAAAGATAAAAGGATTTGGCAAGGTGGGCTACGTAGCCAACAGCCCATACACCGTGAAGGGTGAGTCAATGAGTGCAGGCAGACTGTATGACAAAATCGGTGGTAAGGCAAAAGGAAAGATTGTGTTTGTGACAGACGGCGGAGTCATTTGCAAAGTAATCAGAGATGGTAAGGATAAGACGGTGATGATAGAGGAAGACAAAGTAAATGATGAAGATCAGTTAGGTTTTAAAATATAGTTTTTTTCAATGCTTAATGGTATAATAAACTCATGATGAACAAAAACAAAACCTTGGAATATTACAACAAAAATGCAGATAATTTTGCAAAAACAACAATAAATGTGGATTTTTATGAGACACAAAATCGCTTTAGCACGCTGTTGCCGGAGCACGGATATATATTGGATTTTGGCTGTGGTTCAGGAAGAGATACAAAATATTTTTTGGACCAGGGCTTTTATGTAGATGCTACAGATGGTTCAGAGGAAATGTGTCATATCGCAAGCAATTACACAGGAATACAAGTCAGAAGGCTGCTATTTGAAGAGCTTGACGAGAACAAAAAATATGATGGCATATGGGCCTGCTCGTCAATACTTCATCTTCCTAAGAATGAACTTAAAGCCGTGTTTATGAAAATGTTTAAAGCGTTAAAGGAAAACGGCATAATCTACACATCCTTTAAGTATGGTGATTTTGAAGGAGAAAGAAATGGCCGCTATTTCACAGATTTCACGGAAAAGACATTTGAAGAGTTTGTTGATGAAATAGATAATCTGCAACTGAAGGAAGAGTGGATTACAGGCGATGTAAGACCGGGGCGGGGAGAAGAAAAATGGCTGAACGTAATACTGCAGAAGAATTAGATGATGTATATGAAATAAAATATTCGACAGATGCAATGACCGGAGGCGCGGATAAGAGAATGTATCTGTACTATCAGCTTGCAGACAGTATAAAAAAGGCTGACAGTGTGGATATTATTGTTTCGTTCCTGATGGAATCAGGCGTGAAAATGCTGCTCGGTGAGCTTGATGATGCACTAAAACGTGGTGCAAAAATCAGAATTCTGACAGGAAACTATCTTGGCATTACGCAGCCATCAGCGCTGTATCTCATAAAGCATAAGCTTGGTGACCAGGTCGATTTGCGCTTTTATAATGAGAAAAACCGTTCATTTCATCCAAAATCATATATGTTTCATTACAAGGATTACAGTGAGCTATACATTGGTTCCTCTAATATTTCAAGAAGTGCACTGACATCCGGTATCGAGTGGAATTACAGATTCAGCAATAAAACAGATCCGATTAATTATGAGAAGTTTTACAATACTTTTGTAGACTTATTCGAAAATCATTCCATAGTAATAGACGATGAAGAACTGAAAAAATATTCAAAGAACTGGCACCGTCCGGCAGTATCAAAGGACTTGGACAGATACGATTTGAAGGACGATAAAGAGACATCAAATCAGATACCGCTATTTGAGCCGAGAGGCGCGCAGATAGAGGCTTTGTGTGCGCTTGAAAATACGAGAGCAGAGGGCGCAAGGAGAGCTCTGGTTCAGGCTGCAACCGGTGTAGGAAAAACATATCTTGCGGCGTTTGATTCAAAAAATTATGAGAGAGTTTTGTTTGTTGCACACCGCGAGGAAATATTAAAGCAGGCGGCAGAATCATTTAAAAATGTACGTGATTCAGATGATTACGGATTCTTTAACGGAGATAGTAAATGCACTGAAAAGTCGGTGATTTTTGCGTCAGTTGCGACTTTTGGCAGAGTGGAATATCTGAATGAAAATTACTTTGCACCGGATTATTTTACATATGTTGTGATTGATGAATTTCACCATGCTGTTAATGAACAGTATCAGAGAATTGTTGATTATTTTAAGCCAAAATTTCTCCTGGGACTCACCGCGACTCCGGAGAGAATGGACGGAAAAAATATCTATGAAATCTGCGATTACAATGTGCCATATGAGATTTCGCTAAAGGAAGCAATCAACAAAGGAATGCTTGTGCCGTTTCATTATTATGGAATCTTTGATGAAACAGATTATTCAAAGCTGCATATAGTAAGAGGCAGATATGATGAAAAGGAATTAAATGAAACCTATATAGGCAACGTTCGCAGATATGAGCTGATTTACAAATATTATTGTAAATACGGCTCAAGGCAGGCGCTTGGTTTCTGCTGTTCAAGGGAGCATGCAAGGGAGATGGCAAAAGAATTTTCAAAAAGGGGAATACCATCTGTAGCAGTGTTCAGCGATGCAAGCGGCGAATACACAGAGGATAGAAATGTAGCTATTAGGCAGCTTAAGCAGGGCAAAATCAGAGTGATTTTTTCAGTGGATATGTTTAATGAAGGTGTGGATATCACATCAGTTGATATGGTAATGTTCCTCAGGCCTACGGAATCTCCGATAGTTTTTCTCCAGCAGCTTGGAAGAGGACTCCGTAAATGCAGAGGAAAAGAGTTTCTGACTGTGCTTGATTTTATCGGCAATTATGAGAAGGCGGGCAGAGTGCGTTTTCTTCTGTCAGACAGGAGTAATCAGCATGCAGGTGTGTATAATCCGTCAGATACATCAGCTTTTCCGGATGATTGTCTGGTAGATTTTGATATGAAGCTGATTGATCTTTTTGCGGAAATGGACAGAAAACATTTAAAGCTTAAAGACCAGATAATTAATGAATATTTCAGGGTTAAGGAGCTTCTCGGAAGGCGCCCGGACAGAATGGATTTGTTCACATATATGGATGATGGAATTTATGAAATAGCCATTGCTCATTCAAAGGATAATCCATTTAAGAAATATCTCGAATTTCTTAAAGAACTGGATGAGCTTAATCAGGATGAAGAGTTTTTTTACAAAGGAATAGGAAGAGAATTTATCAGTCTGCTTGAAAATACAAGCATGTCAAAGGTGTATAAAATGCCGGTGCTTATGGCTTTTTATAATCATGGAAATATCCTGATGGAGGTGTCGGAAGAGCAGCTGCTTTCAAGCTGGAAGGAGTTCTTTTCAACCGGAACCAACTGGAAAGATCTCGATAAAAATATGACTATTCAAAAATACAATTCCATATCGGATAAGGAACATTTAAAGAAGATTCTATCGATGCCGGTACATTTCCTTTTGGAGTCGGGAAAGGGATTTTTTGTGAAAAAAGATGGTGTGGCAATCGGGCTTAGAGAAGAGCTGAGACCGCTAATTGATAATCCGGTAATGGTTTGTCAGATGAAGGATGTGATTGATTATAGGGCTATGGACTATTATCAGAGGAGATATAGGCAGTCACAGGAAGATGGAGAATTATAATGTAAACTTATGAAGCAGTTAGGGGGATGAAATCATATGGCTCAAAGAACAGTGGCATTATGTGATGGAAAATTTATAGGAATTGAATCAATTTATACCGTCATAGATGGTAAACAAATTAATATTCCGGACAAACTTGAACAGCTTCGAGCAAAAAGCCGTAATAATGAGTTGTTCTGTCCTTGTGGCTGTGGAGCAAATCTTGTACTGGTGGCAGGTGAACGAAATTTAAGAGAACAGCATTTTAGAATAAAAGAGGGCTTTGATGGTATATGTCAGATGCCCGTTGAAGGAATTAATTCAATTGATTCAAAGATTGCTCTAAAATGTTGGCTGGAGGATAAACTGCATACAGATGATATTGAAAGCAGGGTTCCTATAAGAACTGTATCTGAGTCTGAAAGAAAATATGAATTTACATTTATGTCAGCGAAAAAGAAGGTAGCTTTATCTTTTTGCAATGAATACCGTAATTTATCTGATGATAAATTTACTATTCTTGAACAGCATAGCAATGGTAATTCAATTATTTATGTTGCGTCAGGGGATAAATCCGAAACAAATGGACAGTACCCGGAAGGGTTAATGAAAATTCAGAAGAGACAGGGCTATTGCCTGCTTTTAAATGTAGATGGAGCTGATTATTCAAAGGCTGAGTTGACAGTTGTATATTATGAAAAAAATGCTGATGGAGTATGGGAAAAAGTCAATATAGCAAGAGATAAATTAAGTAAATTTGACATATCAGATTCATCACAGATAATGTATCATAATCATTCGCTGTCTGATATGTTAAAGGAAAAACAACTGGAGTTTAATAAGCATAAGCAGGCAATTATTTATCAGCGTGAGTTGGATAAGATACATGCTGAAGAAGCCTGGAGAGCTGAAGAGGAACGAAGAAAACAGGCTAGAATAAAAGCTGAAAAAGATAGAAAGGCAGAACTTGAGCGTAGAGAAAAAGAAAGAATAGAGCAGGAAAAAATTGCTGCTGAGAAAAAAGAACAAGCCCGAATGGAACAAGAAAGAGTTGAGGTTGAAAAAAGACAGAAGAGACAGGAATTCCTAAAAGTCATAAATAGTGGTGATTGTCCGGAAGATAGGGTTTTAACTGATGAAGGAGGACGCAGATGGGTACAGTGCGAGTTCTGTGGAAAATTTGCTCCGGCAAGTGCATTTGCTTCATATGGTGGTTTCGGAAAATTAAATAAAGGGAAGTGCTATGAATGCTCAAGAAATCCGAATATAAATACAGAAGTAAATGTCTCAGAGGAAAAAGCAAGACAAAAGCAAAGATATGATCCTAATATATGTCCTGAATGTGGTGGACGTTTGCGATTAATACAAGGTCCTTTTGGCAAATTTATGGGATGCGAGGACTATCCTACGTGTAAATTTAATAGAAGAGTAAGAAAAAAATAGGAACGTTAGAGTTCGAACGGTGCTTATTGTTTTGTATAGAGGGAAAAATTAAATGTCTGATTCGAATGTACAAATTGAAGAAGTATATAAAAGAGTACCATTTTTCCCAACTAATTGGAATACTCTATAACAGAGAGATAACTTTAAATTTGTGATATAATAATTGACATTACAGAGAGAAAAAGAGGAAAAAATGAAATTAATTACTTTGACATGTCCAAAATGTGGAGCTCAAATGGAAGTTAATCCTGAGCTCGAAGCAATAATATGTAATTATTGTGGAAATAAAATGTTGATAGATAGAGAAGTTGTTGAACAAAAAATTACTGGTGGCTTTGAATTTGGATATCAACAGGAACAAGGAAGATTAAAAGCTCAGCAGGAGGAACAACAAAAAAGAATCCGTGAAGAAGAAAAAGAAGCAAGAAAGAATGAAATTCTATATCAGAGGAAAAAAAGAGAGGAGATTATTCTCTCATATGGTAAAGATATTCGCAATATAAGTATTGGTCTAATGATTATTGCTATATTAATATCTGTTATTTTATTTGGGAAACTTGATGGCACGATAGATAAAGCAATGGGAGTAGTTTCAGGACTTGTTCATGTAGTAATTTCATTGGCAGTTATTGTTCTTATAAACAAAATAAGTCTGGAACGGTTGCTGTTTATAACTGTATTTGGAATTGTTGATCTGATATTTAGTATATTTGCAGTAATGAGTTTTGGATGGTGTTTTGTATATACTGTTGTAGATATTGTAATTATATTTCACGCAATCAAAGCATATAGGGTTTTAAGACGCAGAATGGATATGGAGTAGATAAATATTTTATTGTTTACATTATTCATGAAAAAATGACCATATAAATAATAAGGCATAGAATATAGTTGATGAGACAGGTGCTAAGTATATTGAGTTTGAGCGGTGTAATGAAGATAATGATATCGAAGGTGTAGTTAAAAAGCTGGAGTCAGAGAAGTATGAGGTAAGATATGCTACAGCACTGATAGAACTTGATGGAGGACAGAAGCTTGTAAGATTTTATGATCCGTCCGGCAATCTGATAGAGATTCGTACACCATGGGATAAATTTGGGAATAGAGAGTGATTAGGATATGATAAGGACAGTAAAAGGCGATATTACAAAAGTTAGAGATGTGCAGGCAATTGTAAATGCAGCAAATAACTCACTTCTTGGTGGAGGCGGTGTAGATGGTGCTATTCACAGAGCAGCAGGACCGGAACTTCTGGTGGAGTGCAGGACACTTCATGGATGTGAAACAGGAGAAGCAAAGATAACAAAAGCCTATAATTTACCATGTGATTATGTTATTCATACTGTAGGACCGATATGGAATGGAGGAAGTAATAGAGAAGAGGAGCTTCTTGCTAACTGCTATTTTAATTCCATGAAGCTGGCAATGGATAATGGAATAAGGTCTATTGCATTTCCTTCCATATCAACGGGAGCATATGGTTTTCCGGTTGAGTTGGCAGCAAATATTGCAGTACATACAGTAAACAGGTTCTTGCAGGATAATCTGAACAGCTTCGATTTGGTGGAATGGGTGCTGTTTGATACTCATACTGAATCGGTGTACGAAGCTGCGGAAAAATCATACATGGAAGATGAAAGTGATGATTTTGATTTTTGATTAAAGTTTTTATTGATGATTTTGGAACAAAGATTCGAATTACGAGGGCAGACTTTGGGACTCGTAAAGTCATATACTAAAGACAATCAAAGAGCTGATATCATTTGCAACTAATAAGGGAGTGTGTGATTATGAGAAATAACAAGAATTCTATCGTAGAAAACGTAATTTTGTTTCTGGTAGCTATTGGAGTATTTGCTATCATAGGTGGATTCGCAGGATGGATATGGTGGAGATGAAAGCTTTCCACATGATGGAAAACAGGGAAGATGCGGCTGTGGCGAGGGCTACAGTTGGGATGATAATGATGGCAAAGTCAAAAGAAGGTGGTCAGAGTGGGACTATTTAAGAAAAAGACAGTTACAAAGGCATATGATAAAGAAAATAAGAAACCGGTAATCAAAGCGAGCATATGTAATGGTGAGCAGGTTGCAGGCTTTAAGAACATTCATACAGGTAAGATAGAAGAAGTTATGCTGATTAAGAACCAGGCAGACCTTAATGCATTCAAGAAAATGTATGGAATAGATGGAGAGATAGAGAAGGAATATTAAACGAGGTATTTGAAGTTATGTTATCTTTTGCTTCTGCAAGCATATAAGGATTATATTTACTTTTACACTTAAATATAATAAAATTTAAGCACAAAAGTAAATATCAAGGATAAGGAGGCCAACTATGTCAACATCAGATATTTTGGAATCGCTAATTGAAAAAGACAATGGATATTTGATTACATCGAAGGCCATTGAATCAGGTGTATCAAAGCCATCTGTCTCAAAATACGTCAGAGAGCATGATATGGAAAAAGTGGCACATGGCATTTATATTTTAGATGAGGTGTGGCCAGATGAGTTGTTTGTACTCCAGCAACGAAATAAGAATATTATTTATTCGGGCGAGACCGCCCTTTATTTGCATGGTCTTATCGACAGAGAATACAGTCATATTTGTTTCACTGTTCCTACCGGATATAATGCTACACATATCAAAAAGAAAAACAAAGAAGTTCATTATGCAAACCCAGAGATTCTTGATATGGGGACCTGTGAAATCCCGTCAAGCAGCGGTAATTTGGTTAAAGTATATGACAAGGAAAGATGTATTTGTGATTTGATTAAAGATCGAAAGAAATATCGGTTAAACTTGGAGTAAGGGATGAAGTGATGATGTATGTGGAGGTAATGGTATGATTCATACAGCGAAACAACTTAAAGACAAAGTAAAAAACATGTCTGGCGGGAATAGTGAAGTTTTGTCGTATAATCTTGAAACTCTTCTTGCGGAAAAGATGCAGACGATTTTGGCAAGAGGACTTGCGAATACCAGAATGAAGAATTTTAATATTTAAGAGTTTGTTTTATAGGTAATGTTAGCAGATATGAGCTGATTTACAAATATTACTGCAAATATTGCTCAAGGCAGCATGCAAGGGAGATGGCAAAATCAGAGTGATTTTTTTCGTAGGAAGATTAATATCGCTTATTTTTATATTTTATTTGCAAAGTCATATTCTCTCAGCAAAGTTTATGGATTTGAGAGAGATAAAACGTATAAAAGGTGGATCGCTATTGACGAAAATATAGTAAAAGTGTATACTGATTTTATAACATGCTTTGTATTTTTGGGTAAAATATACAAAAGTGATCAGTTCCAAGGAAGGGAGAATAAAAATATGAAGAATATGAAGGTAAGAACCAAGCTAAATCTGATACTGGTTCTGGTTATTTTACTTGTGGCTCTTGGGAGTGTTGTTTCCTTCAAGGATTTGGAAGATGTGAAAGATAAAGCATTGGAGACAATGGATGCATCATCCCGTCAGAGTTATGATGATTCAATTAAAGAGCAGGTGGGCGTGGTTATTTCCCTGTTGTCGGAGATTAATGACGCATATAAAGCGGGAACTTATACGCTGGATGAAGCCAAGAAAATTGCAGCGGATGAGGTTCGGCAGATGCGTTACGGAGAGACAGGTTACTTTTGGATTGATCAGTCAGATGGAACAAATGTAGTTCTGCTTGGCAGCGATACCGAGGGAACGAACCGTATGGAGACAGAGGATGCAAAAGGATACAAGATGGTGAAAGAAATCATACGTGTAGCAGTGGAAGATGGTGGAGGATACACAGATTATGTATTTCCTAAAGAAGGAGAGACTAAACCTTCACCGAAGCGTTCCTACAGTGAGTATTTTGAACCATTTGACTGGGTGGTCGGTACAGGAAATTATACCGATTATATTGATACTGCTATTGAAAAGCAGGACAAGGTATTTTCCAGCTATGCAATGAAAAAGGCAATCACACTGATTGGGGCATGTGTTGCAATGCTTGTGGTTGTTGCAGTGCTTGTTTTCATGATCGCACAGGATATTACAAAGTCACTAAAGAAAGTTGTAGCAGAGATTGAAGTGATTGCAGGTGGTAATTTTGCGCATAGAATGCAGGACAATATGATGAAACGGAAAGATGATTTCGGACAGCTGGCAGGAACACTTGAGACAATGAGGGAATCAATATGCGGATTGCTTTCCCAGGTAAAGATAGAGGCAGCAAATATTGATACAGTTGTGGAAGCGATGGATAGCAGTATATCAAATCTGAATGGGGAAATTGAGGATGTGTCTGCGACAACCGAGCAGCTTGCTGCAAGTACTGAAGAAACTGCCGCATCGACAGAACAGATCAACAGTATGACTCAGCAGATTGATGGTGCAGCGAAAGAGATTGCGATACGTGCACAGGATGGGGCTACGGAAGCAGAAGAAATTCATAAGAGGGCAGCACAGACGAAGGAAGCAACGGTGGAGAATCGACAGAAAGTTCAGACGATGCTCGGAGAAATCAGGGGAAGGCTGGAGCAGGCACTTGAAGAGGCAAAGGTTGTGGAACAGATCGGCGTGCTTGCTGATTCTATCCTTGCGATTACCGGACAGACTAATCTGCTTGCACTGAATGCATCCATTGAGGCAGCACGTGCTGGCGAGGCCGGAAAGGGATTTGCAGTTGTTGCAGAGGAAATCCGGGTATTGGCAGAGCAGTCTAAAGATGCCGTGGCAAATATTCAGGCCGTGACGGAAAATGTGGATAATGCAGTAGCAAATCTTGCAAATGACTCTAATCGTCTGTTGGATTTTGTAGATACAGATATTGTGAAGAGTTTTGACAATTTTGAGAAAATGGCAGATGATTATAATATGGATGCATCTAAAATTAATGATCTGGTATCGGATTTTAGTGCAACCTCAGAAGAATTGGTAGCATCAATTTCCAATATTACAGAGGCGATTGAAGGAATTACCTCCGCGTCAAATGACAGTGCTGCAGGTACAACAAATATTGCGCAAAAAACCGTTTCTATTGCAGGCGAATCGGCAGAAGTCATGAAAGGTGTTAAGACAGCAGAGGCTTCGGCAGGAGAACTCCGCAAGAATGTAAGCAACTTTGTAATTGAAGAATAAGAAATATATTTACAAGAGGAATTCGTATCAGGTTCACTTGCATGCAAGCATGCATCGATGATACCTTTTGCCCCTTTAATCATATTATTACACGAAAAAGATATAGGTTCGCCTGTATCTTTTTTTGTGTAATGTATATTAAGATGCTATTAAACAGTATTAGGATAGTAAAAATTTCCTATTTTAGGAAAGCTTATTGGAAAGAAAAGCAGGTTTGTCATTTTCAAATTTTTCATGGCAATCTAAAAAAATATCTGCCAAAGAAAGCTGTTTATATGGTATCATAAGTATCAGGATACAGATAGATGAAAGGCTAAATATGAAAAATGAAATTTTATTAATTAATGTACTTATTGAGACATATATGGTGGAAATATACCTGGACAGAAGGGAGTAAATAATGGTAAAGAAGATAATGCGTGATCCACTGTTTCTTGCACAGAAATCAGTGGATGCTACAGAAGATGATAAACAGGTGGTTACGGATTTACTTGACACATTGAAAGCAAATCTTGACCATTGTGTTGGAATGGCAGCTAACATGATTGGTGTGAAAAAGAATATCATAGTGGTTGCGGCCGGACCATTCCAGTTTGCCATGATTAATCCGGTGATTACCGGAAAATCAGGAGCTTTTCAGACGGAGGAAGGCTGTCTTTCGCTGGATGGTGTGAGACCATGCACAAGATATAAAGAGATTGAAGTGGATTATCTAGACCAGAATTTCAAAAAGAAACATGGCAAATACACAGGCTGGACAGCACAGATAATTCAGCATGAGGTGGACCATTGTAATGGGGTGGTCATATGAAGCTAAAGAACATATTAATAGTAGTGGACAATATCGAAGAGTCAATCCACTTCTATAACGAACTGTTTGGCCTTAATGTGATTTCGAGACAGGAAGGTAATGTAATAATGTCGGAGGGCCTGGTATTGCAGGATGCCGGAATATGGAAGGAAAGCATGCAGATACAGACTATTCCATATAACAATATGACGGAACTGTATTTTGAAGATAATGATATCGAAGGTGTAGTTAAAAAGCTGGAGTCAGGAAGGTATGAGGTCAGATATGCTACAGCACTGACAGAACTCGACGGAGGACAGAAGCTTGTAAGATTTTATGATCCGTCCGGAAACCTTATTGAAGTGCGCACACCATGGGATAAATTTGTGAATAGAGAGTGATTAGGTGTTCAGGTATCTGGATAAATAATCTCGTTTATTTGAAAAGGTTGGAAAAAGTGCAGATATTTGTAGACGCAGCTCACATAAGAATCATATCAAAGGACCGAAAAAGTGCACAGAGGAAGATGATGAGAGGTTTGCACAGTCGTTTGAGAAAATGATACTGATGGCAAAATCAAAGGAAGAACTAAGGAACACAGACCGGTAATAATATTTGTATTTTGTCCATCAATCCGCTATACTATAGCTTAGAATAGCGGATTGATATGCTTTTTGCAGGAAGAGATGCAGGGTTGCAGGAGAAAAAATAAATGATTAAAAACATAGTATTTGACATAGGAAACGTGCTTGTCAGGTTCCAGCCGGACGAGGCAATGCGTGAGATTGGCATTGAAGAAAATAAAATAGCAGCTTTAGCCCATGCAACATATGAA
>QWCN01004541.1_pt1 | contig 14558 bp, 14 predicted proteins | sample 1972711 | NCBI WGS metagenome assembly QWCN01 (sample SAMN09866707, study PRJNA288562) | Human gut metagenome isolate term1_stool, whole genome shotgun sequencing... | isolation source: gut | host: Homo sapiens | place: USA: California | reverse complement strand
CTATTTTGACACGCATACGCACGGCGATATCATGAGCCTGTATACGAATGATACCGATACGCTGCGCCAGATGATCGCGCAGTCCATGGCCCAGCTCGTGTCGTCGGTGTTTACGCTGACGGTCGTGTTTTTCTGCATGCTGTATATCAGCGTCTGGCTGACGCTGATCGTGTGCGCTGTCATGGCACTCATCCTTGTGTTCGTGCGCAGGCTCACCGGCCGCATCGGCGGCTACTTCATGGCACAGCAGAGGGCACTGGCAGATCTCAACGGCTATGTCGAGGAGATGGTCAACGGCCAGAAGGTCGTCAAGGTGTTCTGCCACGAAGAGCAGAGCAAGGAGGAGCTGCACCGCCGCAACCGCGTCTGGGCGGAAAACGCCGCGCGTGCCAGCGGCATGGCCAACAGCATGATGCCGATGATGAATGCCGTCGGCTATCTGCAGTATGTCATCATCGCCGTCATCGGCGGCACGATGGCCATTGCCGGCACGCCGAACCTCGGCCTGACCGGCATGAACACGCTCACGCTCGGTATGATCGCATCGTTCCTGACGCTCTCACGCGGATTCACCAACCCCATCTCGCAGATCTCCAACCAGTTCAACTCCATCGTCACGGCACTGGCCGGTGCGTCGCGTATCTTTGCATTCATGGATGCCGAGCCGGAAACGGATGACGGCTATGTGACGCTCGTCAACGCCAGAGAGGAAAACGGCGCGCTCGTTGAGGCCGACCACCACACCGGCCTCTGGGCGTGGAAGCACCCGCACGGCGACGGTACGGTCACGTACACGAAGCTTGAGGGCCGCGTCGTGTTCGACCATGTGGACTTTGGCTACACACCGGATAAGGAAGTCCTGCACGACATCACGCTCTATGCCGAACCGGGCCAGAAGGTGGCCTTTGTCGGTGCGACCGGCGCCGGCAAGACAACGATCACGAACCTCATCAACCGCTTCTACGACATTGCCGACGGCAAGATCCGCTATGACGGCATCAATATCAATAAGATCTGCAAGGCCGATCTGCGCCGCAGCCTCGGCATCGTGCTTCAGGACGTGAACCTCTTCACCGGCACCGTCATGGAAAACATCCGCTACGGCAATCCGGACGCGACGGATGATGACTGCATCGCGGCGGCAAAGCTCGCCAACGCCGATCATTTCATCCGCATGCTGCCGGACGGCTACAACACCGTGCTCAAGGGCGACGGCAGCGGCCTGAGTCAGGGCCAGCGTCAGCTGCTGAGCATCGCGCGCGCGGCCGTGTCCGATCCGCCGGTCATGATCCTCGATGAGGCGACCAGCTCCATCGACACCCGCACCGAGGCGCTTGTACAGAGCGGCATGGATAAGCTCATGGAGGGCCGCACGGTGTTCGTCATCGCGCACCGGCTCTCGACGGTCAAAAACGCCGATGTCATCATGGTGCTCGACCACGGCCGCATCATCGAGCGCGGCAGCCACGAAAAGCTTATCGCTGAAAAGGGTGTGTACTACCAGCTCTATACCGGTGCGTTCGAGCTTGAATAATTTCCGCCGCGCACCTTGCATGCCGGCAGGGGGCGCGGTATAATCCAGATAATAAAGCCAAAGGAGGAGACCCATGGAGTATCGAAGATTTGGAAACACCATCGTCGCCCGCATCGACCGCGGCGAGGAGGTGCTCGAGCAGGTCAAGGCGATCGCACAGGTCGAGCAGATCAAGCTCGCAAGCGTGCAGGCGCTCGGCGCGGTCGGCGAATTCACGGTCGGCGTGTTCCACACGGCCGAAAAGCAATACCATGCCAATTCGTTCGCTGGCGATTTTGAGATCGTCTCGCTGACCGGTACCATCAACACGATGGACGGCGCGTTTTACACGCACCTGCACATGAGCGCCGGAAACGAGAAGGGCGAGGTGTTCGGCGGGCATCTGAACCGCGCCGTCATCAGCGCCACCTGCGAAATGGTCATCACGGTCATCGACGGGCGGGTGGATCGCTTCCACAGCGAGGAGATCGGTCTGAACCTGTTCCAATTCTAAAGATCTGTGTCAAAAGTGCGCACGGTTTTGCGGCCGTGCGCATTTTTTTGCTGCCGGCGTTTCTTATTCCTATTGACATCGTGGGAATATAGGCATATAATTCATGCCATAGAGGTAGGGATTACGTGTCAACCCCTCCAGAGCCTCTCGAATTTGTGTATATTATGCAGCCGTGCCGCCCGGCGCGGTCTGCCATTGGGAACGGAGGACGCATATATGAACAAAAACCTTCTTGAAGTCAGCGGCCTGCACGTGAGCGCAGGCGAGAAGGAGATCCTGCACGGTGTGGATCTGACCGTCGGCAAAGACGAGACACACGTGCTCATGGGACCGAACGGCACCGGTAAGTCCACGCTCGGCTACGCGATCACCGGCAATCCGGAGTATACGGTCACAGCCGGAATGATCGTCTTTGACGGCGAGGACATCACGGAGCTGCCGGTCAATGAGCGCGCGAAAAAGGGCATTTTCCTGTCCTTCCAGAATCCGCTCGAGGTGCCCGGCGTAACGCTCAGCGCTTTCATCCGCAGCGCGCTCGAGCAGAAGACCGGAAAGCGCATCCGCCTCTGGGACTTCAAGAAGAAGCTCACCGAAACGATGGAGCTGCTGGCGATGGACGCCTCCTACGCCGAGCGTGACCTGAACGTGGGCTTTTCCGGCGGCGAGAAAAAGAAGGCGGAGATCCTGCAGATGCTCATGCTCGAGCCGAAGCTCGCCATCCTCGACGAGACCGACTCCGGCCTGGACGTCGACGCGGTGCGCACGGTCTCCAAGGGCGTGCAGCTCTACCGTGAGCGTGTACACGGCTCGCTGCTCATCATCACGCACAGCACCCGCATTCTCGAGTCGCTGACAGTGGACGCGGCGCACATCATGGAAAAGGGCGTTATCGTGAAAAACGGCGATGCATCGCTCGTCGATACCATAAACGAAAACGGCTTTGGCGGCATCCAGGCAGACTGAAAGCGAGGCGATCCGAATGAAGGAAAAAAGTCAGGTCGCGGACATTGACCGCAGCGTCTATGACATCCGCGACAAAGAGGACGATGCCTATCGCATGCAGGATGGCCTGACGCCGGAGATCATTGACACGCTCTCCAAGGAAAAGGACGATCCGGTCTGGATGCAGCAGTTCCGGCTGGAGTCACTGCAGATCTATAATGAGATGCCGATCCCGGATTGGGGCCCGTCCATCGAGGGCCTGGACATGGATCATATCGCGACCTACGTCCGCCCCAAGACCGATATGAAAAACGACTGGGAGGACGTCCCGCAGGACATCAAAGACACGTTCGAGCGCCTCGGTATCCCGCAGGCGGAGCGCAAATCGCTTGCCGGCGTCGGTGCGCAGTACGATTCCGAGCTCGTGTACCACAATGTCAAGGACGAAGTGGCTGCGCAGGGCGTCGTATATACCGATATGGAGAGCGCACTCAAGGGCGAGTACGCCGACATGGTGCACAAGTATTTCATGAAGCTCGTCACGCCGCACGACCATAAGTTCGCGGCGCTGCACGGCGCGGTCTGGTCCGGCGGCTCGTTCGTGTACGTGCCGAAGGGCGTGCAGGTGTCCATCCCGCTGCAGTCGTATTTCCGCCTGAACGCCAAGGGCGCGGGCCAGTTTGAGCACACGCTCATCATCGTCGACGAGGGTGCGAGCCTGCACTTCATCGAGGGCTGCTCGGCGCCGAAATATAATGTCGCGAACCTCCACGCCGGCTGCGTGGAGCTGTACGTGAAGAAAAATGCCAAGCTGCGCTACTCGACCATCGAAAACTGGTCGAAGAACATGTATAACCTCAACACCAAGCGCGCGCTCGTGGAAGAGGGCGGCGTGATCGAGTGGGTGTCCGGCTCGTTCGGGTCCCATGTCGGCTGCTTGTACCCAATGAGCGTGCTCAAGGGCGATAACTCCAAGATGGAGTTTACCGGCGTCACGTTTGCCGGCGCGGGGCAGAACCTCGACACCGGTGCGAAGGTCGTGCACATCGGCAAGAACACGAGTTCGTACATGAACACGCGCTCCATCAGCAAGAGCGGCGGCATCAGCACGTTCCGCAGCAGCGTCGTGGTGCAAAAGGGCGTCAAGCACGCGAAATCCTCCGTGTCCTGCCAGTCGTTGATGCTCGATTCCGAGTCCCGGTCCGATACCGTCCCGGCCATGGACATCCGCACGAAGGACGCTGCTGTCGGCCATGAGGCCAAGATCGGCAGCATCAGCAACGAAGCGGTGTTTTATCTCATGAGCCGCGGCATGAGCGAGGAGGACGCCCGCGCGCTGATCGTCAGCGGCTTTGCGGACAACGTCTCCAAGGAGCTGCCGCTGGAGTACGCGGTGGAAATGAACAATCTCATTCGTCTGGAGATGAAGGGCAGCATCGGCTGACCGCACATTCCGAAAGGAGGGAATATCGTGAATACGACGCAACAGCTGGTCGTCAACAAACTGCCGACCAGAACGTGGAACCATCTCAATGTCAACGAAGCGACCATCCCGTGGAATGTGGCCGAAACGGCTGATCTCGGGACGGATGCATATGAAATTACAGCAGAAAATCAGGCGCAGCCGCTGCACATCCGCCTGACCGGCGCTGAGGGCTGCAGCCGCAAGCACATCGCGGTCGATGTGGCTGCCGGTGTGCAGGCAACGGTGTATATGGTGCTCGATGCGCAGGGCAGCTTCGCCGTGGAAACGGCGCTGACGCTCCATGACCGTGCGTCTCTGCGCCTTGTGCAGGTGCTCGGTGCGCAGGTCGGTGCGCTGCTTTATGCCAAAACGAACGCGGATTGCGCGCCCGATGCCGGCGTAGCCATGACGCAGATTCTTATGGGCAGGGGCGACCTATATTCGGACAACGACACGGAGCTTGTCGGCGACGGCAGCCGTTATTCGGCGCAGATCGGCTATCTCGGCCGCGGCAGTCAGACGATCGACGTCAACGTCGTCGTCAACCATTATGGCAAGAACACGGAGTGCGAGATCGACACGTCCGGCGCGCTCAAGGACGCGGCGAAGAAGGTTTTCCGCGGCACGATCGACTTTAAGACCGGCTCGTCGAACTCCGTCGGCAATGAGAAAGAGACCGTGCTCATGCTTGGCGACGATGTCGTCAACAAGACGGTGCCGCTTATCCTGTGTGCCGAGGAAAACGTCGTCGGCAACCACGGCGCGACCATCGGTGAGCTCGATGACGAGACGCTGTTTTACTTTGAGAGCCGCGGCATCTCGCGCGAACAGGCCGAAAATATCCTGGCCCGCGCATCGATCGAGCGCTTTGCGCGCACGGTGGACGACGAAGCGCTGCGTGCGCAGATTCTTCAGACGCTGGAGGAGGAACTCAACGATGGCGTATCATTATAAGCAGGATTTTCCGATCTTTCAGCATACGGACGTCGCCTATATCGACAACGCAGCCACGGCCCAGCGCCCGCAGTGTGTGCTCGATGCAGTGACGGATTTCTACCGCTGCCACAACGCAAACCCTCTGCGCGGCCTGTATCCGCTGAGTGTCGAGGCGACCGATATTTATGAGCAGGCGCGCGAGACGGTGCGCGGCTTCATCGGCGCGAAGTCGGCGCGCGAGATCATCTTTACCCGCAACACGACCGAGAGCCTGAATCTCGTCGCCTACAGCTACGGCCTGACGCACGTCAAGGCGGGCGATGAGGTGCTCGTGTCCATCATGGAGCACCACAGCAATCTGCTGCCGTGGCAGATGGTCTGCCGCCAGACCGGCGCGGAGCTGAAATTTATCGAGTGCGCGCCCGACGGCAGCGTGGATCTCAAGCAGATCAAATCGCTCATCACCGAGCGCACGAAGATCGTCGCCATGACGCAGGTGTCGAACGTCCTCGGCCGGAAGTACCCGGTGCAGGAGGTTGCCGCTATGGCGCACAAAAAGGGCGCGGTCATGGTCGTGGACGGCGCGCAGAGCACGCCGCACATGCCGGTGAACGTGCAGGAGCTGGGCGCGGATTTCTTCGCCTTCTCCGGCCACAAGGTCTTTGGTCCCATGGGCATCGGCGGGCTGTACGGCAGGGAAGACCTGCTCGAGGAAATGCCGCCGTTTCTCTCCGGCGGCGAGATGATCGAATCCGTCACGCGCACGGGCGCCGTCTATGCCGAACTGCCGCATAAATTTGAGGCCGGCACGGTCAACGCTGCCGGTGCAGCCGGTCTGGCTGCTGCCATTGAGTACGTGCAGAGTGTCGGCTTCGACACCATCCAGCAGCGCGAGCACGATCTGACGGTCAATGCCCTCGCACGTGTGCTGGCCGTGCCGCACGTGCACGTGCTCGGCACGGACAAGCCGGAGGATCACAACGGCATCATCACGTTCACGGTCGACGGCGTGCATCCGCACGACATCAGCGAGATCATGGCGTCCGCCGGCGTGAACATCCGCGCCGGCCACCACTGCGCGCAACCGCTGCTCACGCACCTCGGTCTGAACGCGACGGCCCGCGCCAGTTTTGCCTTCTATAACACGGACGAGGATGTCGACCGGTTCATTGAGAGCCTCTCGACCCTGAGGGAGCGTATGGGATATGGAAAATAGGAGCTTTTATAACGAGATCCTGACCGAGCACAACATCCATCCGGAGTTCAAGCATGACATTCCGGACGCGGACATTACGCTCGCGGGCGTGAACCCGAGCTGCGGCGACAATATTGTCCTCAAGCTCAAGACCGACGGTGATGTCATCACCGACGGCGGCTTTGTCGGCGACGGCTGCGCCATCTCGCAGGCATCGGCGGACATCATGCTCGGCATGATCGTGGGGCAGAAGAAGGAAAAGGCGCTGGAAATGGGCCGCACCTTCCTGCGCATGATCCACGGTGAGGCAACCGAGGAGGAGATCGAGAGTCTCGAAGAAGCCTCCGCCCTCAAGGACATCGCGCACATGCCCGCGCGTGTGAAATGCGCCATGCTCGGCTGGCGCACGCTCACTGAGGCGCTGACCGGTAAGGTCGAAGAATAAGCCGTTCCCGCCGCCGGCGGATGCTGATGAGGCGTCTGCCGGCGGTTTTCTGCGCGCCGGAAAATCCCGGTTTGACAGCGCGCGTCTGCGGGATTATGATAAGACATTCTCTTGACGGTAGGTGCTTTGTATGACTGATTTTGTAACCGTTCTCCTGCAGCGTATCCGCGCACTCGCAGCCACGCAGCCGCGCGTACTCGTTGCCATTGACGGCCGCTGCGCCGCCGGAAAGACCACGCTGGCCGCGTCCCTGCAGGCACAGCTGGAGTGCAATGTGTTCCACATGGATGACTTTTTCCTCCGCCCGGAGCAGCGCACGTCTGAGCGCCTGCACCAGCCGGGCGGCAATGTGGACTACGAGCGTTTCCTGACCGAGGTCCTCCGCCCGCTGCACGATGGTCAGGCGGTGACGTACCGCCCTTATGACTGCCACACGCAGCAGCTGCATGCACCGGTGCGCGCAGAGGTAAGGGCAGTCAGTATCATTGAGGGCTCCTATTCCTGCCATCCGGCGCTTTGGGATCTTTATGACCTGCACGTATTTCTCTCGGTTGGACTGGAGGAGCAGCGCCGCCGCATTGCCGCGCGCAGCGGCGAAAAGATGCTGCCGATGTTCACAAACGTCTGGATTCCGATGGAGGAGACATACTTTGCGCAGTTTCGGGTCGCAGAGCGCGCCGACCTTAGCCGGGAACATGGAATCGGACTAGTGAATTGTCAAACTAAGTGCAACAGGAAGCAAGTTCAAAGTCCCACAAGTCCTGAGCAGAACGGAAATTAAGAACCTTACGAGGCCTGGCGTTCATAAGCGCCAGGTTTCGTTTTAGAGTGGCAGGAGCAACACGCGACAGATTTCTCTTTCGGATAAAACGCTCGAAGCAAGCCGTTTGCATTTTCATTCGTGCCCTTTTGCCACGCACAGTACGGATCGGCAAAATACACTTCGCAGCCAAGCCGCTGCTCGATCTTGCGCCAGTTCGGCATCTTCAAGCCGCACGGTGTGCAGGCAATTTGCTCCGGTGACCAGGTAGCTTTGAGCTTCTCGTTTATGTACTCTACTACATCCTGCGACCGGAACATCCCGCGATGACAGTATGAGCGCCGAAGTAGATATTTTTTCTGATGCGCGCTTCTATGCTAAGATGTTTGTAGTTCATACGTGTCTCCTTTTGGTTTTTTGTTTTTGTGGTGATTACATTCTACCAGAGATTCGTATGAACTTCTTTTCTTTTTTCTGCTGCACTTGATCGTATAATTCACCGGACTGTAATGACCGCACGGGGCTTGTGCCCCGCGCGGTTTTGTGCTACATTAAGAGAACATACACAGCGTGAATTTACACAGAAAGGCGGGAGCCCCATGGATGTTCTGCGTTTCAAACAGGCCAATTGCAAAAACTGCTACAAATGCGTCCGGTTCTGCCCGGTCAAGTCCATCCGCGTCTATCAGGGTCACGCACAGATCATTTCCAGTGACTGCATTCTCTGCGGCAACTGCGTGTCCGTCTGCCCGCAGCATGCCAAGGAGGACATCAGCGACGTCGCGCAGATCCAGGAGCTGATTGCATCCGGCCAGCAGGTCGTTGTGAGCGTCGATTCTTCCTACATTGCCTATTTTGACACCCCCGGTTTTTCGGGCATCGAAGAGCCGCTGAAAAAGCTCGGCTTTGCGGCGGCACATGAGACAGCGGAGGGCGCCTATCTGGTCAAGAAGCAGCTCGAGGAGCTCGCGCGTCAGCCGGGCGATGCGCCGATCATTACATCCGGCTGTTCGACGATCGTGCTCTATGTGGAAAAGCATCTGCCGGAGGCGCTGCCATATTTGGCTCCGGTGCTCTCCCCGATGCAGGCGCATGCCGTGCTGCTGCGCAAGCGTTATCCGGGCGCGACCATTGTCTACATCAGCCCGTGTATCTCCAAGAAGGAGGAGACGACGCGCTTTGAGAGCGTCGGTGCCGATTACGACATCACGTTCACGGAGCTTGAGGACTGGATGCGTGAGGCCGGTGTTGCTGTTAACCCCAACGTCCCGGCCGATGAGCCGATGCTTTCGCGCGGTTATACGATCACAAACGGCGTTCTGCACTCCATGTCGCTCGATTCCGGGCGCGATTATCTGTTCCTTGACGGTCTGGATGACAGCATCCAGACGCTTAAGAGCGTCGTCAACGGCAATCTGCGCAACTGCTTTATTGAGATCGCTGCCTGCCACGGAAACTGCGTCGGCGGTCTCGCTTTTCGGCAGAAGCACACAAACCTGCTCGAATCGCGCCGCCGCGTGATCAAGAGCGCCGGTGGCGAAAGAAACTTCGACATTCAGGAGCCGGTGGATATGCACCGCGCGCTCATAGACAAGAAGCACCCGGTCGACTTACCGCCAGACTCTGTTATTAACGGGATCCTGCGCAAAATGGGCAAATTCAGCCCGGCGGATGAGCTCAACTGCGGTCTGTGCGGCTACCGCACCTGCCGCGACAAGGCCATCGCCGTCTATGAGGGCCGCGCTGAGATCAGCATGTGCATGCCATATATGAAAGAGCGTGCCGAGACCTACTCCGAGAAGATCATCAACGTCTCCCCGGAGGGCATTGTCACTGTCGGCAAAAAGCTGAAGGTCAAGCAGATCAACAAAGCGGCTTGCAAGATTTTCGGCATCAAGGATCCGGCGGACATCATCGGCTATCCGGTCTCGCGCATTATGGATGAGTATGATTTCGTGAAGATGATCAGCCAGGAGGAGACGCAGGTCACGGACGAGGTGTTCCTTGCTGATTATAACGTCTACCTCGAGCGTATTTTCATCTGTGACCCGGAGCGGACGCTTTTCACCTGCATCATGCGTGATGTGACGAAGGCGCGCCAGCGCCGCAACAAGATCCAGAAGACGAAGATCCACGCGGCCGATCTGGCGGATGACATCATCGCCAACCAGCTGCGCATCGTCCACGAGATCGCGAGCCTGCTCGGAGAGACGGCAGCGGAGACCAAGGTGGCGGTCCACGACCTGAAGGAGGCCATCATGCTCGATGAGGACGGCGACGATGATGCGTAAACGAATCAATCGCTGCAGGAACACGGTCTGGGACATCAGCGTCATCAGCCGCAACAAAAACGGGGAGACGCTCTGCGGAGATCAGTGCGCGCTCGAATGGGACGGAAACGATGCGACGGTCATCCTCTCCGACGGCCTCGGCAGCGGCGTCAAGGCCAACATTCTCTCCACGCTGACAACGACCATGCTCACGACCATGCTCAAGGGCAGCGTGCCCATTGACGAGTGCGTTACGACCGTGGCGGAGACGCTGCCCATGTGCAAGGAACGAAAGCTTGCCTATGCGACTTTCACAATCCTGCAGACGGCCGGCACCCGCGTGCGCCTGATCCAGTATGATAACCCGAACGCCGTATTTGTGCATAACGGTGCGATCACAAAATATAACTATTCCGTCAACTTTATTCAGGAAAAGGAGCTGCACGAGAGCTACCTGCATTTTGACGTGGGAGATATGCTCGTGCTCTTCAGCGACGGGGTGTCGGAGGCCGGACGCGGCGTGACGACGGACGCTGGCTGGGCGCAGCAGGATATTGAGGATTTTATCCTGCGCAACTATTCGTCTAACGTCTCCTCGCAGCGCATGGCGGCCAGCATCCTTTCGACCGTCAAGACCCTGGACATGGACGCCATGCATGATGATACGACCGTTGTTGTCGCGCGTCTGCGCGAGCGCTGTCCGGTCAACGTCATGATCGGGCCGCCCGAGCGCAAGGATGACGATCTGAGCACGATGCGCCTGTTTTTCGGCAAGGATGGCAAGCACGTTGTCTGCGGCGGCACCACAGCCAACGCTGTCGCGGCATATCTGGGCGTAAAGGTGCACACGCTGCCAGGCAGCGGCACGGAGGAGGTTCCGCCGATGAGCGAGATCCACGGCGTGGATCTGACCACCGAGGGTGTCGTAACCGTCAATGTGACGATGGAGCGCATCAAGGACTACCTCGCCGACGGCATGTACACACTCGAGCTCGCCCGCATGAAAGATGGCGCGTCCAAGCTTGCGCTCATGCTGCTCGAAGAGGCAACGGAGGTCAATGTCCTCTTTGGCAACGCGAGCAACCTCGCCCAGCAGGATACGGAGTTCAGCTTTGAGCGCAAGCTGCAATTGGTGCAGGAGCTGCGCGATATGCTGACCTTGGCCGGTAAAACAGTCAAAATGAGCATCTGCTGACAGGTGCAAATCATCACGGAGTGACCCAAACGAATGAAGATCCGAACTTTTTTTGCAGTATTGCTGTGTAAACTCGCGCGCGGCCTGCTGCGGCTGCTGCGCCGCGGCGGCACGGCGTTTCCCGGCCGGGTGGCGCTGAAGGTCTACCCGCAGGCGCTCGGCGTGCTCTCGCAGGGCGTGCGCGTTATCCTCGTCACCGGTACGAACGGCAAAACGACCAGCTCCCGCATGATCGAGCAGGCGTTCGCCGACGCGGGGCTCAATTACTTTGCCAACCGCTCCGGCGCGAACCTCATCTCCGGCATCACGGCGGAATTTGCCATGCACAGTACGCTGACCGGGCGGCCCAAGTGCCAGTTCGCCGTCATCGAGTGCGACGAGGCGGCGTCCAAAACGGTGCTCAAGTATCTCAAGCCGGAGGTCATCGTGGCCACGAACGTGTTCCGCGATCAGCTCGACCGCTACGGTGAGATCACGCACACGCTCAACAACATCCTCGAGGGCATCCACCACACGCCGGAGAGCACACTGTGCATCAATGCCGACTGTTCGCTCATCGCGTCCATCCCGGCACAGGTGCCGAACCCGGTCGTGCGCTTTGGCGTGAACGTGCCGCTCGGCGGCGACGACATGACGGAGATCTCCGACGCGCCGCACTGCATCCACTGCAAGGCAGAGTATGTCTATGACTACCGCACGTACGGCCATCTCGGCGCGTTCCGCTGCCCGAAGTGCGGCTACCACCGCGAGGATCCGCAGGTCGCCGTCACGGCGGTGCAGGACCTCGGTGTGGACACGAGCGACGTCACCATGTCTATCGGCGGGCGGGAATACGCCGTGCACATCAACCTGCCGGCGGCGTATAACGTCTACAATGCCGTCGGGTCGGCGGCGGCGCTGTACGCATTCGGTTTCGCACCAGAGGCGATCGTGCATGCGCTCGGCGCGTTCGGCTGCGGCTTTGGCCGCATGGAGAAGTTCGACCTGCGCGGCACGCCCGGACGCATGATGCTCGTGAAAAACCCCGCCGGCTGCAACCAGACCATGCGCTACCTTGCCGGGCTGAACGAGGATGCGACGTTTGTCGTCTGTCTCAACGACCGGGACGCCGACGGCACGGACATCTCGTGGATCTGGGACGCGGACTTTGAGCGGCTCGCCGCCATGGGCGAGCACCTGCGGCAGGTGTTCGTATCCGGCACGCGCGCCGATGAGCTGCGCCTGCGCCTGAAATATGCGGGCGTGGATGAGGCAAATATTCAGGTGTTTTACGACTATGACCCGCTGATCGACGCCATGTGCGCGTCGGAATACCCGGTGTTCATCATGCCGACGTATACGTCCATGCTGGACCTGCGCGGCCGGCTGCAAAAGCAGCTCGGCGGAAAGGAGTTCTGGGAATGAGCGAGAAGACCCTGCGCATCTGCCACCTGTACCCGGACCTTCTGAACCTCTATGGCGACCGGGGCAACATTCTCTGTATGCGCCGCCGCCTGGAGTGGCGCGGCATCGGCGCCGAGGTGACGGAGGTCACGGTCGGCGAGCAGGCGGATTTCACGCAGTTTGACCTGTTTTTCATCGGCGGCGGTCAGGACTTTGAGCAGGAGGTGCTCCTGTCCGACCTGAAAGCCGGAAAAGGCGGCGAGATCAAGGCTGCCATCGCCGACGGCAAGACGTTTCTGACCATCTGCGGCGGCTACCAGATGCTTGGCAGCTACTACCGCACGTGGGACGGCAAGCAGTGTGATTTCATCGGCGCGATCGATTATTACACCGTTGGTTCGAAGGAGCGCATGATCGGCAACTTCCTCTTTGAATGCCTGCCGGAGTCCGGCGGCAGCACGGTCGTCGGCTTTGAAAACCACAGCGGCAAGACCTACCTCGGCAGCGGCGTGTCGCCGCTCGGCAAGGTGCTCGTCGGCGGCGGCAACAATGGGGAGGACAGCTTTGAGGGCGTGCGCTACCGCAACGTGTTCGGTACGTACAGCCACGGCCCGGTCCTGCCGAAAAACCCCGCGTTTTGTGACCATCTGCTCACGACGGCGCTGCAGCAACGCTATCCGGAGCTGGAACTCCAGCCGCTGGACGATGCGGCCGAGCTCGCCGCGCACAACACCATGCGCGACCGGCTGCTGAAAAAATAATTGCATGGGAAATGGGCGCATCCGTCTGGATGCGCCCACCGTGCGTTTTAGGTTAAAAATCCTCGGGTATCGGAATGTCAGCGCGTGGCACCTTGTCCCAGGAAAAGTCCGCCGCCAACTCCGCAGCCGTCACCGGCGCGTCCGTCGGCCGCAGTCCGGCGAGCTTTGCGAGCTTGCCGGTCAGCTGCTCCGGCGTATATTTTTGCCGCAGGGCCTCCATGTTCAGGTCGCCCTCGCGCTTGGAGAGTTTGCGCCCGTCCGGCGCGACGAGCAGCGGCGCGTGTGCGTACTCCGGCGCGCGGCCGCCGAGTGTTTCGATCAGCCAGATCTGCCGCGGCGTGGAGTCGAGCAGATCGCGCGCGCGCACGACGCGCGTGATGCCCATCTCCAGATCGTCCACGCTCACGGCAAGCTGGTAGGCGAACACGCCGTCCGAGCGCCGGATTAGAAAATCATCGCGCCCGCGCCGCAGCTCCGTTTTCTGCGGGCCGTAGTGCCCGTCGATGAAGGAAATGTCCGCATCGGTCACTTCCAGCTTTTTCGCCGCGTTCCGGCCCATGCGCAGGCGCGCCTGCACCTCCTGAACCGTTAGTGTCCGGCAGGGGCAGCCGGCCTCGCGCGGCTCGCCGGGGTGCGGCGCGCTGGCGGCCAGCCGATCGGCGCGGCTGCAGTAGCAGTCATATACCATTCCGCGCGCCGTCAAAGCGTCCAGCGCGGCGGTGTAGCGCTCCGTGCGCGTGCCCTGACGGCTGTCCTGCGAGCCGGGGCGCCAGCCCTCGTCCCAGTCAAGCCCGAGCCAGAGCAGGTCGTCGGCCATGAGCTCTGCGTAGTGCTCCCAGCTCCGCTCCGGGTCGAGATCCTCAAGGCGGAACACCATCGTCCCGCCGCGCGCGCGCACATCCAGCCATGCCAGCAGAAACGTCAGCACATTGCCCAAATGCAGCCGCCCGCTCGGGCTGGGCGCAAAGCGGCCACGGATCGTGTTATCCGGCATCGTTCATCCCTCCGGTTTTATTCTGAGTGCATTATAGCATAACCGTGCCGGTTCGCAACGCTTTTAAGGTCAAATCCCTTGAAACCATGCGGGAAATCGGATATAATAAAGTGTTATTATCAGCGGAGGAATGTCTCATGGCGAAATCATCCATCGAAAAAACGAATGTCATGCGCCTGCTCGAC
>QWCN01004540.1_pt1 | contig 14561 bp, 14 predicted proteins | sample 1972711 | NCBI WGS metagenome assembly QWCN01 (sample SAMN09866707, study PRJNA288562) | Human gut metagenome isolate term1_stool, whole genome shotgun sequencing... | isolation source: gut | host: Homo sapiens | place: USA: California | reverse complement strand
TGGAGAAGAACAATACCCGGCAGGGGGTGCTACCTTCCGGTTCGGCATAAAGATGCGAGTAGCTGTCCCTGCCGATGAACGCACTGTCTCCGCTTTCAATACTCAACATTTCACCGCATTGGTTACGCAAATGCAACCGCCCGCCATATAAAAAGACCAGGGTATGATTCTGGAAAATATGATAGGCGTGGGATACCGTATCTATCGTTCCGAAAGAATATATGTTCTGTTCCACACTCATGATTTATTGTAATGTTGAAAGTCCTATCAACTGAGAAGGGTTGGTACGTACCATATAATCCACCTGTTTTTGAGAAAGACCGTTTTCAAGCAACGCGAGAATACAACGGCGCATACCTTCAACCGGATGCGGCATACCAACTTGACCAAGATCGGTTGTTATAATGCTACGCTCCGGAGCGATACGGGCAAAGTCTGCAAACTCCTTATCGCTCATCCGCTCGAAATCGGGCAATCCCGTGCCCGGCCCCCACAGATTGGTGATGTAACTGTATTCCATCCATGCGCCGAGGTCAATACACTGTTTGATTTGGTCGTGCGTCATTTTCCATATACCGGAGTTGGCATGGGTTATGACGCATTTCCTTACCCCAATCTCACGGGCTTTACGGGCCAGCACAATGCTTTCTTCGGGAGAGGAATGTCCGGTGGCGAAAATGATACCCGCCTCGGCACATATTTCCATTACACGGACTACTTCCGGCAAGACACGTCCGTTGTCATCCAATACAGCGATTCCCTCTTTCTTGCCGTGATTACGGATATTCTGATAGACTGCATCCTGCGTCGGCATCCAGATGCAGCGGCAAAGATTGCCGGTTGTGGCCACGGCCTTCTCTGCCGCAAACACGTTCACCTTATCCCCGTGTACGCGGTTCATGCACAGACTGCCGAACACCTCGAAATCGGGCAGTTCCTGACGAATCAGATAGGCCCGGTCGTGGCAGCTGAAATCGTTGGACTTGAACAGTATGGATTTATAGCCGGCAGCACGGGCGGCACGGGCAAACTCCAATTCATTACCCAAACGGGCTTTGGAATCGGGAGCTGCATGCAAGTGGATATCGCTGACACCTTGTAACAATTTATCGGTCTCAAGTGTATCAGAGTTTTCATCAACAGCGAACAACCGTGTTTGTGCTTGCACCGGCAACACTCCAGAAAGTAGCATGGTTCCTCCTGCCATCATAGAGCTGCGGATAAAATCACGACGTGACAGGTCTTGTTTATTTTTCATTACTGCTTTCATTATCAAGTTCCACAATGTTGAGTTTCTGCAACCAAGCCATGACACGGTCGTATGCCGTGTCGTATGTTCCACGACGGATTTGTATGCCTTCCAACACTTCCGATTGCGGGCAAAGTGAGCGGACAAGCCTGTAGCTTGCCTCGGCAGAGCTGGTTCCGCTCGTGCAGAACGGCACGACGGTTTTCCCGGCAAGGTCGTGCGTGGTCAGAAAAGAACGGACGGGAGGTGCGGCTGTTTCCACCCAAATAGGATAGCCTATGAAGATGATGTCATACGAAGAGATGTTCTCTACAGTTGTGCTCAAAGGAGGACAATATTCATCTGCCACTTCTTTGCGGACTTGCGCCAACAGTGTGTCATAATCGTCGGTATAAGTATCGACGGTTTTGATTTCCACAAGATCACTCTTTACCGTTTCGTGAATGTATCCGGCTATAGTCCGGGTATTCCCGGTGTGGGAGAAATAGACAACCAAAACCTTCTTGTCGCCGGAGGGTTCAAGCGGTTCTTCGGGTTTTTCTTCAGGTGGAGTATCCGGCAATTCTGTTTGCGGTTCATCTGCGGAGCAACCCGTTACGACTAACATAAGCCATGCTAATAGAAATAAAATCTTCTTTTCCATATATGTTTCTTTTTTAGTTATTATTCTGATGCAAAGGTAAATGTAAAGCCCCGCAACGTATTTGCTGCGAGGCTCAAACAATTTTGTCTTTAGGCTCAATGCTTTATTGTTGTTCTTTTTTGTTTCTCAAAGGCAGTATCTTTCCGTACGTCAACATCCTCCAGAGCCATTCTATGGGTCCGAAACGAAAACAAGACAGCCATAAAAGACTGAATACCATTTGGAGAAAGAAGATGGCAGCTGCAATCAGTTCCGTGTCAATCAATCCTGCACCGGCTCCCAGTCCGAAGCCGATACCGTAGAAAAGAATCATGCCACATACCGACTGCCCGATGTAATTGGTCAGTGCCATTCTTCCGGGAGCCGCAAGATGATGCCATAATTGCCATTCCTTTCTATGCAGGTACAAAAGACAGAGTGCGGCAATGTAAGCTGCCCCCAAAGGGTAAACACTCACCGTATAAATGGCTGTATGTGCTGCTGTTCCGAAAGGATGCCCGGCTACGGAACTCCAAGCATAGAGGACAGACAACGGAAGCCCCAGCAGGAAACCGTATGCAACCATTTTTTTCAAAAGGGTCCGGTTCGCTTCAAGGTTCGCATAGATTTGCTTGCGTCCGATATAGTAGCCCAACAGAAACAAGCCAAACACCTTAAAATAACGGCTGCCGTCAATGAATTCCTGCAAACGTACACACGCCCCTTGTATCAGAAATTGAAAAACAGCCTCATAACTTTCTGCATCACGCAGCCAGATTCCGAAATTATCTTCCGTTATGCCATATAAATCACAATAGTGCCATTGCATCTGTACGGCGGGAGCAGACAGGGACACCCCGAATATAACGGACAACCCATCTACAAGGATGGGAAGCAGCAACAGAACAGTGGAAGTCCCAAATAGCACCTTATCAGAAGCATGTCGAAAAAGGGGAAGCAGCATACCCAGCAAGGCATATAGCAACAGGATATCACCACTCCAAATAAACATCAGGTGCAGGAGACCGATGGCTGCCAACACGGTCATCCGCCGATAAAAGATACGGAATCCGTCTGCTCCCTTTTGGACTGCGTGGTCGATAATGATTGAAAATCCTATACCGAACAGCAATGAGAATATGGTGTAGAACTTTCCGTCCACAAAAAGATATTGCAGAAATCGGACTATTTTATCAATTCCTGCTGTGGGCATAGCTGCCACGACCTCCGGCTTTTGAAAGGTATAAAGCGAAAATTCCGGGAAATTGGCAAGACAGATTCCTAATAACGCAAATCCCCTTAGAGCATCGAGGATAATATGGCGTTCCGAAGTCTTTACGGGAGCCATACCTTTTATATCCATTTCCTTATTCATTGGTTCTTTAACGGCTTTCTGAAAAGTGTTTCTATTTTAACGCATCCTTGAAGAATCCGTCTATCTTATCAAAGGGGATGACACCAAGGTTATCGTACAAATCCACGTGGTTGGCTCCGGGGATAATCAGCAGTTCCTTGTTCTCGGTAGTCAGGCGTTTGTAGGCATCTTCGCTGAAATAGAGTGAATGGGCTTTCTCACCGTGTATCATCAAAACGGCACTGCGAATCTCGTCAATGTAGGTAAGCAGAGGCATATTGATGAACGACAGAACACTTGTCTTCGTAATTCCCTCGTTGGAGTTCGGTGAGCGGCGGTGGTAGCCACGCTCAGTTTTATAATAGTCGTGGTATTCCTTGACGAATTGCGGAGCATCGTCGGGCAAAGGGTCGAGCACTCCTCCGTCGCGTTCGTTGTTGCCGGTTCGGTATGCTGCAGTACGGAGTTCGCTTAATTGTTGTCGTAGACGGTATCGGGCATCAGCATTGTCATTGGCATCGAAGTAGCCGTTAGCATTTACGCGGCTCATATCGTACATGGTAGATGTTACCGTAGCCTTGATGCGGGGGTCGTTGGCAGCCGCATTCAGTGCAAACCCGCCCCAACCGCAGATACCTAAAATACCGATACGTTCCGAATCTACATCTTCGCGAGTGGTCAGATAATCGACTGCCGCACTGAAATCCTCCGTGCTGATTTCAGGTGAAGTCAGGTAGCGGGGCGTACCGCCACTTTCACCGTAATAGGAAGGGTCGAAAGCGATGGTCAGAAAGCCTCGTTCGGCAAGCGTCTGGGCATAACGTCCCGACACCTGTTCTTTCACAGCCCCGTAAGGACCGCTGACTGCAATTGCCGCCAAGCGTTCTTGTGCATTTTTCGGCTTATAAAGGTCGGCGGCAAGGGTGATGCCATAGCGGTTGTGGAAAGTGATTTTGGCGTGTTCCACCTTGTCACTTTTCGGGAAAGTCTTGTCCCACTCTTGCGTTAATTCCAAAGTTTCCATATCTGTTCTTGTTGTTTCCTGTGCCATGACATTCGCAAAACCCAGAAATGTCAGTAAGGCGATTACTTGTATCTTCATAATAATCATTTCATTTTGTAGCGAAGCCAGACTATGTCTGTTTCCCATTGTTCTACACTTTCCAATTTCAATTTGTACGGGGTGCATTCCGTATGGGATATTCCATCGAAAACGGCTGTCTGCCCTTTGCGTCCGTCAATGCCCGGAGCCACCATGATGCTGACTTCATCAATAAGTCCGGCTTCCAGGAAGCCCCCGCAAATGTGTCCGCCCCCGACAATAGCCAGACGTTTTACTCCGAAATGCTCGTCAAGTAATTCCACGGCTTGACGCAGGTCGATACGTTCCGCGCCAACGGCAATCCACGAAATGCCTAATTCACGGAGGTGGTCGAGATACTTTTCTGACACCTGCTCGCCGACGATGCAAATGAGCGGATGACCGTCTGCTTCGTTCGACTGCCAACGCAATTTTCCGTGAGTATCCACAATAATGGTATATTCGTCCGACTGTTTGGCTACATATATAGAGGTATGGCCTATCGGATTTCCTTCCATCGGGGAATTTTCTTCCTTGACGGCAGTACATTCGAGGGCGGTGGTTACACGCCCTGACAGTTTGGAGCAGGTACCGAGCCGCTCCAATGCGATGTAATACTCATCCGTGCTTAGTTGCCCTACCATCGGACAGTCGATGCGACCATCGACAGAAGTCATCATGTGACTGATAATATATGGTTTCATATATTTGATAATTATTTTATTGGTTGTATGTTACTTGTTGATTACTACTGTATCTCATATGTTTTTTCAAGAAGCTATCGACAACATCAAAAAATTGCGGTGTCCAAAACTCCCAAGAGCCGTGATCCGCTCCTTTTAGCACATAATATTCGTACTCTTTGCCTGTCTCTTTCAGGGTCTTAGCCATTAATTCCGTTTGACTGAACGGTACGATATGGTCATTTGTGCCTACAGCCAGCATGATTGGAGAAATCTGGCGATTGTCGGAAACATAATGAATAGGGCTGGCTATATCGGCTTCTTGGCTATGGACTGAGACATCTTTTCCGCCGAGGAGCATTCCTTCCGGAGAGTCTCCTTTGCCGGAACTTGCAGAACGTGGGTCCGTGTGTACGCTTTTTATATCCGATATTCCATAGAAAGAAACACAGGCGTTGACTTTTGTAGAGAATCCGTCATACTGCCTTGTCTCAAATTCGGGTATGCCGTCTGTCAGTGTTGTCATAAGAGCAAGATGCCCCCCTGAAGAATCACCCCAAACAAACATGTTATCTACATCCACTCCATACATATCCGCATTTTTCCGCATAAAGCGAATCGCTGTTTTCACATCTTGTAGAGGTGCCGGAAATGGAGCGATACCCGAATGTGTGTATTCAACGATGGCAATGACATATCCTCGTTCCGAGAATCTCGCCAATGCCGGCAAGTTGGCATATACATCTTGTTTCATCCATGCAGAACCCTGAATATATATTATACACGGATATTTTTCAAGCTTTTTGGCTGTCGGTTCCAATATTTGTAAGGTTAAATCCCTCTCATGAGATTTTGAATAAACCACATCATGAAAATAATGCACGGGGACTTTCTTTTCTGCAAAGGAAAGTATTTGGGCATCTTCCATTTCGGAACGGGATTCATACCATTCGGGATTATTGAAATAGTCCTGTAAATTCAGTTGCGCCATAACATTGAAACTGTTACAACCGATAAGTATTATAAATAACAGTATATGTTTCATATCTTGACAATGTTAGTTACAAGTAGCCCCTATGTGACCAATATTATGAACAAAAAGAAATTAAACCATAGGGGACTACCTGATATGTTAGTTATTATCTTTAATGTCCTACCTGCCGTTGCTGTTCGGCATTGTAACGGTCGCCGACCACTGGAATGGCAGCCACTCTCGTTTCCAGTTCTTTCCATTCTTCGGACGAAAGGGCAAACTCCAGGGTGCGGAGATTTTCCTCCAAATGCGACAGTTTTGTCGTGCCCGGAATGGGCACAATCCAAGGTGCTTTCTGGAGCAGCCAGCCGAGTGCCACCTGTGCAGAGGTCATACCTCGTGTACGCCCGAAGTCTTGCAGCACATTCACGATGCGGGTGTTTGCACGCATCGCCTCCGGCTGGAAACGCGGCAGAGTCTGACGGTTGTCGTTGTTCGGGTCGAATACCGTGTATTCGTTGATGCAACCGCCGAGGAAACCTCGGTTGATGGGGCTGTATGGTACAAAACCGATACCCAATTCACGGCAGACATCCAATACTCCGTTCTCTTCCACCAAGCGGTGCATCAGGTGATATTCGCTCTGGATGGCGGTCAGCGGACAGATGGCGTGTGCCTTGCGGATGGTCTCTGCACTGACCTCGCACATTCCCCAGCGTTGCACCTTGCCCTCTTTGATGAGGTCGGCAATTGTTGCCGCCACTTCTTCTGCCGGAGTGTTCGGGTCGGCACGGTGCTGGTAGAACATCGGCAGTGAGTCGAGCTTCAGACGGCGGAGCGACTCTTCGCAATAGCGGCGGACGGTAGCCGGACGGCTGTCCTGACGGCCTGTTCCCTTGCCATTAATCACTTCATGTCCGAACTTGGTGGTTACGTTGATACGGTTCTTGAACTCCGACAAAGCCTCGCCAGCCAGTTCTTCATTGTTCAAAGGTCCATAGATGATGGCGGTGTCGAACAGTATCACTCCGCGATCTACCGCCTCGTGCAGCAAGCGGATACATTGCTTCTTGTCGGGATGTTGGCTGCGGTTGTAGGTCATCCCCATCACACCGAGTCCGAGTGCCGATACTTCAAAGGCGGCCTTGCCCGTGCCCAATACACGGTGTCCTTTCATGCGGGCTGCACTACTATTATTATCGGTAGCACCTGTAGTTCTTTGTTCTGACGCAAATACTTCGCTCAATCCTGACGGCATAGCCAACGCCGCACCTGCCAACGCTGCGGTTTTCAAGAATCCTCGGCGGCTGATATTCATTTTATTGTTCTCTTCCATAATTTTATATTTTAATGATTTATGATTTAATGAATAGAAAATGCTCCATCGACCAAAAGGGCATGTCCATCCACGAAACTTGCCTGTGGAGAACAAAGCCATAATACAGCGTTGGCAATTTCTTCCGGTTTGCCAAGCCGTCCTGCCGGAATGTCCCGTACCAATTCTTTTTCCAAATCGGGATTACGGCGTATCAGTTCTTCTGCCATAGGGGTTCGGATTACTCCGGGGCAAATGGCATTTATACGAATCCCTTTTGCCGCATAGTCGATGGCAGCCGTGCGGGTCAGACCAATTACCGCGTGTTTACAGGCAATATAAGCAGCTTGTCCGGGGAAACCCGTAACACCGCCTTGCGACGAAGTGTTTACAATTGCACCACCGCCTTGTTTCAGCATCTGGATAATTTCGTAACGCATACAATTCCATACCCCTTTCAAATCAACGGCTACCGTACGGTCGAACTCCTCATCCGTAATTTCTGCCATAGGTCGTTGCGGGGTCTGTATACCGGCATTGTTCAGTGCGGCATCCAATCGACCGTAAGTAGCTACAATCCAATCGACCATTTCTTTTACTGCTTGCGTATCGGATACATCACAACGGTACGCCACTGCCTTGTAACCCTCTGAATTTAATCTTTCAACTTGCTCTTTAGGCTCGTTGATGTCCACCAATATAACGGTTGCACCTGCCTTCGCAAATGCCTCGGCTGCTGCCAATCCGATACCGGCTGCCGCACCCGTTACCATTGCTACTTTTTCATTCATTGTTTCCATGATTCTGTTGTTTAATGTTCTGGTGCAAAGGTAAAAAGAGAGCCTTACAACGGCTTTGCTGCAAGGCTCAATCTGTTTTGTTATGAGGTTCAGTTTGTTGAAAACAACGGTATTGTCAGTTTGGCAATTTACGTCAATAGGTTGTAGGCTTGCCGATGATGGCCTGAATAATATGCAAGCTACTGTCTTTGGCTGCCGCCTCTTCTATTTTACGGACAGGTTCATCCCATGCGTGGCGCGACAATGCAAACTTGCTGTTATGCACAGGTAAAGTTACAGCTGCATGAAGATCGTATATTGCTTTCGGGAGTTGTGTAGGCAGTGTATGGATATACCGCCAGTCTTTATTATACTGCCCGTTTTCAAGTATCGCAAGGTCTATCTGCGGAAACCGCTTCCCGATTTCCGCGAAATGAGTGCCATAGCCACTATCACCCCCGATATAGACGGTAGAATGCCCCTCAATCATGAACGAAGCCCACAACGTGGGATTCTGCCGAAGGAACCTGCCGGAGAAGTGGCGTGCAGGAAGGCATGTCACCTTGAAGCCATCATCGGTGGCATACACCTCGTTCCAGTCCATTTCCACAATCTTTTCCGCAGGATAGCCCCAAAATTCAAAATGCTCGCCCACTCCGAGCGGACAAATGACTTTACCGACCCGACCGCGTATCGCCTTGACCGTTCCGTAATCAAGATGGTCATAATGGTCGTGCGTGATAATGAGATAATCCACCTCCGGGATGTCTTCCGGGGAATAAACATCCGTCCCCTTGAAAGGCCTCATCATGAGGGATGCCGGAAAACCGGTTGTCAATACGGGATCGACCAATACTTTCCTACCGCCATTAACCAGCAAGTAAGACGAATGCCCGAACCACACAATGGCATCCTTCGACAAGTCCAACTGCTTCAAGTCTGTTTTGACCGCCTGCATACCTGCCGATGGAACAAGGTTCTCCGGCTTCTTCTCCGTCAGGTTATCCCACATAATCCTCCATCTACTTTTGGAAGTGGTCATAAACGGGGTCAATTCCTTGTTCACGAATTGCCCGTCCCTGTAGTTCGGAGAGTGTTCAATCCGTTTCTGCCGTTCTCCACGTGGAAGACGACCGAAGGTCGGATGGTTCAGAACGAGGATAACGGACAGAACCAACATCCCGAATATGGATATGCCTATAATCATTTTTCTTTTCATTGACAATCTGATGAATAATGAACCTACCGCTATCTATCTGCTGAGGATACGGTTGATAAACAGCCATCCGCCGAATATCTGAAGCAGCATACCCGGAATACCGATTCTAAAATCCTGCACAGCTAACCAAAAGTCACCTGTCATGGCCCATTCGCCCAGTGTACCGACAATCTGGTAAGACAAGACTACAGCGAAAAGCAGTCCGACCGAGGCTTTCTTAAAGTGCGAGGCGGCATACCCGGCTGCAACTGCCAACAGCGTGGACTTAAGCAATATGGCAGGAAGCACGGCTATGGCAGGCATCCCAAACAGCACGGAGTTTGCCAGCGGAGAGAGAACAGCGGTCAAAATGCCCACCCTCCAGCCATATTTATAGGCACCGACAAGCGTGAAAAAATAAATTGGCAGCCAAATCATCCCGCCCCGAGGTATGAGATGAAAGAGCTGTGGCATAGCCAGATTTCCCAAGACGAAGAGCAAGGCTGCCAAATAAGTTTTTGCATTGTTGTATTCCAACGAATATAATTTTACAGTTGTTGTCTGCATGATTTCCATTCTTTTTATGTTATAGTTTAATATCCGAATCTTTGGGCAGCAAGTTCCATCGAATCAATGATTTGCACACCGAACGGGCAACGTGTTTCACACCCTCCGCAAGCTATACATTCCGAAGCATGATGGGCAAGGGCCTTGTAGTGTTCCCGCACCGTTTCAGGAATCTCGTCTTGGGCAACGGTCAGGTTATAGAATTTATTGACTGATGCAATGTCAATCCCGACTGAACAAGGGGCGCAATGCCCGCAATACATGCAGTGTCCCGCCCATGAGAATTTTTCCAATCCTGCCAATACCGGAGTGTAGTCCCGTTCGGTCGCCGAAGCCTCGCACCAGGCAATGGCTTTCTTGATTTCCTCTGTCGATTTGCATCCAATCATGACCGATGCCACACCGGGACGGCTGATGGCATATTCTATCGCTTGCACAGGTGTCATGGACCGACCGAACGGAGACCGTTCTTCCGACAACAAGTCGCCGCCGCCATACACCTTCATCACATCAATTCCCACACCCGTGCGTGCGCATAATTCGTACAAGCGTTCACGTTCCGGGTCGATATTCTGCAACGAATGCGCATAACTGTCATCTGCCCACAGTACTTCGACATCATCGCCGGGCGGCTGGAGGTCGTATGCCGGGTTGATGGAGAACATCAGCACATCAATCAGTCCCGTTTCAACTGCCATGCGTGCCACCACCGGGTTATGGCTGCTCATGCCGATATACCGGATGCGTCCTTCATCACGAAGTCTGCAAGCGATACGAATGATTTCTCCGTCAAACACTTCGTGGAAGTCAGCCTCCGAGTCCACATAGTGAATCATGCCTATGTCAAGATAATCCGTCCGAAGCTGTTTGAGTTGAAGTTCGAACGAATCGAGCGTTTTCCGAGGGTCACGGGTTCGCAGATACTGGTCGTTTTCCCATGTGGTACACAAATGCCCTTGTATAATGAAATTCTTCCTCCGGCCGTCAAGAGCCAACCCTATATTTTCACGCAGTTCCGGGTTGGAGGAATAGATGTCCATGAAATTTATTCCGTTGCCGATGGCAAAGTCAAAGTCTGTCTGCACTTCATCGGCAGGCTTGTGCATAAAGCCTTCGCATCCGAGGGCTATGGCACTGACCTTTAGTCCGGTTCGTCCTAATATTCGATATTCCATAATTCCTATTTTAATTCTATGAGTTCATATTTCTGGCTTCCCATGCCAAGTTGTTCTGCATAATCAAGTGTATGCATGCCGTGACGCGAATCAATGCGTTCGATAAGATGAATTTTACCATGGTCGTCAGACGATCGTACCAAATCGGTGCAGGCACGGTCGAGTGCCACCGGGTCAAGAGAGGCAAGGATACCTATGTCTCCCATCCTTGGGTCTTCAGGCGAAGAGTCGCAGTCACAGTCCACTGAAAGATTGTTGGCTACATTGATATAGAGAATGTTGTCACCGCAATGATCCGTTATGGCTTTGGCTGCTTCGGCCATTGACTCCAAAAAATCGTCCTGCGGAGGAAGATTGCCCCATACCTTACCTATGTCTTTTGTCTGACCGGCAGAATGAATCCATGCCTTGCCGCCTGATGAAGCGATACCGATAGAGATGTTTTTGATTGCACCGCCGAAACCTCCCATCGCATGACCTTTGAAATGAGAAAGGACAACCGTGAAATCGTAGTCCAGATAATTCTTGCCGACAAAATCTTCCTTCAAGTGCTTTCCGCCTTTAACCGGAAGGCTTATTTCTCCATCGGCATCCATGATGTCCACCTTTGCAATAGCTGTAAAACCGTGATCCGCGGCAGCTTTCAAATGTGCTTCCGTATTGGCACGACCTCCACCGTATGCAGTATTGCATTCTACAATCGTACCTTTCACTTTCTGCACAAGCGGTGCAATAAGAGCCGGTTGGAGGAAATTGTGTCCGCCCGGTTCTCCTGTCGATAGTTTTACAGCTACATTTCCTTCTGCTTTGCGGCCGAGGGCTTCATAGATTTTTATGAGATTTTCCGAATTGATTTCTTTTATCAGATATACCTTTGGAACTTCAGTTGTTTTATCCAAAGTCTTGTCTTGTGCCTGTGCACATCCGGTTCCCATATTCAAGGACACCACAGTTGCCATTATTACATGTATTATACTTCTCATAAACAAATGGTTTTATTGTTAGAAATTAATATTTATCCCTCCCATTACCGTTGCTCTCGGCATCGGGTATCCGGCGTTGATTTCATAGCGTTGCGCCAGCAGGTTTTCTCCACGAGCCCAGATGTCGAGCCATTTCAAAACACGGAACTGTCCGTGCAAATTCCACAATACGAAATCCTCGGTTGTTTCCGTACCCCGACCATTTGTAACGACAGAAGTGTAAAGTCCGGTCACATATTGTATTCCTGTCGATGCAGACCAACGTCCGTGAGTGAAATTAGCCCCGGCATAGAGCTTGTGTTCGGGAGCGGCGATGACAGGATTATCCATGTGCAGGTAACTGTAGTTGGCATCCACCGACCAAGACTTGTCGATTCGGTAAGCCACTTGTGCTTCAACACCCGCATTGTCTATCTTGCCTGAATTCTGGTTCAGCATACCGCTGCCGTTCGGATTGGGCAAAGTCATAATCAGGTTCTTTCCGTCTATGTAGAATACATTGACTCCATACGACAGACTTCCACCCAACAGTTTTTGAGAGAAAGCCATCTCGTAGTTCCACATCGATTCGGGTTTCAGGTCAGGGTTCTGCGGTGGGAACATATACATTTCGCGAAGGATGGGATAGCGGAAGCCTTTCGAGGCAGAAGCCTTCAACTCTATGGCATGAGGCAGATGGAACGCCAACCCTGCCTGCGGCACCCATTCCGTGCCTACCCGTGAATGATGGTCCACACGCACTCCGGCATTGAGCGTCAGCCATGAACCGATGTCCTGACGGAAGTCCACATAACCCGCCACTTCGTTTTCATGTTTATTGACCAAATCGTTGCGTGTTCCGGCTTGCTCACCGCTCACAAATTCGCTCCAAGCCTTGCCGCCATAACGGAACCAGTCAAAACCGAATGTGATGCGGTTGCCTTTGAAGAAACGGGCACTCTGATACACGGAAACGCCCATCATATCATCGAATGAATTGAAGCGGTCGTCCTGCGGACTTTCTCCGGCTGAAGGGGTATAGCCGTCGTTAATCCAATGGACGCCCCAGTTGTAGAAGAAACTCAACGCACCGGAAGTTTTGTCGTATTCATTCTCAACGGCAAAAGAGGTCATGCCCCGTGTTATACGCTGGTCGCCATCGAGCAACGGAGCCGACACCGGACCGGGATAGGAAGCATTGAAGTGGGTTACATTCACGTCAGCCCGCAGATTCCAGTTATTTGTCACCTCATAACCTATACGACCATAACCGCCATATTGTTCGAACCCCATATCGGTACGGTGTCCGTCGGTACGATTGTACGAGCCGCTGATGACACTTGAAAAGCGTCCTTTGTGAATGCGGTTGGTCAGTTCGGTTTCGACCGTATTGAATGAACCATATCCGGCGTGCAGATTGGTACGGATTCCATCTTCGTGCATTTTGCGTGTTACGATGTTCACCACACCACCCATAGCGTTTGAGCCGTAAAGTACGGATGCCGGACCGCGCAGTACCTCTACGCGGTCTGCCAAAAGAGTCTGGTAGGCATCTGCTATCGGATGCCCGAAGATGCCGGCATATTGCGGATGTCCGTCGATAAGTACCATCAGGCGGGCGTTGCCACCGCTTAATCCGCGCAGCGAGATACCTCCGGCTGCACCATTCGATACTCCGTAGCCCATGATGCCGCGCGAAGTGGTAAACAAACCGGGAACCTGCTCCGTTAGCACCGGCAGCAAGGACGGTTGCATCGCCTGTTCGAGTCTGCTACGGTTTACTACCGAAACGGTTTGGGACAAATGACGGATGTCCGTCTGGTTACGAGTTCCTGTAACAACCACTTCGTTAAGGACAAAAGGATCTTCTTTTACCGATAAGCTGTCTGCCGTATCGGTTGCCTGAGCCGAGAGTTCAAGACTTCCGGCTAATACAAATGCAGCAAATAGTAAATGTTGTTTCCTCATTTATTGTTTTGTAATTCTATAAATTCTTCAATCTGATTAAGACACTCCTGCGGTGTAAGGCAGTCTTGGCAACGTGTTTCCAACGGACACCAACCCGTACCGGTACGATTGATGACATGAGGAACAACCGTGCCGTACCTGATATGCACCTTATTCTCAATGAGCAGGTCGAGGGCAGGAACGCTGATAACATCCGCATACACCTCTTTGACTCCAGCCAAAACCATCAATGCCGCAGCAGCCTTGCCAACGACTTTGTCCGCAAGAAAAGCCCCATGAAGGAATTCGGAATTCTCCTTTAGCAAGACATAAAGATCTGCTACGCCTCGTCCATCAAAGAACTGAATATCTCCGTTATAAACAACTAATGAATGCTGTCCGTTATGCAGTATTTCAATTAAATTTTCCATCATACTGTCTTAAATTATATCCTACGAATCAATTTGGCAGGATTGCCTGCGACAATGGTGTTCGGTTCAACATCGTGTGTAACAACACTATCCGCACCGACCACCGCATTTTCCCCAACAGTAACTCCCGGAAGAATAGTGGCTCCGGCTCCAATCCATACCCGCCGGCAGATATGTACCGGTTTGCAAGTAATGATATGACGGTTTTCCAAATCATGGTTATTG
>QWCN01004536.1_pt1 | contig 14576 bp, 11 predicted proteins | sample 1972711 | NCBI WGS metagenome assembly QWCN01 (sample SAMN09866707, study PRJNA288562) | Human gut metagenome isolate term1_stool, whole genome shotgun sequencing... | isolation source: gut | host: Homo sapiens | place: USA: California | reverse complement strand
CTTATGTAAAAGATAGACCTGGACATGATTTAAGATATGCAATGGATCCAACTAAAATAGAAACTGAATTAGGATGGAAACCAGAATATAATTTTGATAGTGGAATTCAAGAAACTATTAAATGGAACTTAAATCATCAAGATTGGATTAATCATGTTGAATCTGGTGAATATATGCAATGGATGGAAAGGTATAATTAGATTTTGTTCATTAAATCTAAAGATTTTAATAATTTATAAGTATCATCTTGTTTATAATTTAATGTTTCTTTTAATTTATTTCTTTTATTTTTTAGTAAGTAAAAGAATCTAAATATATATGCAAAAGGAATGGTTATTATTAATTTAGACCATGGATATAATTTAAATAATTCTTTAATAGGAATAAAAAGCTTTTTAACTAAATATATAAATTTATTACCGTTGCAGAAGTTGTTTAAAGCATTTGTAGATTGGGCTTGAACACTTTTTTCTCCAAATCCATGTATTCCACAATTAAGACAATAATCTATCATTTTATATACATCATTATTTTTGGTAAACTTAATTGAATTATAATTAAATATTAAATATAATTCGTTTAAGACCATATTAAAAAATTTTTCAAGATTAAATTTTTTTAGAATAGATGTTATATAATCTATATTTAAATTTTTGTTTTGTAATAACAAATATATATCAATTAATTCTCTTAGTCCTGCTCCCATATTGATATGTTTAGCGTAATGACCAAAGATATATATGAAATTGTAATTTTCATCAAATTCACATTTAAATTTTTCTTTGTTCTTTATATTATCGAAAGGTTTGTTAAAATATTCTTTTAATATTCTAAAATCTTCAAATAATTTATGATGTAATTCAATTGAAATATTGTTATATAAGAGTGTATAGTCTTTTTCACTATCGTTAATTGCTTTAAATTCATTGTTAATTAGACATTGTAAAGCTTTTTTGTAGTCTTCTAGTTTAACTAATACATCTATATCACCCATCATTCTTAAATTAGGATCTGGATATAGATTTTGTAGTTCATATCCTTTTAAGAAGATATGAGGAATATTATTTTGAGTAAGGATATCATCTACTATTTTACCTACTTCATTAAATTTTTCATGGATAAGACATGATTGATAATAATATTTTCTAAATTCTTTTCTTTTATCTACTTTGTATAAGAATGGTAAAAATGTTTGTTCTTTCATTATACGCATGAATTCTTGATCATTAATATAATTAGATAAATCAAGTGTTTTACCATTAATAGCGGCATCTATAATTTGTAATATAATATCTCTATACATATATATTTCTTCCAATGAAATAATAACATTATATTCAATTTAAAGCAATGTTATGTTAGTTTTATCGTGGCTAGTAACCACGATAAATTAAATACATAATTTTTTAATAAATTTATTAATTTTAATTTATTTAATTAACTAATAAAACGGTATTAAAAATATTTTAATTCTACTGAGAGTAGAGCTTGGTCTCTAAAGTCGAGACATCTACTTTCTTTTAATTTTGTCGAAATATGTTAGTATTTGGTTGTTAAAAGTTTTGTTAACGATAGCGATTAAGTTATAAAAAAATTTAACAATAAAAGAAAGGTGAAATTTAAATGAAAAAACAAGGATTTAATATGTCAATAAATGATGATGGAACTCTTCATGTTACAGATTATACTACAGATGGTACTAATATGAGATATTCAAGAGATATGGATGAAGATGGTAATTTAACAAATCGTCATTTAGTTGATCAAGATGATGATGAAAAACTTAATTTACCAGATTGTAATGTTGATGAAGATGAGCTTGATTAGTTGTTAATTTTATTTATATATGATAAAGAATATTATATTTGAAGATAATAAATTATGTTATTAAAGAGGGGTTGTTGGTAGTTATATTAATAATGCAAAAATAAGAATTATAAGTGTTTATTTATTGATGATAATAGAAATAATATATATTTTATTAAAATTTATGAATTAATATGATTTAAAATAAAAATTATTATTAATGAATTAAGTTACATTATTATTTTAAATATAGTTTAGTTTCCAAAATTAAGATATATATTTTTTATCATAAAATAAAAACTAAAAATTTAATTAAAAAAGTTTATTTATATAAATTTTAAGAAAGGATAATATTAATAAAATGAAAAAATTAAATCTTGATTTAGAGAATTGTTTTGGAATAAAGCGATTAGAACATATTTTTTCTTTTGAAGGGGAAAATGTTGTTATAATTTATGCTTCCAATGGTGTAATGAAAACATCATTAGCAAATACATTGAAAAACTATAGTGAAAATGAAGAAATAAAAGATTTTATTTTTGATAAAAAAACAAAGTATTCAATACGTGATGAAAATGGTAAAGATATAGATAGAGATAGAATCATTGTTATAAAACAAGATAGTGAGGAATTGGAATATGATAAAAGAATTTTAATTTCTAATGAACAACTTAGACAAGAATACTCAAAAATACATAATGAGTTATCTGTAAAATTAAATGAATTATATGAAAAAGTTAAATTGTCTTTTACGACAAATAGAACGAGTTTTGATGTTAAGACAACCTTACTTAATGATTTTGGTTACGATGATAATAGTGAAATTGAATGTCTAAAAGAATTAAAAAATTTAATGAAAGATGGAAAGAATTTATTAGAAATAAAAGAATTTGATTATAATGTTTTTTTTAATGCTAAAGTAGTTGCTTCAATTGATGAATTTGATCTTGATAAATATATTGCTGAATATGATAGGCTTGTTAGTGAATCTCCTTATATGGAAAAAGATGTTATAGATTGTAATAATTATGAATTGATATGTAAGTCATTAGATGATAATAATTTTTTTAAATTTAAAAATAAGATTTCATTAAAAAATAAAATAACTTCAGGTTATGATGATGTACTTAGTATTGAAGATTTTAAAAATAAATTAGAAAATGAGAAATTAAAAATATTAGATTCAAAAGAATTAAAAGTAAATTTTGATAATATTACTAAAAAGTTAAACTCTAATAATGATGCAAGAAAATTAAAAGAAAGATTGAAAATGAATCCAACAATTGTTTCTGAATATGCAGATGTGCAAACTTTTAAGAAAAAAGTTTGGGTATCACTTTTCTTTAATTATAAAAATGATGTAAATAATATTATTAAATTATATGATGATATTAAAGAAAAAATTGCTAAAATTGTAGAAAAAGCTTCAAATGAAGAAACAAAATGGAAAGAAGTTGTCGAATTATTTAATAAAAGATTTAAAATGCCATTCAAAGTTAGTGTTTCAAATCAAAAAGATGTTATTTTAAAAAATGATGTTCCGACTTTGAATTATGAATATTATGATAAGTATTCTAAAGATAGAAAAGTTGTAGAAAAAAATAGTTTATTATCAGTTTTAAGTACTGGTGAAAAAAGAGCGTTTAAAATATTAGAAATGTTATTTAAAATTGCTTCAACACTTGAAGAAGAATATTTGTTAGTTCTTGATGATATTTCTGATTCATTTGATTACAAAAATAAATATGCAATTATACAATATATAGATGATATTTCAAAAGAAAAAATAGGTAATAATAATAAATATAAAATATTATTGCTTACTCATAATTATGATTTTTATCGAATTATTAATATCAAATCAAGTGATCATCCACATTCTTTTTATGCAGATGTTAATGCTATGGGTGAAATTAAAATTTGTAATGAAATATATATAGACTATTTTAAAAATTTAAAAGATAATATTAATACTAATGGTAGTATTAATTATAAAAAATCTATATGTATGATTCCTTTTGCAAGAAATATTTGTGAATATATAGGAGAAGATTCTACTCTATTGACAAAATTGCTTCACATGAAAGCTGATTCAAAATCAAAAACACTTAAAGTGCTTTTAGAAAAATATAAAACAAGTGGACTAATTAAAGAATATAAAGAAACTGATGAAAAGTTAAATGAATCAGTTTTTGATATATTATATGAAGAAATTGAAAGAATAGATGTTGAAGAATCACCATCATTAGATAATAAAATTCTTTATTCTATTGGTTTAAGATTGATTGCAGAAAATTTTATAATAAGTTGGTGTAGTCTTGAAGATTACGAAATAGAGAAAAAGGAATTAGGTAAATTAATTAAAATTTATAAAGAAAAATATCCAAACAATAAAGAAGAAATAGAATTACTAGAAAGAGTTTCTATTAATGTCTCTAATAATATACATCTAAATGCTTTTATGATTGAAAGTATTTTTGACACATCTTTATCCGAATTAAAAAATGTATATTTAGAAGCAAAAGAAAAATTAAAACCAAGAGATAACGAACCTGTTTCTTAATAATAAAATATAAAAAAATAAATATTAAAATGTATTATGAGGTTTATTATGGAAGAAAAAATAGTTGTAAAATCTTTGCAAGATTATATAAATGTTTTAGATAAAATTACTGAAGAAATAAAAAATAAAACCAATAACAACAATATTGATGATGGCAATAAAATATAATATTTTATAGAGGTCATTCAGATGTTAATTATGAATTAATACCAAGTTTATTTAGAAATGAAAAATGAAAAACAAAAATTGTCAAAAATATTAATAGACAGAACAAAAATGAATAATCCTTGGATAGATAAGGCGTATGCAATGATTAACAAATATGCGGAAGAATTATCATTACCAACAAGTTATAATATAGACATTTTTACAAGAAACTTAAAAGCAAAATCAGGTGCAATTCTAAAAAAAATGGTGTTTATTTATAAATTAACATACATTTCATTATTATCTAATTATCTAAATTATCCTTTACCTATTTTTTGTGATTCTCCACATGATGGAGAAATTGAAAAAAATACAGTAGAATCTATGCTTAGAATTTTGAAAAGAGACTTTTCAAAGCATCAAATAATTATAGCATCTATATATGAATTTAAAGAAATAATTCCTAATTTCAAAATTTTTGAGCTTAATGGAAATTTCTTTGATAAAAAAACGATTTTTTAATAAATTAATAAAATTTGAAAATATAATGGAACGCATATGGAATTTGCTACATTTCAATTATGTTATAATTATTTTATAGAAAGAGGAAAAGTATGAATTTAATAGAATATGATGCAAAAAAGGAATATTCATATATGATTAAAGAATATTTGTTTCCTTTGTTGGGATTAAAAGAAAAAAATATTGTGAGTGTTACACTACAGCAAAATGATTTTGAAAAAAATGTGTTTTATCAAAATAAAAAAATATATTTTTTTCCTTATAAGAAATCTTTGCATGGCTATTATGTTGATTATTCTTTGCTTGATGAAAAAGAATTAGATTTAAGCTTGTGTAATAATGTTAATAATGAATTAACAAAAGTTTCTTATAACAATTTTGGTGGTAATACAAAGAAAAAAAGTAATTATCTAACTTATAATCAATGTATTGTAAATTATAAAGTTGCAGTTCAAAACGCTATTTGTGAATATGTTACAGGAAAGAAAAATTCTAAAAATAAAGTGTATGATTGTAATATTACTTTTTTATCATTAATTGATAAGCTAGAAGATTGGTCTTCAAAAACATATGAAGGTAAAAAAATACCATTTGGTTTTATTATTGACTTAAAAAATAAATCTAGTAATAATGTTAATTATTTAGATTTTCTAGATGAAAAATTTTCTGCAACATTAAGTGATGGAATATCTTCTGTTATAATAATAGATGATAAAGGCAATTATTTAGGATATAATTCTATTGTTGAAAATAATATTATTGATAAATGCAAATTAAAAAATTGTTTGCCTATTCGTTTTACTCAAATAATTAATAAAAATATTTATGAAAATTCAAATAAAATAGGCGTTTTTTTGTTAACTGGTGGAGATATTTTAATTGCTAAAGATGGTTTTATTGAATTAATAAAAAGAAATGGTAAATGGGCAAACTTTAGTTTTAATAGTTTTAAAAATACTATGAAAAATTATAAAAATGCAGAAGATATAGATATAAAGTTATTAGAAGAAGTGTTTTCAACCGCTATTGATGTATCTTTATCTCATTGTGGAGGGATTATTGCAATTGTTAAAAATGGAAATGAATTGTTTAGTGTGAATGAAAAAGAAAGCAATATAAAGAAATCTATTTTAAGTGAATGTGATAATTTTCTTAATAATTATGATGTTTCTCAATTGGAAGAAATTTTAAAAGAAAATGGTGATAAAAAATATAGCATCGATAAAAAAATATTTAAAAGAAAAATTATTAAGAATTTATTGAATAATAAAGAAAAATTTTATGATTTGGACAGAAAATTAAGAAGTGAATTGGTTAGTTTGGATGGAGCAACAATTATACAAAAAGATGGAAAAGTAGTTTCGTTTGGAGCTATCATTGAAAACGAAAAAGGTTCATCCGGTGGTGGAAGAGGTGCCGCTACTAGAAGATTATCTGATTATGGTGGATTAGCAATAAAAATATCTACTGATGGATACATAGAAGTTTATATGGATAAAGAATTAAAATATTTTATAAAATAATAATAAATTTTATAATGATGCGAATAATATTAAATGATAGTTGACATTTGGTTATACAAAATGATACAATTATCGCAATTAAAGGTGGTATAACTCCTTGAGTTTATATCAGATTAACTTTTATTAGTTAAGCACAGCAAATATAGAGATATTTGTTAAAAAAGCCGTGGTCCAATTGGAACTAGGCTTTTTCTTTTAATAATAAATTATGATTGATAAATATTGTTTATAAGTTTATTATGTTTACATATAAGACAATGACTTAGGAGACTTTGCTCATTGGATTGTTTTTATAAAAACAAGCAAGGCGAGAATATATACGCTCGTACAGCTTTATATAAGTAATTTATCAAAAATATTTATTATTTCTAATTTAATAGAGATGAAAACAAAAAAAGTAGAATATAGTATTATTAAATATACATAGCCATATATAAAGGTAAAGTGATTTTTGTTTCATTAACACCTATATTACCGGTGATTAGTTTATAAGCATAAGGTGGATTGTATTCAGCAATAAAGTTATTAAGAGAAATACTAGCACTATTGCCAGCTTTAACTTCAATTGGAATAATTTTAGAATTTTGAGTAATTAAAAATTCAATTTCTTGCGTGTTGTTATCTTTTTTATAAAAATGAAGTTTGTATCCACGTTTAGTAAGCATATCACATACTAAATTTTCATAAATTCCACCTTTTGCAGGACCTGAAAGTGAATTTTCTAAAATTGGAGCTTTAATATCAAATCCATACATTGCACAAATTAAACCAATATCATTCAAATAAATTTTAAAATAATCTTCTTTTGAGTAAGCATCAAGAGGCAAAACTGGATTAGATACATTATAAACTGGGATAACCAAATTTGCATCTATCAGCCATTGAACACTATCTGCAAATTTTCTAGATGTTGAACCTTTTTCAACAACTGAATATTGAAATTTTTTATTTTCTTTTGCAAGTTGCTTTGAAATTGAATTATAACATTTTCTAATTTTCGGCTTATCAATGTTCTCTGCATATTTAATGATATCATCATTATAATCAGAAAGAATTTTGTCCTGTGCCTTTTGAACTTCGCTAAAGTTTTGCGTTTTAATAAAAGTATTAACAACATCAGGCATTCCACCAACAACAATATATTCTCTTAATTTTCTAAACATCTCATCATTGATGCCATTTTCAATTTTTTCATGATTTTCAAAATGTTCTTTGATATATGAATTTGAATTTTCATTAAAACCAATAGCCCATAAAAATTCTTCAAAGTCAAGGGGATACATAGTAAGTTGTCTTTCATATCCAACAGGAATTGATGGAACGGATTTATAGCTTATCCCTAAAAGTGATCCTGAAGCTATAACATCATATTTGTTATCTATTGCAAGAAATTTAAGCGCTGTTCTTGCATTTGGACATTCTTGAATTTCATCAAGAAAAATAAGTGTGTTTGGAACAAGATTTAAATTTGGAATATATATTGACATTTTTTTGTATATTTCACTAGCTTCAAGATTACCTTCAAAAATGTTTTTAAGATTTGGATTACTAAAGAAATTCAAGTAAACATAATTATCATAAAAATTTTTGCCAAATTCTTCTATTATATAAGTTTTACCTACTTGTCTAGCTCCTTTAACAAGAAGGCATTCTTTATTTTTTGTGTTTTTCCAATTTATTAAATCATTTAAAATTTTTCTTTTTAACATTTTTTATTCACCTTTAGTAAATATTTTAACATATAAAATTAAAAAAACAAGAAATTGCATATTTTTGGATATTAAATTTAAGGCATAATGCATATTATTGGACTATCTAAATTGATATAAATGCATATTATTGGACTTTCAATTAATCTTTTATAATCTAAAAATGTATTATTGATATTTCTAGTTAGCAAAAAATGTGTATTTTAAAATATAATTTTTAAACATTAATCAGTTTCAGAAATATTTAATTTTTTAGTATTTTTTAAATGAATCTTGTACATCTAAGCATGTATTTATGAGTCAATCGTATTTGTTATTTTAATTTTTAAACATGCTGTAGTATGATCTTTTTGCTATCATAAATAATAAATGGAATGATATTAAATTTTAAATATTCTTTAAAAACTATTAATCTATCAACTCTACTATTTCTATTTTGAAACGGATGTATAATTTTAAATCATGAGGAAATTCAATAATATCTTTAAATGCTATATTATTTTTTGAATTGTAATATAATAATTATTTCATTGCTGATGGAACATTATTTGGATTACTTGTTTCACTAACTCTAACTACATTTACTTACCAATATTAAATCATTTTTAATAAGAGTTTTTAAGAAAATGCAGATGTTTTATAATATCTTCATTTAAAGTAGCGTTAGCAACATTAATACAATAATCTATACAACGAAAGTTGTTTTATACTTTGATAATATCATCAACAAGTAATCCATAGATAGAATTAATTGTTTTGTTTTAAAAATTTGTCTATTTTGATCTTCTAATAATTTACTCCTTTCAATATGGTTAGAACTATATGTTATTCTAATTTACACTTCTATTTTAAATTACATTTTTTGTAATTTCAAAATTAAATTGTATTGATTTCAAATTACAATAATGGTAATATTAATTTAATTCGGAGGGTTCTATGAAATATGAGTATAGTCCACAAAAATTAAAAAAAGACTATGAAAGTGAAAAATATTTAAAGAAAAAATATGGAGATGCTATTTCAAAAGGCATGATGCTGCTATTAGGCGCATTAGATTCTGCTGAAAATGCATATGATATAAAGTGTAATGATTTTTTCTATATGGAACATAAAAAAGGTAATTTAAAAGAATATTATTCATTGTCGCTTGATAAGAAAAAAAGTAAATGGAGGATATTGATTCAAATGATTGATGAAAATGGTAAAGTTTTAGTTCCTACTGAAAATGAAAAAAAATTTTTGAAAAGTGTAAAAAAAATTAGAATGAAGGAGATAAGTGATCATTATGGCGAATATTAAAAGATTTCATCCAGGGGTATATATTAAAGAAAATTTAATTGCCATGGAAATGACTGCAAAAGAATTTTCTTATAGAACAGGAATATCTGAACGCACTTTATCTTCAATTATTAATGAAAAAGGAAGTATTACATTTGATGTAGCGTATAAATTATCTTTGTTTTTTGATAATTCAATAAATTATTGGACGAATTTACAAAATCAATATGATATTTATATTAATGAGAAAACAAAAGAAAAAGAGTTAAAAGAAGAAATAAAATTATTCAATTCTATTAAAAAATATCTTTTTATTCTTGGCTTTATATCTACTGATGATAGTAAAGAAACTAATATTAATCGATGCAGATCTTTAGTTGGTGTGAATAGCTTAACATTATTATGTAAAGAAGATTCTTTTGTTTGTTTGAAAGAGCAACATATTCAAAATAAAACAGATTGTTTTTTTCAAAATTTTTGGATTGCATTAGCGTTAAATGAAGCAAGAAAAAAGAATGGAATACCATTTAATAAAGAGCTTTTAAAAAATTCAATTCAAGAGATAAGAAAAATGACAATTCAAGATCCAATGATTTTTTACCCAAGACTTCAAGAACTATTAAGTCAATGTGGAATTTCATTTATTTTATTACCATATCTATCAAAATCAAACATTTATGGTGTGACTAAATGGTTTAGTAAAGATAATGTTATGTTAGCTATATCCAATAGAAGTGAAAAAGCAGATTTATTTTGGTTTACATTATTCCATGAAATTTCACATGTTTTAATGGAACATAGAAGAGAAACACTATTTAATATAGAAGGAAATTTAGATGAAGAAGCAGATAAAATGGCGGAAGACATGTTAATTGCAAGAAATGATTGGAATGAATTTATTAGTGAAGAACATTTTACTGAGGAATCAATAAGAAAATTTGCAAATAAAATTGGGATACATCCATGCATAGTTTTAGGTAGACTTCATAAAGAAAAAAAAGTTCCATACAATGAACTTAATAAATATTTTAATTTAAATTATCAAATTAATTATAAATCATAGTATTCAAGATATAGTAAAATTTTTAATAAAATGATACAATTTTGCTTGTAAAAGTGATTTAAAGGCTTTTTTATTGCTAAAAAGGAAAATTGTAATGGGATTATTTGGATATAAAAATGAAGCTAAAGAATATAAAGAATTAGAAAGTTTTTACAATAATATTAAGGCTATTAATAATAGTGATGCATATATTGCTAAATCTGATTATATGACGTATGTTAAAAATACTAAAAAAACTTATGATGATTTAGCATTGATGGAAGAAAAAAACGTTTTGCTTAGCTGGTGCAAGGTAAATAAAGTTGATTATAAATTATTAAGGACATTTATGTATTCTTTCAATAAGTGTAATGAAATAATAAATAAACACAATGATGAATTTATAAAAAAACATCTTATTTGTGATAAAAATTATTTAGATAATATTTTAAAAGATGATGATTCTAATATATTTCTTGATGATGAACAAAGAAGTGTTGTTCTTTCTGATGAAGACTATACATTAGTTATTGCAGGAGCTGGAGCAGGTAAAACTACTACTATCGAAGCAAAAGTTAAATATCTTATTGAAAAGAAAAATATTAAGCCAGAAGATATTTTAATTGTTTCTTTTACAAGAAAAGCAACAAATGAACTTAAAGAAAGATTTAAAAGATTAAAATTATCTGTAGAAATTGCAACTTTTCATTCTATTGGTAATACAATTATAAAAAATAATGAACTTGAAAAACATAATATTGTTTCTCAAGGTTTTATGTTTGATACAATTCACGATTATCTTATTACAAAACTTGATGATGAAGACTTTATTAAAAAAATTTTATTATTTTTTGCTAGTTATCTAAATATACCTTTTGATGAAACAAATACTACATTACTATTCAATAATCTTAAAATTGATAATAATACTACTTTAAAGTCTGATTTAACTAATGCACTTGATGAGTATCAAAAACAACAAACAAAATTAAAAAGGACACTTAATGATGAAAGAGTAAGAAGCATTGATGAATGTAGAATAGCTAATTTTTTATTTATTAATGATATCGATTATAAATATGAATCAGTTTATAAATATTGCATTAAGGGATCGATAAAACCATATTGCCCTGATTTTGTTATTAAACAATTTGATAAAGAAATTTATCTTGAACATTTTGGAATAAGCGAAAATGGTACAAATAATAGATTTTCTAGTGAAGAACTCAAATTATATAAACAGCACGTTAGAGACAAAATTAAGCTTCATAGAGAACATGGTACAAAGCTTATTTATACTTTTTCTAAATATAATGATGGGCGCGATCTAATAACTCATTTAAAAGAAGAATTAATTAAAGCTGGCATTTCGCTTAATACAAAAACAAATATAGAAATATATAAAAAGATTGCTGAAAATGTAAATGATAAATACTTTAATAAATTAATTATGCTTATTTGTAATTTTATAAATAAGTTTAAAGTAAATAATTATTCTCTATCTAAATTTGATGAATGGAAGATAACATTAAAAGATGAAAGAACAAAAATATTTGTTGATATTTGCTATAAATGTTTTCTTGCTTATTCTAAAGAAATGAAAGAAAAGAAATGTATTGATTTTGAAGATATGATAAATAATGCTTCTAATATTCTTGATGATAAAATAAAAAGTGGAGAAAAACTTGACTATAAATATATTTTAATAGATGAATATCAAGATATTTCAATGCAAAGATTTGATTTAGCAGAAAAGTTATCTCAATGTTCTAATGCTAAAATTGTAGCGGTTGGTGATGATTGGCAATCTATTTTTAGATTTAGTGGAGCAAAATTAGATTTATTTACAAAATTTGAAGAAAAAATGGGTTATGCTAATGTTTTAAAAATAACTCATACTTATAGAAATTCACAAGAATTAATTGATATTGCTGGTGGCTTTATAATGCAAAATGATAATCAAATTCAAAAAAAATTATTATCTAGTAAGCATTTAAAAGATCCAATTATTTTAATGTCCTATAACGATACATACAAACATAAAGATGATTTAAAAGATAAAGGACCATATTATCGTCTTGGAGAAGCTATTGTTGAATCGTTGGATGACATTGTGTTAAAGCAAGGTATTGACCAAAAAGTTTTAATAATTGGTAGATATAATTTTGATGCTAAAAATCTTGGAAGATTAACTGATTTTTTTGTTTATGCTGGAGAAAAAATAGTTTGTAAAAAGTATCCAAAATTAAGAATTCATTGCTTGACAGCTCATGCTTCGAAAGGCTTAACATATGATAATACAATTATAATTAATGGCAAAGATGATATTTTAGGTTTTCCATCTAAAATTGAAGATGATCCAGTAATGAAATTGGTAATTAAAGATGATGAAAAAATGGATTATTCAGAAGAAAGAAGATTATTTTATGTTGCATTAACAAGAACAAAAAATAGAGTGTATATTATTACGCCTCAGTTTAAACCATCAAAATTTATTCTTGAAATAAAAGATCATTTTAAAAATGTTATTTTAAATGGAGAACCACTTAAACCTATTGAAAATGAAGATGCTAGATTAAAATGCCCATATTGTGGCTATCCATTACAAAAAAGAATAAATAAGAATTTTAAATTTAAAAATGAACATACAAAACTATGGATATGTTCAAATGATCCTGAAATATGTGGATTTATAACTAATGATTTAAAAGGTGGTAAAATGAGCATTTGTAAATGCCCTGAATGTGAAGATGGCTTTTTAATTGTTAAAGCAATAAAAAATGAACATAATTTAGATACAGGTAGAAGAATGCTTGGGTGTACAAATTATAAAAAGGATGGTACAGGTTGCATGGCAAAGATGATGCCAGAACAATTTACTACTAATTTAGAAGAAGCAAAAATAGTTTTATATAATGAAAAAATTAATTTAAATAACATGTATTGGTTAAATTTTAAACTTGTTGATATTGTTAGTAATGTTATAGAAATATTTAAATTTGCTAATAAGATACAAAATTTTAATATAAGCACATATATAATTTATGATGTAATAATTGGAAATTTATCAAAACCAGTAGAAGTTTTTAGATTTAATACTCTTCCATTTTTTGGATTTATTAATTCAAAATATAATAAAGATGTTTGGAAGCTAATTTTTGCGATGCTTGATTGTGGTATTATTGAAATCATTAATCAAGAAAGAAACTATATAAGCTTAATTAGTGAAAATTTAAAAAAAGAAGATTATTTTCATTTGTATTCTATTTTAATGGAGAAAAAGAAAAAATAATAAGAAACATTTATATTCTTAATAGATGAATGGGATTATATATATCGTGAATTTGATAATGATATAGAATTATGTAATGCTTATACTGATTTTTTAAGAAGTTTATTTAAAAATGAAATGATATCAGATTGTATTGATTTAGTTTATATGACAGGTATATTACCAATTAAAAGATATAATTCTCAATCTTCATTAAATAATTTCACTGAATATAATATGCTTGATCCATATCCTTTAGCTGAATTTATTGGCTTTACTGAAGAAGAAGTAAGATCATTATGTAATCAATACAATATGGATATTAATGATATGAAACATTGGTATGATGGATATCATTATTCTGAAGTTGGTGATTTATATAATCCTAAATCTGTTGTAGAATCAATCATTAGAAGATTCTTGGACATCAACATCATCAATAGAAGCAGTAACAAGTTATATGAATTATGATAATGGAGAATTAAAAGATATTATAACTTCATTAATTGCAGGAAATAAAGAAGATTTAGATGTTACTGATTTTGAAAATGATTTAACAAGAATAACATCTAAAGATGCAGCTTTAACAGTCTTAATTCATTTAGGATATTTAGCGTATGATAGAGAAAATGAACAATGTTATATACCAAATTATGAAATAAGACAAGAATTAAATAATGGAGTTTTAGATTTAAAATGGGAAGAAATAGAATAT
>QWCN01004520.1_pt1 | contig 14627 bp, 8 predicted proteins | sample 1972711 | NCBI WGS metagenome assembly QWCN01 (sample SAMN09866707, study PRJNA288562) | Human gut metagenome isolate term1_stool, whole genome shotgun sequencing... | isolation source: gut | host: Homo sapiens | place: USA: California | reverse complement strand
AAGGCATGACTGGAAGGGAAAGCTTGATTTACTGAACATAGTTATGATAGGATTAGCAAAGGAGCTTCCGGAGCACAGTGAGATGTATGAGCTGCACCGGCTGTTAGGGGCGCTGTTGTCGAACAGACTTAGCCTGGGAGAGAAGTTGGATATCATCGGAGGAGAGTATGCAATCCCGATGGAAGAGGATTTGAGGAAGGACGGACAGCCGGTTTGGCAGAGGGCGAAGCCGGGCTGATTCTGAAAATGTATAAAAATGGCTTTACAGCGGAGCAGATAGCGGCGGCTACAGATAAGGATGTAAAAGAAGTAGAAGGAATGATTGCGGAAAAGTTATAAAGAAAGAATCTGCAATGGAAAAAACGGAGAAAGAAAAGCATAAAGTATAGGAAATAAGTGAAAACCTGAGAGGAGAAATATGCGTGGAATTATAGATATGCACTGTGATACCATTTCTGCACTGTATGATAAGGAAAAAGCGGGAGAATTGGTATCGCTTCGGGAGAATACGGGGCATGTTGATTTATGCAGAATGAAGAGCAGCGGATATCTTTTGCAGAATTTTGCCCTTTTTGTGGAAAAGGAAAAGAATAGAAATCCATGGGAGAGGGTTCTGGAACTGGCGGAATTTTACAGGGAGCAACTAAAGCAGAACCAGGACATGATTGCCCCGGTATTTTGCTATGGAGATATTGCTGCCAATGAGGCTGCCGGAAAGCTGTCGGCATTGTTGACGGTGGAGGAGGGCGGTGTCTGCGGGGGAGAAATGGAAAAACTACATACTCTTTATGCTTTGGGGGTAAGGATGCTTACCCTTACCTGGAACTATCCGAATGAACTTGGTTTTCCCCATCATTATAGGGCAGAGGAAAGCTTTAAGGGTACAGGCAATTTCCGGGAGATAAAAAAGGAAACGGAAAATGCCGGGAGCGGACTGACAAAAAAAGGACGGGAGTTTGTAGTGGAGATGGAGCGCATGGGGATGATTCCGGATGTATCCCACCTGTCGGATGCGGGATTTTATGATGTGCTTGCCCTGACAAGGAAGCCTTTTGTGGCAAGTCATTCCAATGCCAGAAGCGTCTGCGCCCATAGCAGGAATTTAACGGACGATATGATTCGGAGGCTGGCAGAGAGGGGAGGCTGTATGGGATTGAATTTTTATACCCGTTTTCTGGCAGACTCTGCCGGAAAGGAAAAGCCGGACTATCTTGCGGCAGCCATGGAGCATGCAAAGCACATCGTGAAGGTGGGAGGCATTGAGGTGCTGGGGCTTGGAAGTGATTTCGACGGGATAGATACAAATGAGGCACTTCCCGGTGCCCAGAGCATGGGAATACTTTGGGATACCTTGAAAAGTGCCTCTTTTACAGAAAGTCAGTTGGATAAAATTTTCTGCGGGAATGTTCTCCGGGTATATCGGGAATGCCTGTAAGGTTGTATTCTTTAGTATATTGCAAAAAGTTGAAATTACAGGGCATAAAAATAATATCTTGACAGTGGATGAAAAAGCGGATATAATGCAATCAATTTCAGGAAAATTTCATAAAGAAATGAAAAGCAATGAGAAGAAAAAGTAGCACAGAAGGGAACAAACAGAAAGCAGCCGGTTGATGAGAGGCGCACGGGAAGTTTTGTGTGAATACATCTTTGAGCAGCACACCAAATTCAGTTTTGAGGAACTGATAGTAGGCTGTGACGGTTCCTGCGCCCGTTATCGCGCTAGAGTATAAGCCGGAAAAAGCCGTACTCGAAGAGGCAGGCAGTGTGAACTGTCTGTGAAAAAAGGTGGTAACACGGGAAGTCAAGCTCTCGTCCTTTAGATAAGGACGGGGGCTTTTTTGATGTTAGAATACGCCTTTTACGGCACAAGGCAAAAGCCCTGAAAACGGAGAAATCCGACAAAAACGAGAGGTTTGGGTTAAAACCGGAAAGGAAAAGGATTAAAACATGAAAACAGAAAAAGCTGAGAAAGTAGAAAGCAGAAGGCTGGAAGCAGAAAAGGTGCAGACAGAAGAAATGCAGGTAAAAGGGATACAGGAAGAAGGGATACAGGAAGAAGGAGTGCAGGTAAAAGGAATGAAGATTGAGGAAGCGGAACTGGAGAAAATGGTACAGCATCAGATGCGGATTATCAGGCAGGGTGCGGAAGCCCTGATTGGGGAAGAGGAGTTAGAGGGAAAGATAAGGAGAAGCATTTTTACGGGAAAGCCCTTAAATATCAAGTTTGGAATGGACCCCAGTGCACCGGATCTGCATCTGGGGCATGCGGTGGCACTGAGAAAATTAAGGCAGATGCAGAAGCTGGGGCATCACATTATTATTGTTATCGGGGACTTTACCGCAAAAATCGGGGATCCGACGGGAAAGAGCAAGGGGAGAAAAGCGTTGTCTGACAGGGAGGTACTGGAAAATGCCGGAACCTATCAGGAACAGGTTTTCCGGATTCTGGACAGAGAGAAAACAGAGGTGAGATACAATGGGGAATGGCTGGAGCTGCTTGCCCTTGGTGAGGTGTTGAAAATGGCATCCACGATAACGGTTGCAAGGATGCTGGAGAGGGATGACTTTGAAAAGCGTTTTCAGGCAGGAACTCCTATCGGACTGCACGAATTTTTTTACCCGCTGATGCAGGCATACGATTCTGTGGAGCTGGAAGCGGATCTGGAGCTTGGAGGGACAGACCAGACCTTTAATATTCTGCTGGGACGGGCATTGCAGAAGGAATATGGGCAGGAAAGCCAGGCAGCATTGTTCATGCCGATTCTGGAAGGAATTGACGGGGTGGAGAAGATGAGTAAGAGCCTTGGAAATTACATCGGCATAGAAGAGGATGCAAGAGAGATGTTTGCCAAGACCATGCGGGTGCCGGATGGACTGATTCTCAAATATTTTGAACTGGCAACGGATATTCTGCCGGAGGAACTGGACAGCATCCGGGAAGAATTGGCGGATGGCTGTAATCCCAGGGATGTAAAGCTGAAGCTTGCCCGGGAAATCACAGAACTGTACTGGGGAAAAGAAGGGGCAGAGAAAGGAGAGGAATTTTTCAGGACTGCTTTCATGAACAGAGAGAACCCGGAGGATGTTCAGAAGATTTCAGTGGTCTGGGAAAGCGGTACTTTGTTTGACTGTGTAAAGCCCCTTGTATCCGCAGGCTGCGTGGAAAGCGGCGGGGAGCTGCGTCGGCTGATTGCCCAGGGAGGGATGAAAAAGGACGGTGTAACGGTAAAAACACTGGAGGAGGCAATCCGGAACGGAACAGTGCTGCGAATCGGAAAACGGCGCTTTGTCAGGATAGAAACCTGTTAAATTTGATAAGTAGTAATCAAAACTATGAATAAAAGGAGAAAAAACTATAAACTGGTTGCTATTTCTATTGGAACGTGGTATTCTTTACACTTAGATAGATACTGAATTTGAGCAGAAGATTTGAAAATAGTGAGAGGTAATGTACTGTATGAGTGAAGCGTTCCATATTATAAGCGATGGTTCCTGCGATTTGCCGGAGGAACTGGTAAAGGAAAAGAATATAACGGTAGTTCCGTTTTATGTATCCTTTGATAAAGAGCATTATTATAAGGAAAATGTAGAAATCGGGATTCGGGATTTTTATCAGCAGATGGTGGATAATAAGGGTGTTTATCCGAAATCCTCCATGCCCTCCACTCAGGATTATGTGGATGTTTTTGAACCTTTTGCAAAGGAGAATAAGCCTGTTATCTGTATCTGTATTACGACAAAATTCAGCGGTTCCATGCAGTCTGCAGTCAATGCGGTGGCGATTGTAAAGGAAGAGTATCCCAATGCGGAAATTACAGTGATTGATGCCACAATCAATACTGTGTTACAGGGAATTTACGTGCTGGAAGCAGTCAAATTAAGGGATAGCGGTATGTCTTATGAGCAGGCAGTAAAAAGACTGGAGGAAATCAAGTCCACGGGCAGGATTTTCTTTACTGTTGGAGATATGGAATATTTAAAACATGGCGGAAGAATCGGTAAGGTAGCTGCTCTGGCAGGAAGTGTACTGGGAATCCGTCCGGTGATTACCCTAAAGCAGGGAGAAATTTTCCCTTCCGGCATCGGCAGAGGCAGAAAGCGCAGCTCTGAAAAGGCGTTGGATTTGCTGGTAGATTATCTGGAAAAAAGCGGGAAGCCCGTAGAGGATTTCAGCATTTGCGTGGGATACGGATATGACATCGAAGAGGGAAAGGAATTCAGCCGGCATGCCTGTGAGGTATTGCAGAGCAAAGGCTTTGATGTAAAGGAAATCCCCACCTATCAGATAGGAGCAACCATTGGTGTGCACACGGGTCCTTATCCCTTGGGCTTTGGAGTTATTGAAAAGGGGATTCCGGTGTCCGGCAAATAGCCTTGTATAAATCTATAATGGCAGGAAAGGAATAATCCGCAGGATAGGGCGTGTTCGTCATATCCTGCGGTTTTGCTTCTCCGGTAAAGACAACGCAGGTATCCACGCCGCCGTTGATGCCGCAGGCAATGTCTGTATAAAGTCTGTCGCCAACAACAAGAGTTTCCTCCCGGGAAAAACCGGAGAGGGACAGGCATAAATCTACCACCGTGTGACTGGGCTTTCCAAGAAAGACGGGCTTTTTATCTGTGGTGGCAGTGAGCATATCACAAATGGCGCCGCAGTCGGGGATAAAGCCAAAGTCAATAGGACATCTTAAATCCGGGTTGGTGGCATAAAAAGGCACATCCGTTGTCAAAAGCATTTTGGAAGCCTGAGTCAGCTTTTCATAGGTCAGCTCACTGTCATAGGCAACGACAACGCAGGCGGCATCTTCCTCTGCAGCCTCGGTAACGAGAAGCCCGTTTTTTCTAAGCTCCTGAATAAAGGAAGCAGTTCCCAGAACATAAATCCTCTTATCAGCATAGTTTTCCTTTAAAAACCGGATAGTCATATAGCCGGAGGTGATGAACTGGTCCTCTGTGGTGTCCAGATGGAAGGCGCGGTGAAATTTTTCCACATAATCCTGTCCGCTTTTTGTGGAATTGTTTGTGATGAAATAGGATTTCCCACCGTTTGCATCAATCCAGCTTAATAAATCGGCACTGCCCTTATAAAGGGTGTCACCAATGGCAAGGGTTCCGTCTATATCAAATAAGAAAAGTTTCTTCTGCTTCAGCGCATCTGCATTTTTCATAAATCAATCTCCTGCTTCCTCTAAGTATCCGTGAAACCACGGCAAGTATAGCATTTCACAGGACAAAGCGCAATAGGTATGCTATAATGTAATAGGCACATAGGAAAAACAAGCAGCGCCGGAGGCGATATTTGTTTTTCCTATGCCTATTAACGAGCAAATGTCCTGCGGAAGCAGGACGCAGAGTGCGACAGCACGAATTTGCGAGTATAAAGAATAGGAAAGTAAAACAAGCAGTGCCGGAGGCAGCAAATGTCCTGCGGAAGCAGGATGCAGAGTGCGACAACGAAAAACAAGCAGGGAGTATATATGAGTTTACGGTTTATCTTTGGTCCCTCCGGGGCGGGTAAGAGCAGATATATTTATGAGGAAATCATACAGCGGGCGAAGCAGTCCCCAAAACAGAATTTTCTGGTGCTTGTGCCGGACCAGTTTACCATGCAGACCCAGAAGGAACTGGTAGGCTTAAATGACCGTGGCGGTATCCTGAATATTGATGTTTTAAGCTTTGGCAGACTCAGCCACAGGATTTTAGAGGAAGTAGGGGGCAGCCGGACGCCGGTACTGGATGATACGGGAAAGAGTCTGGTATTGCAGAAGGTGGCAGCGCAGAAGGCGGGGGAACTGCCTGTGCTTGGCAGTTTTTTAAACAGGCAGGGTTATATCCATGAGGTGAAGAGCGCCATCTCAGAATTTATGCAGTACGGTATCGGAATCAATGATATGGATACCCTGATTGATTTTGCAGGAAAAAGAGGGGCACTGGTACAGAAGCTGAAGGATTTAAAGGTTTTGTATCAGGGCTTTTTAGAGTATATTCAGGGTAACTTTATTACCACAGAGGAAACGCTGGATGTTCTGACAAGGTCGTTGCACCAGTCTGCCCTGATACCGGGCAGCGTTGTGGTATTGGATGGTTTTACCGGCTTTACGCCGATTCAGAACCGGGTCATTCAGGAAATGATGCGCCTTTGCGAAGAGGTTGTGGTGACATTAACTCTTGGACAGGAGGAAAATTCCAATCTGACAGGGGGAGAGCAGATGCTTTTTTATCTGAGCCGGAAAACGGCGGCGGATTTAAGGCTTCTGGCACAAAGGGCAGAGGTACCGCCTGGAAAGGATATATTTATCGGGGAAAAGGGAAATTACAGGTTTCAGGGGGCACCCGCCCTGGCGCATCTGGAAAAGAACCTGTTCCGGTATCAGGTGACGCCTTATCAGGACAGGCAGGATGAAATCAGGATGTTTGAAACAACCACTCCGGCGGAGGAGGTGCATCAGACCGGCCTGGAAATTCACAGGCTGATTCGGGAGGAGGGGCTTGCTTTCCGGGACATTGCAATTATTCTGGGAGATCTGGAGGGGTATGCGCCCTATATAGAGCGGATTTTTGCACAGATGAAGCTTCCTGTCTATATCGACAGAACCAGAGGGATTTCTTTAAATCCCATGATTGAATATATCAAGAGTGCCATGGCGCTTTACAGGCAGGATTTTTCCTATGAAGCAGTGTTTCATTATCTGCGGAGCGGGCTGTCGGATTTAAGTCTGGAAGAGGTGGATTTGCTGGAAAACTATTGTATTCAGACGGGAATCAGAGGGTATAAAAGCTACAGTCGGCTTTTTGTCCGGAAAACGCCGGACATGGAGGGGCAGGAGGAAAAGCTGGAACAGCTCAATGCCATCCGGGAGAATTTTTTAAGCCAGATTAGCATGCTTTCCATGGAAAAGAAGGGACTTGTAAAGGATTATATCAACCATCTTTATGACTTTCTGGTGGCAAACCGGGTACAGGAGAAGCTGCTTTCCTTTGAAAAGCAGTTTGAGAAAGAAAAAAATGCGTCCAAGCAAAGAGAATATGCCCAGATTTACAGACTGGTGATGGAGCTTCTGGAGCAGGTAATAGAGCTTTTGGGAGAAGAGGAAATCACTCTGGAGGAGTTTGCGGATATTCTGGAGGCAGGCTTCGGGGAGATAGAGGTGGGAACAATTCCGCAGAATGTGGACAGGCTGCTGGCGGGGGATATGGAAAGAACCAGATTAAAGCAGGTAAAGGTGCTTTTCTTTCTGGGGGTAAATGACGGAAATATCCCAAAGAATGCCTCTAAGGGCGGTATTATTTCTGATATGGACAGGGAATTTTTACGGGAGTCGGAGCTGGAACTGGCGCCAAGCCCCAGACAGCAGATGTATATTCAGCGGCTGTATCTGTACCTGAATATGACGAAGCCTTCAAAGCGGCTGTATCTTTCCTATGCCAAGGTAAACAGCGGAGGAAAATCCATCCGCCCGGCCTATCTGATAGAAACGGTAAAGAGGCTGTTCCCGGAGCTTACCATAGAATATCCCCAGCTTGCCAGCCCGCTTGAGCAGGTGGTGACAGAGGAGGAGGGAACGGGAATCCTGGCAGAGGAACTGCGGGAATATGTGTCCGGAAATCTTTCTGAAAAGCGGGAGCAGGAATTTTTTACTCTCTATACGGCATATGGTGAGGAGCAGCTTCTGGGGAAAAGAACGCTTCTGACAGATGCAGCCTTTAAACGGTATCAGGAAAGCGGGCTTTCTGCTCTGGTGGCACAGGCACTGTACGGCACTTATCTGGAAAACAGCGTCACCAGACTGGAAACCTATGCGGCATGTGCCTACCGGCATTTCCTTCAATATGGCCTTTCCCTGAAGGAACGGGAAGAATTTTCCTTTGAGGCTGTGGATATGGGAAATATTTATCATGCCGTTCTGGAACAATTTGCAGGAAAACTTGCAGAAAAGAAATATACCTGGTTCGATTTCCCGAAGGAGTTCGGGGAGCGGGCGGTTCTGGAAATTTTGGAAGCCTATGCGGCAACCTATGGAGAAACCGTGCTTTACAGCAGTGCCAGAAATGAATACGTCATAAAACGCATGGCGAGAATTCTGACAAGAACGGTGCTTACCCTGCAAAAACAGTTGCGTCGGGGAAGCTTTCAGCCGGATGCCTACGAGCTTTCCTTCCATTTTGCCGAAGAACTGGAAAGTGTGAAGGTATCTCTTTCGCCGGAGGAAAAGATGCGTCTGCAGGGGCGGATTGACCGGATTGATGTGGCGGAGGATGCGGAGCATGTTTATGTCAAGGTGATTGATTATAAATCCGGTAACAAACAGTTTGATTTGGTGGCACTGTATTATGGATTACAGCTGCAGCTTGTGGTTTATATGAATGCGGCGCTGGAATATGAGGCAAAGAAGCATCCGGGCAAGGAAATTGTGCCTGCGGCTCTTCTGTATTATCATGTGGAGGATCCTGCTGTGGAAACACCGGTGGAACTCAGCGAGGAGGAATTGGATGCGAAGCTGTTAAAGCAGCTTAAAATGAACGGTGTGGTAAACAGTGACCCTTATGTGGTGGAAAAGCTGGACAGTGAGATGGAGGACAAATCGGATATTATTCCTGTGGAGAGAAAGAAGGACGGCAGCTTTTCCGCCCGTTCTTCCATTCTGGAGGCAGGGGATTTGCAGACGGTTTCCGAGTATGTCAGCAGGAAGATTGCCGCTATCGGGCGGGAAATCCTGGATGGAAAAATTGCTTTAAACCCTTATGAAAAAGGACAGGAAACGGCATGTACCTGGTGCGCCTATCGCAGGGTGTGCGGCTTTGAAGCGTCCATGCCGGGATGCGGGAAGCGTTCTCTGGAGGGAATGAGCGGACAGGATGCGCTGGAAAAAATGCGCAGGAATGGAGAGTAGTATGGCTTTTTCTTATACCCCCAATCAGCAGCGGGTAATTGACACTAGAAACAGTAATATATTGGTATCCGCAGCGGCAGGAAGCGGTAAGACTGCGGTGCTGGTAGAGCGGATTGTGCGCATGGTATGCGATGAGAAAAATCCGGTGGATATAGACAGGCTTTTGATTGTAACCTTTACCGGGGCGGCGGCTTCGGAAATGAGGGAAAGAATTGCGGAGGGGATTCAGAAAAAGCTGCTGGAAAATCCTCTTTCCGCCCATATCCAGAAGCAGGCAACCCTGCTTCATAATGCGCAGATTACGACCATAGACAGCTTCTGTCTGTTTTTGCTGCGGAATCATTTTAATGAAATCGGACTGGATCCGGCATTCCGGATTGCGGATGAGGGGGAGATAAAATTATTGCAGCAGGATGTGCTGGCACAGCTTTTTGAGGATGCCTACGCTTCCGGGGAGGAAGATTTTCAGAAAATGGTGGAGATTTTCTGTCCGGAGGGAAGGGAGAGCAGGCTGGAACAGTATGTTTTAAATCTGTCCCGGTATGCTTCCAGCTTTCCCTGGCCGGAGGAATGGCTTCTGGAACGGAAGAAGGACTATCTTACAGAGAGCGTGGAGGAAATCTGTCAGAGCAATTACGGCAGGTATCTGACAGAGGATATCAGGCGGATGATTACGGGCTGCAGAGAAAAGCTGGAGCAGGCAGAAAGGCTTTGTGAGGAACCGGATGGTCCTTATATGTACGGGGAACTGCTGGAAAAGGAAATCGGGCAGCTGGAAAGACTGGAAGGGATGGACAGTCTGGAAAAATGGGAAGGCGCCATTACGGCAGTTTCCTTTGACAGACTGCCCTCCAAAAAGGACGAAAGTGTTTCTCCCGTAAAGAGAGAGCTGGCAAAAAATATCAGGAATCAGGCAAAGAGCTGTATTCAGGAAATCGGGGAGAAGTTTTTTGCAACGCCTCTTGTTCTGGCGGCAGAGCAGGGGAGGGCATGTGAAAAGCCGGTGGCGGTCCTGATTGATTTTGTGCTGGAATTTAACCGCAGGATGCAGGAGAAAAAGCGGGAAAAGAAAATTGTGGACTTTTCGGATATGGAGCATTTTGCGCTGGATATTCTCATCAAAAGGGAGAATGGAAAAATGGAAGCCAGCGATGTTGCAAGGGAGTACCGGCAGCATTTTACAGAGGTTTTGATTGATGAGTATCAGGACAGCAATCTGGTGCAGGAATATCTGCTCAGTGCGGTTTCCGGGGAGGAAGAGGGACATTTTAACAGGTTTATGGTAGGGGATGTGAAGCAGAGTATTTACCGTTTCCGACTGGCAAGACCGGAGCTTTTTCTGGAAAAGTATGAAAGCTACGGGGAAGAGGGAGATTGCATCCGCATTGATTTGGCAAAGAATTTCCGAAGCCGGAGTGAAGTGGTAGATGGAGTAAATGCTGTTTTTTCCCGTATCATGAGCAGGGAAAACGGAGGGCTTGCCTATGACGATAAGGCGGCTTTATATGCGGGGGCAGCTTTTCCTGAAAATCCTCTGCCCCATGCCAATGACAGCGAACTGATTCTGGTGAATAAGCCGGGGAGCGAGGAGGCGCTTGATGCCAAAGAGGCGGAAGCGAAAGCGATTGCCGGAAAGATAAAAGAACTGCAGGGCAGTTTACAGGTGACGGATAAGGCAAGCGGAGAACTGCGTCCCTTAAAGTATTCGGACATTGTGATTCTTCTGCGCTCCAACAGCGGATGGGATGAACCCTTTAAAAAGACGCTGGAGGCAGAGGGGATTCCGGTGTATATCACGTCTAAAACCGGATATTTTGCAGCCTCGGAGGTACAGGAGCTGTTGCAGTTTTTGAGAGTGCTGGACAATCCCAGACAGGATATTCCTCTGTTTGGAACGATGAAGTCTTTGTTTGGAGGCTTTACGGAGGAGGAAATTGCCCTTATCCGCAGCGGGCAGAAGCGGGGAGCCCTGTATGATGCCCTGAAAAACTGCAGCCAGGAGGGGGAAGCAGAGGGGACAGAGGAAGGAACAGAAGAAGGAACGAAGAAGGGGACAGAGGAAGGAACGAAGGAGGGGACAGAGGACAGGAACGTCGAAGAGGCAACGAAGAAGGGAACAGAGAACAGGAGTATTGAGGAAACAGCGGAAAAACTGGGAAGAAAGGCGGCCCGGTTTCTGGAAAGAATTGCAAACTACCGGCAGATGGCGGTTTACCTTCCCGTGAGAGAGCTTCTGACAAGGATTGCCACGGATTTTCACTATCTGGATTATGTGACGGCGCTGCCCGCGGGAAGCAAGCGCAGGGCGAATGTGGAAATGCTTTTTACCAAGGCGTCTGACTTTGAAAAGACAAGTTATTTTGGACTGTTTCATTTTATCCGGTATATGGAGCAGCTGGAAAAATATGATATGGATTACGGGGAAGCGGACAGTCTGGATGAAAATGCAGATGTGGTGCGGATTATGAGTATCCATAAGAGCAAGGGACTGGAGTTTCCGGTATGTTTTGTGGGGGGCTTAAGCAAGCGCTTTAATATGCAGGATGTCAATCAGTCTCTGATTGTGGACATGGATTTGGGACTGGCAACAGATTATGTGGACACGAAAAGGCGGGTGCGCAATAAAACCCTGAGGCGGCTGGCGCTGGCAAGGAAGCTGAGGGAGGACAGCCTTTCCGAGGAACTCAGAGTGCTTTATGTGGCGCTTACCAGAGCAAGGGAAAAGCTGATTATGACGGCAGCTCTGGACAAGGCGCAGGAAAAATGGGAAATGTATCAGGGCATGGCGCAGGAGCAGCTAAGCTTTCCGGATTTTATAGAAGCAGGAAGTTATCTGGATTTTCTGCTGCCGGTTCTGGGAAAAACAGGAATTGCCGTGACGGTAATGGACAGCAGTGATTTGGAGGAGGCAGCAGAAACCGAGCAGCTTTTGATGGGAGGCAGACGCTTTTTGTTGGAGGAGGCGGAGAACCGGACCGATTTGGAAGCACTGGAGGGGCTGAAAAAGCGGTTATCCGCAAAGTATGCCTATGAAAATCTGGCGGGGCTGTATACAAAGACAACGGTTTCGGAACTGAAAATCGCCGCCATGGCAGGAAAGGACGAGGAGGCATATCATGCCTTTGAGGAAAAGGAACTGGTGCCTTACATTCCGGCTTTCCGGGGCGAGGAAGAAAAGGTGACGGGAACTGTCCGGGGAAATGCCTACCACAGAGCCATGGAGCTTTTGGATTTCCCTTTGCTTTTACAGGAAAAGGACAGGACAAAAAGAGAAAAATGTCTGGAAGAATTTCTGCGGGAAAAGGTGGAAAAGGGCAGGCTGACAAAGGAATATTTCGAGGCGCTCTCCATGAAAAAGCTGATGGCTTTTCTGGATACACCGCTGGCGGAGAGAATGTGTCTTGTCCAGAAGGAAGGCAGACTTTACCGGGAGCAGCCCTTTGTGCTGGGAATTTCAGCAAACCGTTTAAAGGCAGATTTTCCGGAGGAGGAAACAGTACTCATTCAGGGAATCATGGATGTGTTCTTTGTGGAAGAGGACGGAATCGTTCTTCTGGATTATAAGACAGATGCGGTAAAGAGCATGGAAGAGCTCTGGAACCGGTATGAAACCCAGCTTACCTATTACAGTGAGGCATTGCAGAAGCTTTTACAGAAGCCCGTAAAGGAAAGGCTTCTGTATTCCTTCCGCTTAAATACTTATGAATAACAGGTATGAATGGATGTGTGATTTTACTGGGTGGCAAGTCTTGTGACCTTGTCCATGGCTTTCTTCACCGGGGGGAGAAGAAGCAGGATAACGGTCAGGACAGCCTCCGGTACGATATAGCTTAAATTATAAACGACAGAAGCCCAGATGGCTGCGGCATTGCCGGTGAAATCTCCTACATAAGTAGTATAGAAAATCAGACCGGAAATTTCATGGCAGGCAAGTCTGCCGAGGACACCCACAAGATAGCCGATGAGCAGTCCGTTTTTCTTTTTGGAAAAGAAGCCGGAAAGTCCCAGAGCACCGAATGCCAGCGGATAATCCAGAAGTACCTGAACGGGATGTACCACGTAGGGGCCTGTGATAAACTGTAAGATACCATAGGCGAATGCGGCGAGAAGCCCGGTGGCGGGACCGTACCAGTAGCCAATCAGGGTAATGACCAGCATACTGAACAGGGTGACAGAGCCGCCGTTTGGCAGGCTGGGCAGCTTGATAACCACAGAGATGACAGTGGCAAGTGCGATGGCTGCCGCGGAAAAGACCAGTTGCTTTGTTTTTGTAGACATAAAAAATCCTCCTTAAGCTGGCTAAGGAGGGAACATCACAGACAAACAGTCCGGTCAGGACTGTCTGCTTCTGCTTCCCTACGCCGGTATTATCCGGTTCAGGTAATGAGGGTTAGAAAAGGTGCGGGCACCTTTTCAATCTCAGCGATGTGCTCCCCTAGCGTATTATTTTCAGTTAAAATCAATATAGGGGCAGGAAGGAAATTTGTCAAGCAATTAGTGTGAAAAATATGCCTGATAGCATATTTTTCGCACGGCTATTTGTGCCGCAGGCGTCACAAAGTAGCTTTTTATCGCAGAACTGAATCTGAAATTCAGTTCGCGATTCCTTCGGCAAAGGAATGCCTGCGGAATAGAGATTAGTGTGAAAAATAGAATTTTGGCGTAATTTTTAACACGCGGAAATGAGGATTTTATGAAGAGCAATCAGTTGTGTCTGGGAATACTGGCACATGTGGATGCCGGAAAGACAACCCTTTCCGAGGCAATTTTATATACCTGCGGACAGCGCAGAAAATTAGGCAGGGTGGATCATGGGGATGCTTTTTTAGACCATTTTGCGCTGGAACGGGAGAGGGGCATTACGATTTTTTCCAAGCAGGCGAGGGTTACTTTTCAGGGAAGGAAAATGACACTTCTGGATACGCCGGGTCATGTGGATTTTTCCGCTGAGATGGAAAGGACGCTGCTCTGTCTGGATTATGGAATACTGGTGATAAGTGGGGCAGACGGTGTGCAGGGGCATACAAAGACCCTGTGGAGGCTTTTGGCAGGATATCAGATTCCGGTCTTTTTGTTTATCAATAAAATGGACCAGCCCGGCACGGACAGGGAAGCTCTTTTAAAGAATCTGCAGAAGGAGCTGGACGGCGGCTGCATTGCCTTTGGAGAAGGGGAAAAGGAGCCTGATTTTGCAGAAAAAGCAGCTATGGGAAGTGAGGAGCTTCTGGAGGAATATCTGGAAACGGGAAGTGTTTCCGGGAGGCTTTTGGCGGAAGCCATCCGGGAGCGGAAGCTGTTTCCCTGCTATTTTGGTTCCGCGTTAAAGCTTTCCGGTGTGGAGGAGCTGCTGGCGGGGATTGCCACATATGCCCTGCAGGTTTCCTATCCGGATGATTTCAGGGCAAGGGTTTATAAGATTTCCAGGGATACCTCCGGCAACAGACTGACCCATTTAAAGGTAACGGGAGGTTCTCTGAAGGTAAAGAGTCTTTTGAATAACAGGAAAAGTGTCGGGGACGGGGAGGTTTTCTGGGAGGAAAAGGCAGACCAGATTCGGATTTATGACGGGCAGCAGTATCAGCTTGCAGAGGAGGTACAGGCGGGGGAAATCTGTACGGTGACGGGGCTGGAAAAAACCTTTGCAGGAGAAGGACTTGGGGGAGAAGGGGAAAATGCAAAGCCTCTTTTAACACCGGTGATGGGATACCGGCTGATTTTACCCGAAGGCAGTGA
>QWCN01004516.1_pt1 | contig 14637 bp, 10 predicted proteins | sample 1972711 | NCBI WGS metagenome assembly QWCN01 (sample SAMN09866707, study PRJNA288562) | Human gut metagenome isolate term1_stool, whole genome shotgun sequencing... | isolation source: gut | host: Homo sapiens | place: USA: California | reverse complement strand
TTTCCTGAGCCAGTAATTCCTGTATTTTGATCAGCGTACCGCGCTTTTCCTCGCCCTGCTGTGTGCTCATTTTTTCTTTAAGCGCCTTGATCTCGTTTTCCTTCCGCTTCTTTTCCAGCACACGCAGATAATCTGCAACCATGCGCAGTTCCTGTTCGCCTGCACCGCTTTCGCTTGAGAGCAGCTTTGCCGTCCGGCTCCGCTCCTCTTCGTCGTCCATTTCTTCCAGAATGGCCGCCGGGGTCAGGCCGTCCAGCAGCTTCTGCGCCAGCGCCCGCCTCTGCGGCGAAATAAAGTCATCCGCCGAGATCGTTCCCGGCTCAATGCCGCCCTCCGCCAGCAGGACGAGCAGCCCCTTTTCGGCAGCGGCGGTTTCGGTGTCCACGCCGTCGTTTTTCTCTTCGAGCGGCCGCGCGGCATGGCGGAACATCGGCCGTTTGTTTTCCTCGATCAGCTCCGTCCGCCCAATCTGAGCCAGCAGAACCTCCCGCGTAAAGCCCGTTGAGACCATCAACTGCTTGACGTAATTTTCAAGCTCGACCGGCTCCTTCACCTTCGCCAGATACTTGGCGCAGGCGATTGCGTAAGCCGTCCGCCCTTCCTCCGTGGATAGATCGTGATTGGCCGCCTCCTGCTTCATGCGGTAAGCGGTCGCATCCGTCGGTCTGAGCTGCTCGACGCTCTGCGGGCCGTAGGTTTTGATGTATTCATCGGGATCCATGCCGCCCGGAAAATCCAGCACGCGAGCCGGAACGCCTTCTTCCTCGAAGATATCCAGCGCACGCAGAATGGCGTGCTGCCCGGCCGCGTCGCCGTCGTAGGAAACCCAGATTTCCGGCGCATAGCGCTTGAGCAGCCTTGCCTGTTCGAGCGTGAGCGCCGTGCCGAGCGTCGCGCAGACGCCGGGCACCCCCGCCTGTACCAGCGCGATCACGTCCATGTAACCCTCCGTGAGGATCACGCGCTTGAGCCCGCGCTGCTTTTTGAGCAGATTGGCGGCAAACACGCCGAGCCTCTTGTTGAATATCGGCGTATCGCCCGTGTTCAGGTATTTGGGCTTCACATCGCCCAGCGCGCGCCCGCCGAAGCCGAGCACACGCCCCTGCGCGTCGATGATGGGAAAGATGGCGCGCTGCCGGAACATATCATACACGCGGCCTTCCCGCCGCACGGAGATTCCCGCGCTCACCAGCTCGTCGTCCGTAAACCCAAGTTCGCGCATCGCCCGCGTCGCGCCATCGCTCTGCGGCGGCGTTGCGCCAAGGCCGAAGACGCGGATGGTGCTGTCGCTCAGCTCCCGCCCGTGCAGATATTCCAGAATCTGCGCGCTTTCCTTTTTCCAGAGCTGTGCGTGAAAAAAGCGCGCGCACTGACGGTTCGCCTCGTAAAGCCGCTCCTTGCGTGATTTGCTTTCCGCGTCCTCCCTGCTGTGCGTAAGCTCCGGCACCTCCATGTGCACCTGCTCGGCCAGCAGCTTGACCGCTTCCATAAAATCCAAATGTTCCATTTCCATCACAAACGTGATGGCGCTTCCACCCGCGTGGCAGCCGAAGCAATAATACATCTGCCGCTGCGGATTCACGGAAAAGGACGGCGTTTTTTCCCCGTGGAACGGACAAAGCCCCCAATAGCGGCCGCCTTTGGGATTCAGCTGCACATATCGTGAAACCACCTGCACGATATCCGCCCGGTCGCGAAGCTCATCAAGCCATGCCTGAGGCAGCCTTCCGGCCATCGTCCTTCACCGTCCTACTCTTTTTCGCCGTTTTCTTGCTCATTCCTGCATCCTTCATGCATTTTTTTGTGGATTGATGCGTATATTCATCCAATTCCGTCAAAAATCGGCCAAATGAATCGCTTGGGGCGGGGTTTTCTGCCCCGTTCGCATCCCGAAAAGGCCGAAAAGCGTTTTCCACCCTCTTTAATTCTTTTCCCTGTCGTTTCACGCGCTGAAACGACATAAAGCATTATTCGACACAAACTCGCAAAAACCTATCAGCCGGGTAAAAATTCCTGCAAAAAGGCGGGCTGAGCCCGCCTTCACCTCCGCCAAACCCCGCAAAGCGCCAAGTTCCGGCTCTCGCGGGCTATTCTTCCTCCGCCGCCCAGCGCATACTGCGCTTCACGGCGCGGTGCCAGAGCGTCATGGTCTTTTCCCGCTCCTGCTCCGTCATCTGCGGCGTCAGGCTCAAATCCATCTGCCAAACGCGCCGGATTTCATCCATGTCCTTCCAAACGCCGACAGCCAGTCCGGCCAGCAGCGCCGCGCCGAGCGCCGTCGTTTCAATCACCGCCGGGCGGATCACCTTGCAGCCCAGCACATCCGCCTGAAACTGCATCAGGAACTGGTTCGCGCTCGCGCCGCCGTCCACGCGGAGTTCCGACGGCTTGCGTCCGCAGTCGGAAGCCATCGCGCTGACCAGATCGGCCGATTGATACGCGATGGATTCCAGCGCCGCGCGAACAACATGCGCACGTCCTGTCCCCCGCGTAAGCCCGATGATCGTGCCCCGGCTGTACATATCCCAATACGGCGCGCCGAGCCCCGTGAAGGTCGGCACCATGTACACGCCGCCGTTATCGGGCAGGGAGCGCGCGATGGTCTCCGTTTCGGACGCGCGCTCGATGATCCTCATCTCGTCCCGCAGCCATTGAATCGCCGCGCCGGCAACGAATACGCTTCCTTCCAGCGCGTAGGTGCATGTTCCGTTCAGCCGCCACGCAATCGTCGAAACCAGCCCGTTCTGGCTGACGGCAGGCTGATCGCCCGTGTTCATCAGCAGAAAGCAGCCTGTTCCGTATGTGTTTTTCATCATACCCGGCTCAAAGCAGCCCTGACCGAAGAGCGCGCTGTGCTGGTCGCCGCAGAGCGCCGCAACAGGGATGGACCGCCCGAGGATGGACGGATCGAGCATGCCGATCACGCCCGATGTATCCGTCACGCGCGGCAGCACGGCGCGGGGAATGTTCAGCGCGTCGAGCAGCGTGTCGTCCCAATCGTTCTTGCGGATGTCAAAGAGCATCGTCCGGCTCGCGTTGGTCGCGTCCGTCACATGCGGCCGCCCGCTGACGAGGTTCCACGCCAGAAAGCTGTCCACCGTGCCGAAGCAGATCTCCCCGCGCTCGGCGCGCTCGTGCAGCCCAAGCCGATCCAGCAGCCAGCTCAGCTTGCTTCCGGAAAAATAAGCGTCCGGCACGAGCCCCGTCACGGATTTGATGTGCTTTTCAAGTCCTTCCTCGCAGAGTCGGGCGACAATCGGCGCGGTTCTGCGGCATTGCCAGACAATCGCGTTGTGCAGCGGCCTGCCGGTTTTCCGATCCCAGAGCAGCGTGGTCTCGCGCTGGTTGGTGATGCCGATTGCCGCGATGCTGTCCAGCGGAACGCCGGAAATGCGGACGACCTCGCGCAGCGCGTCAACCTGCGTATTAAGGATCGCCGCCGGGTCGTGCTCCACCCAGCCGGGCTGCGGATAAATCTGCTCAAATTCATAGCTCTTCATGGCGACGATCCGCGCGCTTTCGTCGAACAAAACGGCGCGGGAGCTGGTCGTCCCCTGATCGAGCGCAATCACATAGGTATGCATGGCGCAAAGCCTCCCGTTTTTTCGTATAAAACGCGCCGCCGCAGGTCATCCCCGCGGCGGCGCAGGCCTTCCGTTTCTTACTTCAGTTCAACAAAATACAGCATGCCGCCCGTCGTGCCGACGACAATCTCATTGCCGTAAGCCGCCGGGGAAGCCTGAATCGCGCTGCCCAGATTGAGCGTGCTGAGGGTCGTTCCGCTAAAACCGTCCATCAGGCGCAGCGTGCCGCCGTCGTCGCCCATAACGATGTAGCTCTTGCCGTCGCGCTGATACAGCCCAATCGGGGAAGACTTGGAATCCACATCCAGCGGCTGATTCCATACTTCCTCGCCGGTCGTCTTATCCAGCGCATACACGACCGCGCAGATGCTCTTGTCATCCAGCTCGACGTGGTTCACGTTGAAAATAATCAGGTCGTTGATTTCGCCCTCGCCGACGAGCGGAGAGGCCATCACGCCCGCGTAGGAACCGGCCTTCGCGTCCTTGCTGGCATACTTGCCCTTGATCGCGCTCTGGCATTCCCAAACGACGTCGCCGGTCAGCGCGTCGATCTTCAGCAGGCGAATCTGCGCGCTGCGCCCCGTCTTGCCCAGCGCCGTGCCGGTATACAGGTATACGCCGCCGTCTTCTTCCGTTTCCAGCGCCGGCGTGCACATCATGCTCTCGCCCAGATCAATGGCCCAAACCGCCTGCATCGTGTTCACGTCCACGCACTGGAGGATGCCCGTGTCGTCGCCATAGTACGCATAGTCGCCGTAGCTGGCCACGCCGCCGGTGATCCCCTGCTTGAAATCCCTGACGCTGCCGGTATAGCCGTATGCGGTCTTCACCGGGTTGACGGAGATCGTCGCATTGTTCAGATCGAACGAGGTATTCATCGCCAGCGTGTAGAGCAGACCGTTCTTGGCGGTGTACACCAGCGTATCCGAGCCGCTTTCCACGATGGAAGACGGCGCGACGGCGTCTTCCTTGCCCAGCGCGGCCTCGTCCTTGCTGGTTTCAAAGTCGATCATCTTCTGATTGATCAGGTTGTAAATGCGCATGCCGATAATGCCGGTGTAGGCGGAAGTCGCCTCCGCATTCTGACCGACATACAGCAGCGGATAACCGTAGGGATTGACGCTGGCCGTCACGCCGACCGGCAGACCAATCTCAATCGCCGGGCGGGAATACGCCTTCGTATCCAAATCGTAGAAGTAAATCTTGCCGTCGTCGGAGGGAACAATGACCTCCTTCATCGCCGTCGTGTTCTTCGACTCATCCGTGATGTTCATCATCTCGCGGATGTTCTTGTACCACTTGACGATCAGCGGCTGGCTGCCGAAGCCAAAGCCGGTGTATGTGTTATCCAGTCTGGAGGTGCGCATGCCGCGGACGACGGAAAGCTGCTCCTCCGTCACCTCGACCGTGCCGTATGCCGCGTTCTGGCGAAGCGGGCCGCCGCGGAAGGTCAGCACACCGCCCTGCGCGCTGTACTTGTTCGGGTCGCCCATGCTGACGGTTTCGCTGCTGGCATAGGTATCAACCTTCTGCCCGCCGGAAACGACAAAGCTGCTCTTGAGCACATTCTCCGGCAGAGCGTTTTCCGATGCGGACGCCTTTTCAGCTCGATAGGGAACCGGGGTGGGCGTCGGAGTCGGCGTAGGCGTCGGAGATGCGGTCGGCGTAGCCGTGGGCGTGGCCGTCGGGGTGGCGGTCGGCGTAGCCGTGGGCGTGGCCGTCGGGGTTGCCGTCGGCGTCGCCGTAGGCGTGGCCGTCGGGGTTGCGGTCGGCGTGGCCGTGGGCGCAGTCGTCGGCGTTGCGGTCGGCTCAGCCGTAGGCGCAGTTGTGGGTGCCGCCGTCGGCGTTGCGGTCGGCTCAGCCGTAGGCGTAGCTGTCGGAGCGGCCGTCGGCGTTGCGGTCGGCTCAATCGTCGGCGTTGTGGTCGGCTCGGCCGTGGCCATGATGCCGATTCTGGTGAGAATGTCGTCCTTCTGCGCCGGGAATACAATCCAGCCCAGCGCAAACACAACGATAACGATCAGCAGCAAAATGATGATGCCGATCAGGCATCCCGTTTTGTCGCCCTTCCCGCGCTTCTTTCCACCCTTTTTGTGGCGCGGCTCGTCGTCAAAATCATCGTATTCATCTTCCCAGACCTGACGCTGCACGCTGCTCTGCGCGGGCTTGCGTACCTCGCTGCGGGGCTGGCGCGCCTCTTCCTGAGGCTTCGCCTCCTCCGTCTGGAAGGAATCCGTATAATCCTCGCTGATTACCGTTCTTTGCGCGTCGGCGCGTCTGCGTCTTCTTGGCGCAGGCGTTCCGTTCTTCTGTTCGTCCAATTCATACACCTCATTTCAGGCAATCTTCGGTTAGGGATATTATACATGATGTTCCTCTTTTTCTCAATCCCATTTTATCGAAAAGGTGGAAATGCTGCCACTTTTTCCGCGTAACGCCTGCCTTTTACGGGCATAGAATGAAGAAAGAAATAAAGAAAGGGGCTTGATTGCATGATTTCCCCGTATGCGCTTCTAAACGCCAGCCGCCCGAAATCCCCTGCGTCCGTCGTTACGGCCTACGATCTTTTCAGCGCGGTTCAAGGCCGTGCCGACGCGCCGGTTCAGCCGCCCGTTCCCGCCCCGGCGCCCGAATCCGCTCCGCCCGCCCTTCCGCCCCGGCTGCAAGGCGGCCGAACGCACTACATCCGCGAAATCGGTCTGCGGCACAGCAGCGCGGCGAATCGAACGGTTTTCAGCGCGCCACCCCTTGACTGACCTTCCATGCGCCGTTTACATACCTCGCCCCCGGCATGCAGGGCGGCGGCGGCCATCTGCGCTCCGCCGCCCCGATTGTATCTCCTTCGGTTTGACGGCGTGCGTGTGTCTTGGCATCCTCTCCGCGCGCATCCCTTCTTTCTCCTTCCGGCCTTTGGGCGGACTGGCGCGCTTCTTCAGCGCGCCCAAACGCGCGGCGCGCCGTCTCGCCCGTATCCATCAGCAGCCGACCGCCCGAACATACATACGCACCCAACAGTCGGCTTCCGGCAGCCGGATATGTCCGCTCTATTCCGTCGAGCATGCCTTCAAGCGTCTGCGTTTGATCCGAATAAATGACCGCCATTTTCGCCGTTCCCTTTTCATTCGGCAGGCGCACGCGCACCTCTTTGTTCCTCGCCATGACATAGCCGCACGCCTCCCCGTTCCGCCGTTTCAGCACATAGCTCTCTTTCACCGTCGGACACCTCCCGGCCACAAACTATGCGCTTTTGCCGCTTGCCTTGCTCGTCGTTTGGGGGTATAATAAAAAAACAATACCCCTCAAAACGATTGACGGAGGCTCTCTGTGCGAAAACATTTCTTGCTCCTCTTTTTGCTTTGTCTATGTATGGCCTTCGGCGCGCTCGCAGACACGGGAACGGCTATCTGCATGGAAAAATTCATGCAAAACGCCAACGCGGACGGCACGCCGAAAATTCTATATACCGGTGTCGCCAAGATCTCCATGAGCATGCGCAGTCAGGCCGATAAGGACAGTGCCTCGCTCGGCCTGCTCAAGGAAGGCGAAGCCGTCCAGATTTTCGGCTACGATCAGGAGTGGCTCTTCTGCTGGCGCAGCGACGTGGGCATTTACTATGTCGGTCGGCATAATGTAGACGATATTCTCCCCGTGTCGGACGACGTCGCCCCCTACGGCGTTATTCAAAACAGCTATTTGGCCGTTACCGCGGTAGAAACCGCCCTGTACGCCGCGCCGGACGCAGATTCCGAGCAGCTCGTCACCCTCGCGGCGGATTCCCGCCTGAGCATCTGGCAGATTGAGGACGGCTGGGCGGTCGTGCCGTATAAGCGCGTCGTCGGCTATCTGTACGTCGGCGATATCAAGCAGCTCGAACCCGTCGCCCCCAACCCCGATTATGCGCAGACGGGCGACGTCATTTCCGTCTTCACAACCTTCTATTCACTGCGCACCTCCGAGCTGAATCTGGGGCGCATGGAAAACATCCGCGTCGGATGCGGCTATATCAACGGAACCTATTCTTCGGGCTATGTCTTTGATTTTGACGCGGTCGCCGGGCCGTATCGCAAGAGCCGCGGCTACAAGGATTCCCCCGTGCTGATCAACGGCGAATCTGTCGCTGGCTCGGGCGGCGGCACCTGTCAGGTTTCCACAACGCTTTATAACGCCCTGCTCCAACTCCCGGAGGGCATTTCCATCATCTATCGCCACACGCACGGCCCCAGCGGCGCGACATATGCCCCACACGGCGTAGACGCCGCCGTCGGAAGAAGCAGCCCCACGAGCGGCACCATCAAGCTCAACCTCGAATTTCAGAATACGTTCGATTTCCCGATCACCATCGACTGCACCGTTCAAAACGGCGCGCTGTGCATCGCCATTCGCAAAGGTGAAAACTAAAAGCAAAACCGGCGGCGCTTCCTCTGCCTCAGGCGGGAGCGTCGTCGGTTTTTTCTGCTTTTTCTCTTTTCCGCTCTGTGACAGCGGCTTTATTTTCCCTCTATGGCCGCGCGGAGCGCCTGCTTGCGCGCCCTCGCTTCCTCCAACATCACGGCCGCGTGGCGAACGCTGCTCTCGCTTTCGCAGCCCGCCCCGCCCACCATGCGGGCGATCTCCTGCGCGCGCTGGCTCTCGCTCAGCCGCGTCACCTCGGTGCGCGTCGCGCCGTTCTCATCGTATTTGCAGACCAGATACTGCGTATCCGCCATCGCGGCGATTTGCGGCAGATGTGTCACGCAGATCACCTGATGATGGTCGCCGATCTGGCTCATCTTCTCGGCCACAACCTGCGCCATGCGCCCGCTGATTCCGGTGTCGATTTCGTCAAAGACCATGCTTCGGGGAATTCCCGGCTTCTGCGCCGAAAGATTTTTGAGCGCCAGCATGATGCGCGACAGCTCGCCGCCGGAGGCTACGCGCGCCAGCGGCTTGAGCGGCTGCCCCAGATTCGCGCAGAACATCATTTCAATTCGATCCACGCCCTGCGCGCTGAAGCGGTCGCGCAGCTTTTCGCCCTCGGCCAGCGGCGCAAACGCCATCGAAAGCCGCGCGTTTTTCATGCCGAGATCGTGAAGCTGCTCGACAATCGCGCGTTCAAAGCGCCTCGCGGCCTCCTCCCGCGCATGCGTCAGCTTTACGGAAATCTCCTCCAGCCGCCGCGTCATCTGGCGGTAATCCTTTTCCAGCCGTTCCGCCGCCTCGTCGAAATCCTCCAATTCGCTCAGCTCCGCCTCGATTTTATCCCGATAGCGGATCATCTCCTGCGTCGTCGCGCCGTATTTGCGGTTCAGGCGGCGCAGCAGATCCAATCGGCTTTCCACACGTTCGGCTTCCTCGCCGTCGTAGTCCATGTCCTCGCGCAGGTCGCGCAAATCGCGCGCCGCGTCCTCCACCTCATAGCAGAGGCCGTCCAGCCTCGCGTATACCGTTTCATACCTCGCATCGAGCGAGGCCACCGGCTCCAGCGCGTTCACGCCCTCGCGCAGCAGCTCCACCGCCGAGGATCCGCCCTCCACGCCGTCGCTCAGCAGCGCGCAGGATTCGTCAAACGCCGACATAATCTTGCCCGCGTTTCGATAGAACACCTTCTGGCGCTCCAGTTCTTCTTCCTCGCCCGCCGTCAAATGCGCGCCGCGCAGTTCTTCGAGCTGAAAGCGAAGCATGTCAATGCGCTGTTCCCTTTCGGCCACGCTCTTGCGCAGTTTGGAGAGCTTCTGCGCCGTCTGCCGCCACGCGGCATACGCCTGCTCATTTTCCGCCAGCAGCGGCCGAACCTCGTCCGCGGCGTATTCATCCAGATAACCGATGTGGTTTTTGCTGTCCAGCAGCAGCTGGTGCTCGTGCTGGCCGTGAATATCCAATAGCTGGGCGGAAACCTGTTTGAGCGTTTGAAGCGGAACAATCGTGCCGTTAATCCGGCAGATGTTTCGCCCCGAGCTGGTCAGCTCGCGGGAGATGGACGCGGTATCCTCGTCGCCGGTCAGCGTCAGTTCGCCCAGCAGCGCCTTGACCTTTTCGTTGTCCGCGATATCGAATACCGCCTCCACGCGCGCCTTCATTTCGCCGTTTGTAATCAAATCCCTGTCCGCGCGTTCGCCGAGCACCAGATTCACAGCGTCCACGACGATGGATTTGCCCGCGCCGGTTTCGCCGGTCATCACGTTCATGCCCGGCTCGAAGTCGATGGTCATGTCGTTAATCAGCGCAAGATGATGAATACTAAGCTGCAAAAGCATCGCAATCTTCCCCTCTTACCTGACGATGTTCTTAAACCGGCGGATCACCGCGTCCACCTCGTCGTTGGAACGCACGATAATCAGAATCGTGTTGTCACCCGCGACCGTGCCCAGCACTTCCGGCCAGTGCAGGCTGTCCACCGCCTCCGCCGCAACGTGCGCGCTGCCGGAAAGGGTCTTAATCACAATCAGGTTGTTGGCGCTGTTGATATCAACCACCGAATCGGAGAGCATGCGGATCAGCCTGTCGCCCACGCCCTGATCGTTTTTGTCAATCATCGCGTAGCGATACACGCCGTCCTCCGCAAGCACCTTGATGAGGTGCATCTCCTTGATGTCGCGGGAAACCGTGGCCTGCGTAACCACCATCCCGTGCACACGCAGGGCTTCGGCAAGCTCCTCCTGCGTCTGTATGCTCTGGCTCTCCACAATTTCGCGGATCAAAGCCTGCCGTTTTGCCTTCATAACGTCCTCCTCGAATCGGGTCGGTCGGAAAATCCGCCGTTTATAAGCTCCACTGAGAGAGTTTGTCCTTGAGCAGCGAGAAGAAATTGCGCGCCCTTGAAAAGCGCACAAGCTGCGCGTCGTGCGGCGAGCGCATCACCGTCAGCCGTTCGCCGTTGCGCATCCGGCTGATCGCCTGCCCGTCAATGGAGAGCTGCATGCCCTCGCGCATCTCCTTCATGTTCAGCAGCAGCGTCACCGGCTCGTCGGCGGAAAGCACAATCGGCCGGGATTGCAGTGTGTGCGGACAGATCGGGTTGAGCACAAAGCACGGCACATCCGGGCTGACAATCGGCCCGCCCGCCGAAAGCGAATACGCCGTTGAGCCGGTCGGACTGGCCAGCACCACGCCGTCCGCGATGTAATGATCCACCAGCGCACTGCCGACAAGCGCATCCAGCGCGATCATCCGCTGGGAGAGGCCTCGGGAAATGCTGACTTCGTTGGTCGCGTAGGCCGAAACGGGCTTTCCGTTGCACATGCCCTCCGCATACAACATCATGCGCCGCTCGATGGCGTATTCGCCGCGAACGAGCATATCCAGCGCCTCCGGCAGCTCCTGCGTCTGCGTCTCCAGCAGAAAGCCCAGCCGCCCGAGGTTGATCCCCAGAATCGGGATGTCCCTGTCCACATACATATCCAGCGCGCGCAGCACCGTGCCGTCGCCGCCGAATACAAAGAGCATATCGACCGTTCCGGCCTCCGGTTCGGGGAGATACCGCGCCGTTTCCGCTTCGTCGCCCAGCTTTTCGATCAATTCTTCCCGATTCGCCTCAAAGAAAATCGGCTCGATGCCCCGCTCGCGGCAAAGCTCTGCGCAGACCCGCACGGTGTCGAAAACCGACGGCTTATTCTGGTTCAGATAAAACATCGCGTTGCGAATCATGCGCCGATGTCCTCCCTCTTTTTTTCAAATCAGGCGTTGCCCAGCGATTCGTGCGCCTGACGAACGACCTCCGCCGCCTCCTGCTCGGTGACGCAGTGCGTCGCGCGGCATTTGGGCAGGATGTGCACCAGAAACTCGATGTTCCCTTCCGGCCCCTTGATCGGCGAAAAGGAAAGGTTCTGCGCCGTCCATCCCATGTCCGCGTCGATGAATTGCAGAATCTCTTTCACCACGTCAAGGTGAACCTGCGCGTCGCGAACCACGCCTTTTTTGCCAACGCGGTCGCGCCCCGCCTCGAACTGCGGCTTAATCAGCGAAATAAACTCGCCGTCCTCGCCCATGATCGCGGCGGCCGCAGGCAAAATCTTCGTAATCGAAATGAACGACACATCCATCACGCCGAGCGTCGGCTTGAGCGGCAGGTCGTCCGCCGTCAGGTAGCGCGCGTTGGTGCGCTCCATCACGGTCACGCGCGGGTCGTTGCGCAGCTTCCAATCCAGCTGGCCGTAGCCCACGTCGATGGCATAGACATGCGCCGCGCCGTTTTGCAGCAGCACGTCCGTGAAGCCGCCCGTGGATGCGCCTAAATCCATCGCCACGCGCTCCTTTGCCTCCACGCCGAAGACCGCGAGCCCCTTTTCCAGCTTCAGCGCGCCGCGGCTCACGTAGCCCGTGCCCGTCTGCCGCACGATCAGCTCGTCCTCCGGCGTCACCTGCGTGGAAGCCTTGTCCACCTTGTTTTCGCCGATATAGACCACGCCGGACATCACCAGCGCCTGTGCCTTTTCCCGACTCTGCGCCAGCCCGCGCTCCACCAGCGCGACGTCAACCCGTTTCTTATCCGACATGACTGCTCTCCTTGTCTCCTGCGATTTCTTCTATTCGATCCGCGAGCTGCTCCGGCATCAGCCCGCACTCGCGCAGCAGCTCCGGCACGGAGCCGTGCGTGATAAAGCGGTTTTCCAGCCCGATGATCTGCACGGGCGCGTCCGCGTTTTCCTCCACGCACACACGCGCGATTTCCGAGCCGAATCCGCCGATCATTTCGCCTTCTTCAATCGTGACGATCTTCGCCTTCCGCTCGAACAGCGCGCGCAGGCAATCCATATCCAGCGGTTTCAGCGAGCAGCAGTCGATCACGCCGACCGACAGCCCGCGCTGAACCAGCAGCTCGGAGGCCTGAATCGCGTTCTGCGTCATCCGGCCATAGGCGAGGATGACCGCGTCCTGCCCGCCGGGGATCAGCGTCTGCCATTTGCCGACGGCAAACGGTTCGCCCGTCACGTTCTGCGCGTAAGGCTCGATGCCCTCCTTGGGATACTGTACGACGCACGGCCCATCCAGCTTGAGCGTCGCGCGCACGGCCTGACGAATCTGGCGCGTATCGCGCGGTGCGAGCAGCGTCAAATTTGGGATGCTCATCAGCATCGGAACGCTGAGCACGCCGTGATGCGTCTTGCCGTCGTCGCCGACCAGCCCCACGTGATCCGAAAGGATGCACACCGGCAGGTTTTGCAGGCATACGTCGTGCACAATCTGGTCATAGGCGCGCTGCAGGAACGTGGAATACACCGCGAAATACGGACGGTAGCCGCCGCGCGCCATACCCGCCGCCATGCTCACCGCGTGCTGCTCGGCAATGCCCACGTCAAAAAACCGGCTCGGATAATACGACGCGAACTCCGTCAGCCCCGTGCCGCCCGCCATGGCCGCCGTCACCGCAACCACGCGCGCATCCTCCGCGGCCATGTTCATCAGCTCTTTGCCCGCGGCCTGCGCGGCGCTCTCCTTGCTGCTCTGGCTCCGCTTCATGCCGTTTTCCACGCGGAACGGCGCAACGCCGTGAAATTTCTCCGGCTGGCGCTCCGCCAGATCGTAGCCGTATCCCTTTTTCGTAATCACGTGGATGAGCAGCGGCATATCCTGAACCTGCTTCGCTTCCTCAAACACATGGGTCATCTCTTCGATGTTGTGGCCGTCAAACGGGCCGAGGTAGCGGAAGCCCAGCGCTTCAAACATCTCGCCGCCCGTCGTCACGGATTTGACCATGTTCTTCGCGTTTTCAATCGCGCGGGCCAGCGGCTTGCCGATCAGCGGAACGCGCGTCAGCTTGTCGCGGATGCGCTTTTTGCTGCCGTACCACGACGCGCTCGCGCGAAGGTGCTTGAAATATTCCGACAGCGCGCCCACGTTTTTGGAAATGGACATTTCGTTGTCGTTGAGCACCACAATCAGCCGCGTGTGCCCGTTGCCCGCGTCGTTCATCGCCTCGTAACACATGCCGCCCGTCAGCGCGCCGTCGCCGACAATCGCCACCACGTGATAATCCTCGTGGTTCAGATCTCTGGCGCGCGCCAGCCCCAGCGCCATCGAAATGGACGTGGACGAATGACCCGTATCAAACAAATCGTGCTCGCTCTCCTCGCGGCACGGAAAACCGCTCATGCCGTGATAGGAGCGCAGGGTTTTGAATTGCTCCTGTCTGCCGGTGAGCAGCTTATGCGCGTAAATCTGATGACCGACGTCGAAAACCAGCTTATCCGTCGGGCTGTTGAACGCCCTGTGCAGCGCAATCGTCAATTCAACGTCGCCTAAATTGGATGCCAGATGCCCGCCCTGACGCGACACGGTATCAATAATCGTCTGCCGCAGCTCCGCGGCCAGCTCGTCCAGCTGCTTCGCATCCAGACGCTTGACGTCATCCGGCCCGCTGATTTCAGGCAGAATCGCCATCGACAGCACCTCCCTCAGTTTTTCTTATTTTTCTTTCGTTTTGTCGTTTTGCGCTCAAAAAGAGCCATCGTCTTGCCGACAAACAGCACGATGTTCGCGCTCTGCTCAATCGCGATGGATTTGCCCGCCGCTTTGCCGCCGATCATAAACGCAGACGTGAACGCCGCAATCAGCACGGAGGCCACCGCCGTCGGCAGCCCCATCGCCGCCAGATACAGCGCGATCACCGAACCGGCCGAACCGCTGATAACGCCGACGATATCGCCCACCACGTCGTTGAGCAGGCTCGACACGCGCTCCGCCTTTCGGATGAGCCGAAGCGCCTGCTTCGCGCCCTTGATCCGCTTGGAGGCCATCGCAATAAACGGCTGCTCGTCCGCCGACGTGACCGCCGTACCGATGACATCCGTTATTACGCCGATGGAAATCAGCACGATCAGCGCCAGCAGCGCGACCAGCAGCCCCGCCGAATCGACGAACAGGCTCGTTAAAACCGACATCAGCACGGAAAGCACAAAGGAAAGAATCACGACCGTGACCACCCACTGCCGCTTTTCCTGCTTCGTTTTTTCCTTTTTACTCACAAAATTTTCACTCCATCTAAGCCGTAAAGGCGCTCTGCGCCGTAGCTTGTTGACATAAGCAAACTTGGCTTGAATAGCAAAATCAAGAAATTCAGCTATTCTTTCATTTGCGG